>Ga0123519_10009955_pt1 | contig 14234 bp, 15 predicted proteins | sample YelNatPaOPRAMG02_FD_87396 | JGI IMG/M metagenome (GOLD analysis project Ga0123519, IMG submission 87396) | Hot spring microbial communities from Yellowstone National Park - Yellowstone National Park OP-RAMG-02 (version 2) | ecosystem: Environmental > Aquatic > Thermal springs > Hot (42-90C) ...
AGAGCAACCAACCTGCCTGGCACTCGGACTTGAACTCCAAATACCCTCGACAGAGGCGATAGCAGCAGGCTGCCGGGCACATGTATGGGCCAAAAAGCCCACTGTGCGCACCAGGTTCAGTCGGAGTTTCATGCAAACCCCAACGCACCGCAAGATCACTTGGATGAAATCGACGCATATTTGGCTGAAGCGCCTCTTGGGCGAAAACACGCTCCCCAATCGTTCCCCAGGAATGTACAAGGCTCCCGCCGCCTCAAGCGAACGGTCCAAACACCAATATGGGAACGTAGACACGGTACCAGTCGCGCTAGTAACGCCGGCTTGACTCTATACCGGAACTACAACCTAACATACACACGCAAGTACTGGTAGAAAGCGCTGGAATTCCCGGGACTTGCTCGAGGTACCCAGTGGCTCGCCAAAATCAGCGTTGGTGGCTCCTGGCTACCAGCACCGGCTCTAAGCCGGATAGGAACACTGGAATCGCACTGGGAGTCACACTGTCCCTGCTATCGAGACGAAATCCCCGAGACGCTGACATATTTAGGCTTACAGTGGCCGCGCTAGAAGCAGGAGCGCAGCGAGCTCCTCGAAGGACAGCAGCAGCTCGGCAACACCGTGATAGCAAAAGGCCGGACATTCACTTTGAGTGCAGCACTGGCAACTGATGGTTCGCTAACAGATCCTCAGTGCTCATTAGTGGCCAACAAACTCACGTGCTACCTTCTAGGCGGAAGGTTCAGCGGATCGGATGCGCACACGGGTTTAGTGCTCTCTACGCCTTCCTTCTGTAGTGGGTGTCAAGCACAAATCCGCATAGCCAACCGACAACAATGCATTCCATGCATGATCACGAAGGAGAGAGGCAGCTCCCAGAATTCATCCTAACAACCAAGTTTCTCCAGCGTGTCGTGCAGCGAAGGCAAGCCTGCATCCGCAGACTGTCCGAGCACGAACTGACGACGAGACCCGATTCTACGTCGGATGAAGCACACCTCGAGCCGACGCCCTCTGTGGTATAGAAAAGCTGTTTTAGCTCTATGAGCTATCTGCTCCAGCGGTTCAAGCGCAGACGCGAATACGGAACGGCAGGTACTAGGCACACACGATAGGACGTATGAAACGACCAGAATATCCGAGACGAAGTATAGGTAATGTAACATGGAGGTAGGGGGTTGATGGATACCTCACCTCGCACTGAAAAAAAAGAAAGAAAAGAAAAAAGCGCATAATCGGAGAACGCTGGCCTAAGTAAACGTTTTGTCAGTGAAAAAATGCCAAAGTGGTTGCTGTGGCGAGCGTTCTCGGATTCTGCGCTCGTCATCAGCGCGCTGTAAGGTATCCCTCATTCCACGCCTTACTTCCACGTTCCGTAACCCATACTTTCTCTCGGATATAATGGTCGTTCCGTACGTTCTATCGTGCGCCGAGTGCATGCCCAGAGCGTCGGCGATAGCGTCTACAGGGCCGATGCGGTCCTTGCACGGAGACAGAACGGCTATGCCGCACCACAGAGAGCGTCGGCTCGACAGGGGAAAATGATACGCACTCACAGGCGCCTCGAAGCCTTTTTCTGACCAGCAACCAGATATCGGTTTCAATTTGTCCCGTGTACACTTCGAACCTGAGAGGCTGTCCCAAACCTTTCGCTAACGTAAGTTCCGCGCGCCTCGCCTTTTGTAACACAAATGGTCTGATTTTGATGGCGGAGTTCAAGTCTCTGTTCACGAATTCCATGCGTTTGCTGCCTCTGATGGGACTCATCAATGCAAGGCGCCTTCGTCATTGTGCCCTCTGTCCCGTTACAGTCTCGTAATCGTCACATCAGGCATACAGAAACTTTTCACACGCCGTTCCTCTCTTTTTCTACTTTTTCATAAAACTTGCTCTCCTTCGCTCGATGGTCGATGAGAAGAGAATTTTTGGTTCTTTCTGTTGGAACCGGCGACACTAGCACATCAGGATCCCCGATTTTCATACATACACATCTCCCTAGGATAGTTTATTTTTGAAAATGGACGCTCTTTGAACACGTCCGCTATAACCCGCGAGGAAGCACTTGATGACACGCACCTGCAAGCGGAACACAAATGAGGTGCAACATTAAAACGAGGCCAGCGTATCATGCGAGACGCGAAACATGCCAGTCTCTGGAAATCGTTGCGACAAGACGCGCTCAGACTTCGATAAGCGTAGGTTTCCATTGTCCTCGAGGTGCATCCGCTGCATCATTGCCGAGATGAAACCGTCGCGGAACACCGCCAAAGGAGCTGGAATACCTGGCTAGCTTTCGAGGTCGTCACAGAGGTCCGCTGGCTCCAGCGTCTGTTCGAACTTGCAGCAGAAGCGGTTCTCTGGGTGCCATAAGCGGTGCCTGGTGACCATCGCAGCACCCGTCTGCGAGCAGGCACCAGCCATGACGCCGATATCCAGCCTCGCCGCTCACAGCGGAAGCAACGACTCGTGCTGCACACCAGTCATTGCGGCGATTACTCAGAGTAGAGAGTATGTCACTGCGTTCTAGGAACTGAACATAAACGACTCTAAATTTTTTCTATTGCTCACCATCCTGGAATTCCCTTCCGCCAACCGCTCCATCATGAACAAGATCGCGTTCCAAAAAAATCGCCCATCCAATGTTACAGCGTGTGCGTGCAGGGGATAACGTACACCCTGGAAGGATCGCCATGAGCAAGCCCATGATCGGAGAACACGGCACCGGGCGCGAAAACGAATACAGGGAACACATCGGGCCCTCTGTACCAGTCAAACGCGCACACCGATCAGCGAAGCATTCCTTGGTGCGGCACAGGGCATTTTTCGGAAGAGGTGTCGTGTCGTGCACATACGGTAATCACTGACCGTGGCCAAGGTTCATGCTGCAAAGGGCGCACTGAGGCTGTCTACAAAGAATATGATCATGGCAAGCGCAGCCGAGATCGCAACTTCAGCCTGCCTGTTCGAAATGCGTGAATAAGAATCGAATGCTGCGAACTCGGGAAGAGAACGCTGCCATCAGCATTCTTCGACTGATGACAAACGGAGCTGCAGGCACATTAGAGAGCAGCACATTGAAAGTCAGCAAAAAAAGAGCGATAAAAATAACAAGTCACAAAAATACGCACAAAATCTTGTGTTGACTGTTACGGGAAGCGATCAAAACTTTATTAGGCACGCCCGTGTTCGCTGCGTGGACCTGTTCCGTCTTATTCTGGTATACGTGTATCGGCAAAGCGCACATGCAGTCCAGATACGCAGAGTCCTCGATGCGACTTTCTTGTGCAAATGCACTCCAAGCAGAGACCTGCCATGCTGTGGAGCTGGGCGCGCCCACGCCGATCCCCACCGCCCTCAGTGCTGCAACCTGGAGGCGCAGGCTCCCGGACTCGCACCAGGGTGCAGCGGGAACTGCGAGCGCCGCCGCCTCTCCAGCCGCGGGAACGGCGGGCGCTCTACGGCTGTCGACAGCCCCGCGCCGGAGGACAGCACGCCGGCGCTGATCCGTCCCTGATGAGCGCCGCCGCACCCCGGCCGTTGCAGTGTGTGCGCTGGGTGTGCGCGATGCCGACGGCGGCCGCTGTTCGAATGCCCGCGTGTCCGCCATCGCGACGTGTATCGGGATCCTCCGGAAGCTGAGCACCTCCGGTGGTGCGTTCCAGCGCCCGCATTGTGCTTGCGTTTGTGAAGGCTTTCGGTGACTGCGGATGAAGACACGAGTGAAGCGCAGCTCCAAGAGCCCGGAGACCTCTGCTGAACCTGAAGGCGCACTGCGCGCGTTAGCGGGTCTCGCTGCCTTGAGCGCGTTGACGAGAACCCCGACGCACGCCTCGACTGGAGTGAAGCGCAAGCCGTCTTGTGCACGCCACGCGCCAGACAACGCGACGGATCCGAGGACGGCCAGCACCAGACAGCCGAATATGAAGCCCACAGCACCGAAACAAAACGATGTATCTGACAGTACTGAGGAAACACCCCAGATAGGGACACCGATCAAGGTTCGCAAGAAAGTGACTGTGCGCCGCGACCTCACCTCTGAGACGGGATTTTCTGGCCTCCCACGCGAGTGGGAGCACCTACTCGTTGGCAACGGTATCAGTCGCACAGAGGTCTTGACGAATCCGCAAGTCGTACGCGATATCATGGACTTTCATTTGCGTCGATCTGGGGCGGCGTCGCCAACGCACCATCCCAGCCAAGTCGCAGCCTTAAAAGAGCGCAACGAACGGACCGCGCTCCACCAGGATGACTCGGCTGCGAAGCTGCTCACTGAGACGAGCCCCGAAGATGCACGCCAAACCGGGGGCGAGCCTGTACTGAGGGCCTCGGGACGCTTTCCCGCCATTCAGGAACGAGACCCCAGCGACGTCTACGTGCGCCTGCGTAAAGTGGGCGAGGGTGCAATGGGCGTTGTCTATGTGGCAGCCTCTCGAACCGATCCAACCAAAATTGTTGCGATGAAAAGGGTCGAAGTTCGGTCCGAAAAGGTCATGAGCGCGCTCGAGCAGGAGATCTTCACGATGCATAGCACTCGCCACGCGAACATCGTGCAGGTTCACGAGGCGTTTCTCCATCGCAACACGATGTGGATTGTTCTCGAATACATGGACGGGGGCAGTCTCACAGACTTGCTTTATGATCTGGCGGAGCATGGTGAACGAATGACGGAGCCAGAGATCGCCTATGTCTGCCGAGAGGTTCTGATTGCGCTCGGTCAGCTGCACCGCCTACGTCGCATCCATCGTGATATCAAGTCTGATAACTGTCTGCTTGGTCAATCGTCGGGGGCCATCAAGCTCGCTGACTTTGGATATTGTGCCCAGTTGACACCAGAGCGCGACAAGCGAACGACATGCGTTGGCACTCCGTTTTGGATGGCGCCCGAACTCATCAGAAGCATGGAGTACGACTACAAAGTTGACGTCTGGAGCCTTGGGATTCTCGCCATAGAATGCGCCGAGGGCGAGCCTCCATGGATCAAAGAGACACCGCTCCGGGCCATGTTCCTGATCACGACCCGAGGGCCGCCCAAGCTGGCGGAAGCTGCCCGCTGGAGCCCAGAATTTCACCACTTTTTACACTCCTGCCTCGCGATGCAACCCATGGATCGTTGGAGCGTAGATCGGCTCCTGACGCATCCGTTCATTCAGAGGGCTTGTCCGGCGACGCAGTTTGCGGAGCTCGTGCAAAGATACGTACGCCGTAAACGTGCAATTGCGTAGACGACTCAAGTTCATAAACAGCAGGTTCGGATGGTCTGAGAGCTCGTGGGGTCCTCGTCTACTGGCCCTGTGCAAGTCTGACGCTGGAACGCGCATCGCTTGCCTGCATTCGCGCTGCTCTGTGTGGAAGACCACGAAACGATGCATTCGATGCTCGTATACGTCCTCGGACTCTGGGTGTTAAGCAACAGCGGTAAAATCGCATAGAGTTGTTCATGCGGTGGTTTCGTTTCGGGGTTCGCGTGCCGGCCGCTCACCGGAAGACACCCTGCCGCGAAGTCTCGATGAAGCCGGCATTCGCCGGGAATCGAAAATGAACGCATGAATCACAGGCGCTGGATGCGCTGTCGTCGTTACGAGTGAGCAACGAATGCCGCTCGCCACCAAGAGCAAATGCGTTGTACGCATTTGTCGCGTCCGCTGGAGCGGCAACCTCTGTGCCCAGTACGCCGTCTGACCGGGAACGCATACACATTCCGGAGGATTCTGATAAAGTCCATAAACTCTGCTCCATGAACAGCAGCGGGTTAAGTCATTGAACCTATTGGATTTTTAGAGTGAATCACAAGTCTGATTTCCTGATACATCTACGGACGGCAGGGTCACAGCTTGGAGGTAGCCGTTTCGAAAACGGGCGACGGTAGCTGCGGTGGTTGCGTAACTCGCGTTTCGGAGCTCCGAATGCGATATCAGCCGACCACAGCGCATCTGGCTCCATCAGGGAGCGCTTCAGTCTTGCCGAGGTTCTGGGCGCCCGCCCCGGGCTCCGGCTCCAGGCACCCTGTTGAGCGATTCGGCCCTCTCTGCAGGCAATGCGTCGCGGAAACGTTGAAGTTTGCGTCGACGCGAGTCTGCCGGGCAGCTCCGACATTCGAGTCACCGAGGAAACCAAGTGCGCTCGCGCAAGCCGACGGCGAGAAACAGCGATGTCCAAAAGTGCAAGCTGCCGATGACCAGAGATATCTTCTTGCGCGACGCATGCATCATGCACACTCGGACTGCAGGTCCTGGAAAATTATAGGTAGCTCGTACGCTCCGCTTCCTGTGTAAACCTTCTATCCACGCCAGAGCGTGTTGCCTGCGATATCCCTCTGCGCTGACTTGCGCACACCCAATGCATAGATCTGTCAGAAGCGGGAGATGGATCCAGCGTATGCCCATAACGAGTAGAGCAATGGAACTGCGAATATGAGACGCCCCACAGCTTACGCCAAGTAGAATGGTGATGCCGATCCTGCTCGACGAGCCTTGTCCAGTGTCCCGACGCAGTGTGAAGCTGTTGCTGATTCACCGTGCACAGCCTAGGTGCCAGTCTGCAGCTCGCTCGCAGGTATACGCAACGACACTGGTGCGTGCCGAGTGCCATGCTTGCGTCCGACGCCTGCCGCGCATAGCCCTCATTCATTGTCACAGTCTCGCTACGCCACAGAGGCTATCGCGCGGACCGTGATGCAGCGGTGCTTTCCCAGTAACCGGTATCAGCGGAAACGACATCGCAACGCTGTGACTGCCGTTTATGGACTCGATGGTTGAACGAGCGCACGTCGAGCGTGTCTACGGTACACCGCGTCAAGGCATTCGATGCGACACGCACCCGAACGTGGAACGCAATTGAAGTGAACAGCTGGCAGGCGCGCTCCCGAACAGATGAACCGTCAACGGATGCGTGCACTGCGGCTGCCGCCGCCGGCGCCTCGCGAGATGCCCCGCCGCTGGAGCGTCGCACGCGCTTCCCGAAACGTGACGCAGCGGAGGCACAGCGTGGTGCAAACGGTATTCAGCGTTGCGCTTGAGCGGCACCGAAACGACGTGAGTTGTAAGCGATGGCGGAGAGCGGCCAGGTCAACCGGTCGCCTACCGACGCGGTACCTTTGACAGGGGACACACGTGCACCTGTGCACTCCCCAGACGACACAGGGTTCGAGGCGAGCGCACACGGCACGTCTGAACTGTCCAAGTCGCTGGATGCGGAGGCGACAGACGCCGCAGCCAAGCGACCAGCGGCGGCATCCTCAGTAGCGTCAAGCAGTGAGCAACCGTTTGACTGCTCCATCTGTTTTGAGGTGCCGCTGGAGGATCCTGTGGTCACCATGTGTGGGCACTTGTTCTGCTGGTCGTGCCTGCACCGCTGGATGGCGCAACACGCGACGTGTCCGGTTTGCAAGTCGCTGGTGGATCGGGAACGAGTCATTCCGCTTTACGGACGCGGGCGCACACGCGAGGACGTCAGCGATGCCCCGAAGCAGCAGACGAAGGTCGCCAGGCCAAATGAAGCGATTCCACCGCGGCCTGCCGCGAGGCGGGTCGAACCTCCACCCCAGACTGCCAACGGAGCGCTTCCGCCGCTGCGGCCGGGAGCAGAGCACCTCAGCGACTGGAACGTCGGCGTCGGCGCGGGCAGCTTCATGCCGTACGGCACGGCGGGCGGTATATCTTTCACTCCGTTCGGACTGTTTCCCTCTATATTCGGCGTTCAGTTCACCTTCCCGCCGCAGCCGCCCACGGGAGCGCCGAGCGCTACATCTTCGACCGCAGCTCGGGTGAATCCTGGTGACTCTGGCGCTTACGGAGGAGTCCCAGTTTCTGTACAGACTGAAGATGCAACGCAAGCGATGGTGAGCCGCATGCTGCTCATGCTTGGCATGTTCGTCATTATGTGCTTACTGTTGTTTTGATACCGCCGACACCGACAGTGGCTCAACGCGCGTGCTGTGGATTTATATGGTATCGCGCTGCTCAGCACAGTGTAAACGTTGCGAGCACCGGTACCAGCTCGCTCAGCGTTTGCAGCGCGAATGCGCTGTCCAGCTGGGCGGATCAGTGTCATTCAAATTCAGACTCGTGCGGCAAGCGCGGAACTTGGTGCGTCTGCGCTCTGCAACCTGTCGTTGCTTGGATATCGAATTTTGGTTGGTATGCACGTTCCACTAGAATATGCTGGGGAATATTGCAGTTGAGTTCCGGGTGTTCCGGTGCATTTCCTGAGATAGCTTCTCAGCACGCTTTCACGGTATCTGCGTATGCGGTAAAAATTATGGCCTTTCAAGAATACCACATTTGCGACTATCGCTTTTCCTTCGCATTGCTGCAGGCAAAAAAGTTGCGCTAGTGCTGCGCATTATGAGGTTGAACACGGAGCCAGAACTCGAGGACTCTTAAACAGGCCGGTGCTGTTCATGCCTGCTCCTGGGATCCAGCGCCGTGTACCAGGCAAAGGTTGGTACTTTTTGGTAGAACACTGGATGCTACGCTTTAGATTTGTGGACGCGTCCTTGCTGGACGCTTTGGGATTCGCTGTTGATTTGGGCCACGCTTGCGAAGAACGCCGGCGCAGGTTCCACCAGACACCGGAGTATCGAGCCGATGCCATCGAAGCGACTGCGACTGCACGTCCACCGGTGCAGCATGCGTCCTACACGAGGCTCAACGCCCGAAGGTACGCTGGATCGATTCAGCTCGAATGCACGAAAATAGAAGCTGCTCTGAATGTTGAGGTACACCGAAGCGTCCCGACCATGCCTAAGATCTCTCCTGCAGTTGCTGGTAATCATTGCGCATGCGGGGAACTCTGGGTACGCTCATCGATCGCCCAGCACAAAAGAACAAAATATCCATTGGCATCACAGGGGAAAGTGCTCCGCCAGGCGACAACATGGTGGCATTGTCGGGCCACAGGCAGTGTCATAGCCTCGACCGCAGTACCAAAGACCAGTATGGTTTCTTGGTGTTAATGGAAACATAACCAACGAAATCTGCGTCGTTTCCAAAGCGCAGTGCCCGATATTCGGTACTGATTACCGTCCTGGTTTCTGCGTGATGATGGAAACGTAGCGAATGAAATGTGCTTTGTTTCTCGAGAGCGCAATGCCCCATCGTTGCGGTCCTTCGTTTCCAAACCTCAGACCCAGGAAGCCGCACATGTCCTGAGGGAGACGAGCTCAAATACTTTCAAGTCCCACGGCGTATATTCTAATCACGAGAGCCTGAACTATCCACTGCTGGTTTCATCTCGAATCGTCACACGTTTTTCCGCCAGTGTACCAACACACCGCACTGGTGCGTACAATAGTTGTTTCAGCAAGCCAGCATGTCGGCCAGCTCAGCTCTGCGAGAGCCTTCCATCACACGCTCTGCAGAACTGGAGCCAACCGGTGAATCTATGTATCATCTAGAGCTTTTTTTCCATCCAGAAGAAGCTGGAGCAGGCCTGAAGTACATCCAGCTCGGCGGTAAGTGAAGCTGCGCGTTTCCAGCCGACCGACCGCCTCAGCAGCGACGCGTTCCAACGCCAAAACCGGGCGGAAGCGCCCTGTCACGGTGCGTCCAAGAGACGCGCCCGCTGGCTCCACCGTTACCAGACGACGGATTTGGCGATTCTCTGTTCTCAGCGCCAGAGATGCGGGCTGATAAAGGTTCTCAGCACTCAACGATTGACAGCTGTGGAACGCATTGCAACGCCGAGACCCAGCTTTCCACAAAGTCGTCCCTGACGAGCACCCGCGCCCGGTCCGAAGTTGGCCAGTACTTGATTGAAGCATCCTACGCACGGCTCGCTGCATCGTCTGCACAAGACGGAGGAGAGAACGTACCAGGGCTCAGACGCTAGCCAGCGGCAGCGTGCATACGATCGGGGCTCGCGCACAGCGCCGGGAATCGCCCGGGAGGGCCTTGCCTGCTCGATGCTGGTGTGGCGGTAACGCAGCTTCTGCGACACGAGCAGGAGCTCCCTGCAGACGACTACCTCAACGGTACCTATGAAATCACTAGTCATTCCGCACCAAGTCTCTATATCTCGCCGGATACCACTCGATGCTGGTGTGGCGGTAACGCAGCTTCTGCGACACGAGCAGGAGCTCCCTGCAGACGACTACCTCAACGGTACCTATGAAATAACTAGTCATTCCGCACCAGGTCTCTATATCTCGCCGGATACATCCATATTCCCTGTTGGAGGCAACGGCTCGTTCATATAATCCGTAGAGTGCCGAGTATTTGTTAGCGCTTTCCCTGACGTCGGTATCGATTGCGTAGCTGGGATTCCCAGCCAAGACTCGACCATAGACCAAAAAATAATTGCCCGAATTCTGTTGCTAAGCTTTCCCGAAAGCGTGCTTCTGGATTAGTGCACAAATCGCGAGTTCTGCCTCACTTGATTCATAGGAAATGTTTCGGCTGACTTGGTGTGGAGCGCGTCCTCGTACGAAGGTGCATCGCCGGTGCGGGAGCGCTCACAGGCACTTGGAATCTATAGGACACGCGCTTCAATGCCTATGCTGGATGTTGCTACTTCGGCTCACACTGAACAGTTTCATGCTGCGGATACGCTTCTATGACCTGGAGAATTGCAGGACGAACGCAAAGAACGAGGCACTGCTGATGGAACCCTAAACGCACTGTACGGTGACGCAAGTCTGGGTTCAGCGCCTGGCGTCGAATGCCGAACCGTTCATAGCACAGCCTGTCTACCGTGCACGAAGCTTGATGCTTGATCAGTCTCGAGCTGGTGCCCCAATGACGGATCTCGTTCGAAAATGCAAGTCTACATGCATGACACATCGTATACGAAGTTGAGCGGGCTCGCTTTTAAATGCCGAGCATTCCGTGAACACCTGTGTAGATGGATTTTAGAGCGACGCATCGACGCTGCTGACGTACACACAAACGCGTGATCTTCAAGGCCGGAGCCATCATAAATATCCCAGGGATGTATGGTGCGGTAAATAAGGCTCGCAGGGCGACACCGTGCAGGTCTTCGGGGGCGGGCGTCTAGGCTAGGGCACCTAGGACGCCGCTACGCATGTCGGTACATCGTCAAGTCGAATTACGGAGCAGGATATTCGTTCATGAATTTCTAGGAAAACCGTTCCATGTGTATATATGGGGCATGGCAGCCATTCTGGACTGCTGAACCGTCTCATACAAGTGTCTTGCTTCAAACATGGATGAAATACACGCTGTCATGGTCACTGTTGTTTTCCATCGCAAGTCTTCAGCGTTTCAGATCCGTGTTTACACGAAGTACTGCGCGATTCCCTCAAAGGTTCGTTGATCACCAAGCTGTTGGGCGCTGTGCGAGCACCGGACATTCCCGGATGTACATCGAGGTATTTTGCTCCTGAAATCTCGCTTTTGCAATCCTCTGGTCGTCAATATTCTCGCCAGCTGATGTTCGCTCGGCCTGACGTACACCGTCTCGTGTATCCGGCTCTGTTTCAGGTGCTTTTTCTCTGCCTATTTCATTGAGCACCCGTGCTATTGATGCGAGGGCATCGTCCTGAATGCATCTACGGGAGTCGTATGGAATCGATTCCCGCACTCGTTGGACGCCGTCCACGAGTCAGCAAGGGTGCAGTCATCGCGCGCCCCAGTGCTTCCAGCGCCATTGCCTGGCACCCAACCACACGACATATCGGAGATTTTCGTTTACAACTCTTAGTCGAAGTGAGTGCATGTACGCTTCTTGCTTCCGTACAACCGAAACTGTTGGTGACCTCCGCGCGCTCGTATGAACGCCCCGTAACGATCGTCCGCGTGCGCCGCTTGATCGCTCGTGTTCTCTCTGAACGGTAGCATTCCTTCAAACAGTGCCCACTTTTCTGGGCCAGTACCATGACTGGAAAACGTCGACAATGCGCGCCTCATAAAGCGCCCGAACTGAACCCGGACATGATGTTGCTTTCTGAGGTTTGCTTGGTACGTTTTAGGACCGGCACCTCACGTACTTCGATCGTCGAGATGGCGCGGCGACGCGGCAAGATATGCTGGTACGCATATGCGCAAAACGCTGATGCCTCGCTCACGTCGAATCGCATCATCTGCTCTGAACATTTGTGTCGTGTTGTCGCGCGAAGGTTTGATCGAAAAATCGAGTGGAGTGTAGACAACTGGCGATCTCGCTTCCGAAACTTGTATGAACAATCGGTTGAGGAGACGCGTCGAGGCAGGAAACAGAAAAGCCAGGCAAGACGAGCGCGGTGAAGGGGGTTTGCGATCCGTAAAAGTACGCAGCATATTTTGGTGTCGCGAACGCGAAGGATTCGTTTATTCATCGATGAACATAGAAATGCTCTGGGATGTCTTGGAAAAACGAATTCGTTTCGATTGAGCCAGAGAAAACAAGCCAGCACAGAGACCAGCTCAACTGCGATGCCAGCTGCGGTGTCCTTGACCGCTCCTGATTGACGCAATCCGATGATACCTACGAGCCGGACGGAACAAAATGGGAAAAAAGAAGCCACAGAATACGTCGACCAAGCACGAGTTGTTGAACGATCTTGTCCGTTCGGCGACGATTCGGTGATCAAGGGATTAAATCGCTGCTAGGGCTGGTGTTGTCGTCCGTCCCGTTTCGCTCGTCTTTCAGAACAGTGGTTTGCTCCGGTTTGCGTAGCCAAGTGCAGGTGTACCATTTCCCCCGAAGGACATTTCGTTGCACGAGATGAACTCTCGTTCGTCCTGTGATAAGCGCTCGCGTTTCACGACGAGATCAGTCTTGCGCTCTTCGACGCGTGACTATCTAGCATACAGGCGTGCTTTCCGATTCGTATTTCTGGGTCTCTTCATCACCGTTGTCATTAGCGGTACGGAGGCGTCAAAATCCAGCGGTGACTTTGGTAGTATTTCTTCATCCAAGTACGCTACACAATCAATCGGCAAGGAAACAGTCGAAGAGAGGTTCTGGAGGGTTCTACTGCGGGAGACTGACGTGTCGGATCAGAGCGATGAGAAAAGCGGTTCATGCCCCAGTTCATTATAGAAGGACAGGCACAGGTGGGGCCGTTCTTTTCGCGAGCTACCACAGACAATACCAATTCATCCAGCGACTGTAATCGGATCGACACGATGCATTCTTTTTATCGAATACCTGCAAGAAAACCAAACAATAACCAAAAGAGCGTGCTGGTACGGGTAATCGGACATTCGCTGCTCTGATTGCAACCAAAAACATCTCAGGAATTGACGATTACTCAAGATACTGCAGGCGCTGGCTCCAGTAGTAGCAGCGTGCATCTGGCCAATCGCCGGCAAAAATTCCGGACATGCGGAAGCGGCACGGCTTGATCCCGACGCCTGCGATCTATTCCTCTATGCGTCGAATGCTTGGGGTGCTGGTGTGCTCTCAGATGCGCAAGAGGGTGGCGCAATATGCCCACGTTCAACCCAAATTGCCCTAAAGTCGATGTATAGACTCGATCGCGACATATTTACAAGCTGTCTGTGGTCAATGTCGCTCGAGGCGTATCCTGGTGCTTTGTTTGCATTACGAATCGCGGCTGTACGGAGCATCCACTTGATCAGCTTTCTGAAGCGAAATCGATAGCTTGGGAGCTGTGAATCTTGGACGTACCGAGCACCGCTCGGTATCTTGAGCATCGCTTGCACAGTGTTGCGGTCAGCAGGGAACCGCTTGCGTAGTCGCAATCAGCGCATTTGCTGGCGCAGTAGAGGCAGTTGCTCTGTATACAGGGACTGTCGAAGAGATTCTACAACTCGAGCTCGCTGAAGTGGTTCGTTGCACCACAGCACTTATGGAAAAGGATGGAACACTTGCTGTTACATGGCGCAAAACGGATCAGCACCGACTCCACATGGAGTTCGCAATCCAAATCATAGTCAGCAAGGTGCCAAAGGAGACTCTCAACTCGTCGTTTTCATATAGTGGAGTGCACTACGCTGTTCGCTATGGATACAGTAGTAAAAATCCGGGGTCCGCGGCTCGGCGACGCAGCTCCAACTGAAGTTAATTATTCGGAAAACGACCTTAGCAGCGACGTAGGACGTGATGGCATGCTTCAGACGGGCGTCAAACTTGGGGCACGCTTTTCCAATTGCCAGACTCGAACTGGTCTTTTTTCCTGCGTTCCCCAGGAGATCAATGAAAGCGCTCCAACCAGACCGGTAGCAAGTAACAAGCGATAGGTAGCGGGCACGCTCTCTGTTCAGGGTGGCGCAGAGAGTCGAAGCCTCCGCGTGTCCCACACGAATCGAGCATATGAATACAGCGGGGAACCGGTG
>Ga0123519_10009956_pt1 | contig 14233 bp, 7 predicted proteins | sample YelNatPaOPRAMG02_FD_87396 | JGI IMG/M metagenome (GOLD analysis project Ga0123519, IMG submission 87396) | Hot spring microbial communities from Yellowstone National Park - Yellowstone National Park OP-RAMG-02 (version 2) | ecosystem: Environmental > Aquatic > Thermal springs > Hot (42-90C) ...
ATATGCCTGTTACCATCTATCTTCTTGAGATAAGAGGACATCTCCGAGACCCACTCGAAGGGGGCATTTGTCTCATTGAAGAACTCGTAGGCAAATATGGATGGAGAATAACCCCATCTCGCCCCTATGTATCTCAGCCTGTTTTTGTAAATCCTCTTTGCCTCTTCTTTTGTAAAAAATTCAAGGGGCTCATTACAGGGTCCACCATTTCTAAAATTGTAGGGATTCTCGCTCCACGCCCCCTCATTCCAGCTCCCACCCTCGGTAAACTCCGAATACGACCCTAAGGTCAGGATGAGCCTTACTCCCTTCTCTTCCGCATAATCGAGTATCTCATCTATCCTTGCTGAGTTATCCTGAGCATAACGCATAAGCCCTTTGTAATCACCATTCCCATTCCCCTCGGTCCACTCTATGGCATTGCTCCACTTTATCATCCACATCCTGAAGAGATTTGCATCTACCTCAGACATCCTGTCGATGTAGTGCCTGAACTCAAATACCCCATTATTCCTTGCCCAGCCTATATTGAACCCTACGGGGAAGAACCATCTACCATCTCCGCTCTCGAAATAGAGGGGATTCTTGCTACTCACCCTGACATAATCGAAGCCCATTTTATCCGATTTCACATCATATACATAGTAGCCCGAGGAGAAAGAGCCTCCATTCTCCTTAATCGTAAACTTCACAATGTACTTTCCGGAGGATCTGAAGAGATATCTCACTCTGAGCGATGGTTCTTTCAGTATAATTACCTCTTTGCCACTCTCATTCTGCTGTATTTCATAATCCTTCATATAAAAACCGTATATCTTCTCTATCCTACCCTCCGGGGTAATGACTTCCGAGGTGATCTCGAGACTATCTGTATCGTACGGATTCCCAACCGATGGTGAATAGACGAGTTTGAACTCAACCCTCTCAAAACTAACAAGCGGGGTCATAACAAGGACCTCAAAATCCTTCAACGGTTTTACCTCAGTAATTATGGATATCCCATCTGTGGATTTACCCTCCAGGGAAAGTGAATACTGATAAGTAATCCCCGGCATCACATCGCAGTCTGAATAATCCGTATTCTCGGTCGTAAACTCGACCTTCTTCAGGTATGGATTTTCTACAGCAGGAATTCTCTCTATTCTGAACCCTCTCTTATCCCCGCCCTCACAACTCCATCTGAGGTGAATACAATTACCCTCCTGAGAAGCCGAAAGATCAGAAAGATCGCAGAAACTCCCGCCCTTTTCTATAACCCTCTCTCTCCCCGACCACCCACACGAGCATAGAAACAGAACTAAAACTATTAGAAAATGTTTAATAAAAGATTTTTTATCCTTCATAATAATCTATATTTATTGATGAAATACCCGAAAGATGTATTTCTCTCTTCTGCTGTTTCTATAGAAAAAGATTTCAGAATTTCTATAATAAAATCTATCTCAGAATCGAATTTTTTAGGGATCAAGTTGTTAAATTCTTCTTTTGTTAGGTCATTTGTATCTTTTTTGAATGGGGCTCGGAGCCTATTGCATAAACTATTTTCCAAGCCTGCAAGGCACCAGCCCTCTATTTCTTTTCTTACAACAACAATTCTGTCTATATCTATATTCTTAATCATCTTTTTTATTTTCTTTTTCTTGGCTGTCACACATGGTGAATTGTTGATATCTGTAACGAAAATATAATCAGCATCCATCGCCCTGATACTCTCGATAAAAGAGTGAATTTTTGCTTTGCTCACTTCAGCATATTTCCACAGTCTTACATAACTATATCTTTTTTCAAATAGCGGCTTTATTATCTTTGAGAAAAAGATTTCGTCTTTATCTCCTTCTATAAAAATAAATATTTGTCTATACCCCATATTGTTACCCTAACAGATTCTGGATGAAGAGGTCCTCAATTCCAAGTTCATTTTTTAAGAAGATTTTAACCTCTTTATGCATAGAAGGTTTTGTGATAATAGAAAAACCATCTCTATCTCTTGATACAAGTAAAATATTTTCCAGACCAGCATATTTTACAATTTCAGGATTATGGGTGGTTATAATAACTTGTTTATTCCGTGAGGCATCTTTCATCATTTCTACTACTTTTGATATGAGATATGGATGTATATCTCTCTCGGGCTCTTCTATAATTGTCATCCACTTTCGCTCGAAATATAAGGCAACGATTAGAGCAGTTACATTTATCGTCCCATCAGAAATTGAGGACGCCGGTAAGAAGTTTCCTTTCTTGGTGTATATTTCTTCTATCTTAAAAAGTAAGGACTTATCTGCGAGTTTTTCTACTCCCATATTATTTACAAAAGGCAATATGTTCGTTATTAGATTAAAGAGTTTCCGTCTTTTCTCTCTATCCTCTAATATATTTTTCAGAACAATTGCAAGATTGCTTCCATCCTCTTCGATCTCAGCCTTCCCGGTCATTGTTGTAGCTCTCTTGGGCATTCTGGGGTCAAAATCACATATTGAAGTCTTATTGAAGAAGAGTGGTATTCGCAGAAGTGGGAAGAGGATAATTAGGGGTGATTGGGGATCCAGCCTCTCCTCTAATATGAATTGAGGAATAATATCGTTCTTGTTTATTGGTATACCTTCGGAAATATTGAAAGAATCAATTTTTATCCTCCCTTTCGTATGTGATAAAATAATCCATCCCTTGCCAATTATCTCTTTCTCTTCTATATTTTTACCCTTTATTCCTAATCTTATGATCTTGAATCTCTGGGTTATTTTATCCTCAATGATTTCATACTCCCGCCCGTTCTTTTTGAATCCAAGAGCCATCTTATATACAGTCTCGAATGTTCTTACCCCTAATCCCTCTCTCTCTTTCGCGTGTGATATAATCTTTCCATACTCTAAATCTGAGACAATCTCTAAAGAAAGTTCCTTAGAAGAGCCAATATTTATATTTCTAAGATAATCAACGCCCCCTTGCATAGATATTGCGTTATCCAATCCATATATTGTTGTATCTCTGAGGAATTTGAAAATTTGTACTAAATTAGACTTTCCTGAGGCATTAGCACCAATTATTACATTGAATCTTCCAAGCTCTATTTCCAGATCCTTAAAACTCTTGAAGTTTGTAACTCTGATCTTCTTGATATGCATAAGCCCTCTCTCTCGTTAATTAGACATTTTATCTTCAAGTAGTCCTTTGTCAATAGTTTATTGTAGTGGATTATATCTCTGAATATAAGTATTACACAATTTGTATTATAGTACCTCATCTCTAAACCTGTTTGAATGTCACATCGTTATAGACTATTTGTAAGTGATTTCATCATCTCATAGAAACTTAGAAAGAGATAGTCTGTTTCTCTGTATTTATCGTCGGTTGGATTAATAATTATGTTTATCACATTCTCTGCATCGAGTTCTAACTTTGAGCCAATTTCAATTTCAAGAACATCCTCGTTTTCAACTACCTCACCAATTTCGACCCTCTTCTTGTCCTGTAGGGCTATTCTGAATACACTACCTTCTATATTTTTCACCCTCAGAGAATTCACCAGATTCGGCATAGGGATTACTACGACTTTCCTATCATACGGGACTTTTTCAATGATTATACCTGACTTGTTCATATGTCTTATCCTCTGCATTAGATAGATTTGAATCATCTTTATACTATTCACAATAGTTATTGTCAAAAGCTTCGGTATAATAGACAATATTCTTAGGATTCATCGGGAGATTTTCACAATAAGCATCATCTGGAATCTAATAATATAAGTTGAAATGACAGAAAATATCTGGATTGATCGATGACAGGATTGATAGATGACAGCCAAAAACAAAATTCTTGACACACTGCGTCAAATGTGCTATCAGGCTTTCACAATTTTAATCAGGAGGCTTTCTAATGAACCTGGAGACACTGAAGAGTTTGAAGAGTTTTATCAATGTGGATTTTATCAAATCTCTCAACAAGGAGCAGATCAAGGCTATAGCCGAATTCTACATCCCAAAGGGAGTGAAGTTCACCAAGACTATGTACGGTACTCACAGGATTATCAGTGCGCAGGATGACAGAGGAGATCTGCCAATCAACCTGACACTCAACTGCTCGAGTAATGATCTGTTGAAGTTCATCAAGAGGGATAGCGGCGAATTCTTGAGAATGGAGGTTAGCGGAAGTATTACAGCCACCGACCTCGTAGAGAATGCAGAGGTAAAGGGTAGTATAGAATACGACTTCTTGTCGAAGAAGCAGTTTGTATATGATCTGTATTTTACAGACAAGAACGGTAAGGAGTACTACTTCAATGGTCATAACGACCTCTCGATATTCCAACCGATAAAGTCATTTAGCACGATGCTCGGAGAGATAGTGGACAGACAGAGCGGGAAGATAGTCTCTACCGTGGTCTTGAAGGTCGAGGCAAAGGACATATTCCCACTCATAGCGAGTTTCAGAATCACAAGATAATCAAATCGTCGAGTTAGTTCACCTCGATTATTATTTTTGTGGAAATAATTGAAGAAATTTGTGGACTTTTTTTACAAACAGAGTTATCAACGCAGTGTGTCATATTTGATATGATCTTTTAGTTATTAATCTTATCCCAAGAGGAGGACTGTGTATGTCAGAAGAAAAGAAGTTCAACAGATGGCTCGTAGTAGTTGGGGCGTTATTGATTCAGATTTCGCTCGGTGCAATATATATTTATTCTGTATTCAAACCCGCCCTCAAAGACAAGTTCCCCGACTGGTCTGCTACGGACCTTGCCCTTCCCTCTCAGTTGGTACTTGCCTTTTTTGCACTCAGTATGATCATCTTTGGCAGGATTCAGGACAAACTTGGGCCGCGTAAGATAGCAACTCTCGGAGGAATACTCCTTGGTGTAGGTCTCATAATAGCATCATTTGCGAATAGTCTCTTCCTCTTTGTTCTGGGCTTCTCTATCATTGGCGGCATAGGGATTGGCGCCGCTTATGTGTGTCCGATAGCAACCTGTGTCAAGTGGTTCCCGGATATGAGGGGCTTGATTACGGGACTTGCCGTGGCAGGTTTTGGAGCGGGTGCACTCGTATTTACTCCCGTTGCAAAGTCGCTTATAGCATCACAGGGAATAATGACCACCTTCCTCTACCTCGGAATCATTTTTCTCATCGCAGTAGTCATAGGTGCTCAGTTTATGATCAATCCCCCGGCAGGGTACAAGCCCGAGGGCTGGAATCCTCCAACACCTACAAATACTCCCTCCGGTGCTGCTCAAAAGGTGGACTTCACCTGGCAGGAGATGCTGAAGACTGCACAGTTCTGGTTACTCTGGCTCACATATTTTGCGGGATGCACCGCTGGACTGATGATAATAATGAACGCCACCAATGTATGGCAATCATTCTCGCTCTTGAGCATCTTTAACAATTCCCCTATTCCCAAGGACACATACTCTGATATTATCACAAAGGGCGCATCTGCTGTAATCATTGTCTCCATACTGAACGCAATCGGAAGAATCGCGTGGGGCAAGATTTCGGATAGCATTGGCAGGAAACCTACCTTAATGATAATGTTCATCTATGCAGGCATAATTATGTTCTTGTTGCAGTTTTTCAAGAGTTATGGATTGTATCTCTTCGGTGTAGCCTCGATAGGCTTCTGTTTCGGAGGATTCCTTGCGTTATACCCGGCTGTTACAGCAGATTTCTTCGGTACAAAGAATGTGGGCGCCAATTATGGCTGGATGTTCTCTGCATATGGTGTAGGTGGTCTATTTGGTCCATGGCTTGCACCAAAACTTATGGAGATAGTTCAGAAGGTGCCTTATGAGATGGCTGACAAGAGCGGCGCTATTGTGCAGAAGACCTACGAGGCTGGTAATTATACAACGGCATTTATTATCTCGGGCGTACTTTGCATAATTTCTGCTGTCTTGATTGTAATCTTGAAAGCCCCCAAAGTAGAAGAGAGCAAGTAAGTAAATTACTGGTTCTTCTCCATTTTCGTTGCAACTCGCAACCTCTTTTTAGTTATTAGAGTAGTATTTACCTCTAATTTATACATATATTTCGATATATTCGTATGCCTTGTAATAATAACTCTGTTTTTGCAACTCTTTTCGAGAAGGACTATGAATTTATCAAGGATGTTATCTATCTACTCTGGCTCTCTTACTGCATATTAAGGATATCTCGAAAAAATATTTGCTCACAATTCATAAGGAAAAACCTTATCTTTATATCATCTCACACATAAGGGATTTTATTTGTGCTGCTACCTGATTAAACAGGTGATACCTATTTAACTTCTATCGTCTCGTTTGGTATCTCCCCATAAACATCGGGCATATACATCAGTTCGACTCTCGTGGGTGGAAGGTTGAAGACACCTCTCGTATTGAGTCTTATCTTGTATTCGAATACAATCCTCTTTGAATAAGGATGCTCGTAATATGTCCTGATGAGCCCATCTCTCACATCAGAATATGTATAATACCAGTAGTAATCCTCGAAATCCTGTTGCAATCCCTCCTCCTTCTTTATCCTCCCAACTACATCCGAACCAGTTATAAGTGGGTCTTTTAGGACGATATTGTTGTAATACGAATCCGCATCAACCGTGAGCCTCACTCGCACAATATCTGTCTTCTTAAACTCGCTCTTAGACTTTCCCTTCTCGTCCAGATACTCCTTAGTAATCCTGAACCCCTTGAATACCGGTTCCTTCATTGCATAACTCTTTTCAGCCATAACCCATACCCAGTAATTGTTCTTCTTGTCTTCCATAGAGAGTGTGTAATCCTGTCCTATATCACAATTTGACATATGTTCACCACCCATCACTGAATTGTCAGAAAGAATATCGAATATGAAGTTGTGGGATGTGTAATCTTTACCTATACTCTCTTTGTAACTATTACACCTATAACTGACATCAATTGTGCTATCCTTTATCCCGGTCTTGAACTTTTCCGAGAAGAGTCTGAATGCCACCGCCGCATAGGAGTGCGCCATTGTATTGTAGAGATACCCTCTCTCGAACCTGTTCATAAACCCCCTCATCATCTTCCCGAGGAGTGTCTCGTCCTTGCTATTCTTCACCAAATATATCAATGACCTCGCAAATGCCTCATCCTCCGACCTCATAAGCCACCAGAGATTGTTCAGGCGATTTTCGTTCATAAAAAAGGCATCTCCCTTTTCATTGAAGTTGGTAATAATGGCATTGTAGATGTCCTTGTCCTTTGGTGTAATATTTCCAATATCCACGATAGAGGAGAGTGGTAATTCCGATACCTTTGGGTCGAGCCCTTTTAGGAGCTCGGGACCATTCTTGATATACGAATTGATCGCAGAGAGCGCAAAGAGTCTCTCGATCTTGGATGTTGTGTAAGTGTATACATTTTTCCTATTGATTCTCCCCAGTATGAACTTACTCAATCCATCTACACAGCGGTCTATTACACTCTCGGGCAGTTGGAAGCCGTTTAGTCTTGTAATCTCCATTATGTAGGCAGTCAACATTACCGAACCCTCCTTCGATGTAGGATAATACTTGAGAAGTCCATTTTCATCGATATAGAGTTCGATCTCGTTCATAAGAGATTTGAAATACTCGTAGTCGTTTGCAACTATGGAGTAGGACACCTTCTGCTCGAGACAGGCGAGTGTAAAACCCTTATACAATTTCAATGAATTACCCATCTCATTTATATCCCTCATTACCGCGACCTTGAGCCTACCCACTAATCTGTCTGCCTCCATTTTGAAGATATTCTTATAACTCCCCTTTAGTCTGAAGAATGTAGACTGAACAACCCTGCTCAAATATGCCTCCACAATCTTCTGTGATACCTTGATACTATCGATTTTAGAGTTACCCTCGAAGAGGTCCAATACATAGTCTGCATTATTTACACCCTCAGGTACCTCGATGTCGAATCCAATAATCTCGTTTCCACCTTTTTTCAAGGAGACATCGGTGTCTGCAAGGGTCAAACGCCTTACCTCCTTTCCATCCTTTGTGAACGAGACATAGCCCTTTGCCTTCAGAATCTTCTCTCTATCCGTAGTGCTCTTTATTACGAACTCCCCTCTGAATCTGTCCTTCTCCCTCGCAAAATACGGGATAGATGAGTTTATGAATATCTCCCTGTAACTCTTTATAGTCCCGAAACTCGTACCGAACTGATTGCTCCCTGATATAGCCACCGCTATTATCTTGAAAGAGGTAATCGAGTCATTGAGTCTGAACTGAAAGTGTGCCTTATTGCCGATGATCTTCAAAGAGGGATTGAAATATATGAGTGTGTCGAATAACTCTCTCGTAACGATCCTCCCCCCTCCTCCCCCTGATGGAAGTGCCTTCTTTCCGTAGTGCCTCTTGCCAATTACCTGTATCATCCCGGTGTAGGTGTTTACATTATAACCTATGTTCCATATAATTCCGTTGAGCAGATCATATGTATTATTCTCCTTCAATTCGAGTAGGCCCTCATCCACGACGATGAGCATTACATTCGTGTTATTACTATTTGGATTCAATAGTTCTACATATCCGCTTACACTATCTCTCACCAGATACTTCTCTCTTTCGGTTACTACCTTCAAGTTGAGTTTATACTTCTCCTTGTCCACATTGATCTCGACGAGTCCCATCTTGAAGGAGGGCTTCGCCAGATCTACTAAGAATGTAGGTGGTGGAGAGGAGATCCTGCCTCGAATCAGCATAACTGAAATATAGACATTTGGAGAGTATTCGGGCTTTGCGGGTATTGTTATATAGGGATTCTTTGCATCGAGCTCCCTTATGTAATAATCGAGTATCCCTTCTCTCTCGATAGTAATCAAGGCTGTGGATTTCTCGAATGGCGTGTTTACCTTTATCGTAACCTTCTCGGAGGGTTTGTAATCCTTCTTCTCGACGAATAAATCGATTCTATCGGAATCCGAAGAGTAGTCAAACCACTCATCCCCATAGTAGTAGGTGTAGATAGACCTCGAGGTCGCCGCGTATGTCTTATCCTCGGTTCCGGCTATCGCCTCTATCTTATAATCTCCATCGAGAGGCATTTCTACCTTACAATCGAGTTTACCCGACGAATTCGTCTTGCCGCTGCAAACCTCTCTTACGAATTTGGTCTCTCTGACACTCTCATACGAATAGAAACCTCCGATTACCTTCTTTCTGTGAGTATAAGTGTGGTCTTGATAGAGATTTACCTTGACCGATACACCTGAAAGAGGCTTTTGAGTCTGAGATATTACTACGACACTCGTTTCGAGATTATTCTTCTTGTTGTCGAAATTCCCCGTTATTCCAACGATATAAGGTGATGGATAGACAGTCTTCCTCTGTGAGATAGTGTAGAAATAGCCGTTTGGATCTGTATATCCCGCCTCGATATCCAATATTATGGGTTTGTCATACCCCCTCTTCAAATTCACCTCATAACTGAATCTCCCATAATCATCCGTCTTGAGGTTTACAAGCTCTGGCAGCCTATCCCTTCTATTTTGTGATTCGGGCTCGATGTACCCATCTTCATCTGGATAATCCTCCTGATAGTTATAAGATGACTTGATGCCGGATCTGACTCTCCCGGTTGCGAAGGTGTAATCCTTATATTGTTCATAGTTGAGATACGATGTCGATTCTACTCTGTATCTGAGTGTTATATCCATATTGTTTGCCGGGGCACCCATAAGGTAGTTGAAAAGCCCCTCTACTCTTATCTTGTCGTTCTGTGGATCTTTGATGACAAGTTCACCCTTTATAAGTGGCACCTTGAACTCTTCGACACTGAAACTACCCGAAGAATAACTGCACCTATCTGAAACCTTGTCAGAATTGCAATCTTCCAGACGAATATTATAATACCCCGTGGGGGCATCTCTGGGTATATCCCACTCGAGCAAACTCGTCCCGTATTCATCCCACTTCGTGTCGAATTCCCATACCTTTCGACTCCCCGAATGCTCGATTATGAGCCTCTTTGGCAGATATCCTGCGTCTGCAAATCTTATGTCCTTGAATCCAAAATGCCTCATATATGTTCTAATGTGTAACCTCTCCCCCGCCCTCAATAGATTTCTGCTCAATACAGAGTGAACCCTTACAGGGGAGTTGGAATAGCCTCCAAATACATTGAACCTGTAACTCTCGATGCCCCTATCCCAACGGGAGTTGACAAATGAGATATCACCGCCGCTCTTTGCAACCACAGTAAGCCCGCTGGATAATTTCATCTCTGAAAATCCCAGATATTCACACCTCGGTAGACTATGCTCATCGGGCAGTACCTTATCCACAATCAATACCCCGTCCTGATTGGTGGTCCCCGAAAAATAACCATTCCCTTTGCAGTCGTATATATTTATTTCAGCACCACTAACCGGCTGTCCATCGTTAAGTCTATTGACGAATACGAGCGAATTATACTCTCCCCTCTTGAATGTAACCGCCATATTGGTGGCAAGTACAACCGAATGGATGCGGGCAAATCCATCCGTCTTTCGTCCCCTCTCCTCCTCGTATTTCTTATCTATGAGGATATCACCTAAGACCTTACTCTCGATCTCGAACAGGTATAATCCATATCTCTTGAGCGGGATTCCAACTACCGTAGTCTCTTTGAAGTCAAAGTAATCGGACAATCTGGTCTCCTCAGACTCCAACTTCAATTCTGTGAGACTGTCAACCGCATAATTATCTCTTACAGACTTGTTGATTATCTCGAACATCCTTGGTATGCCCGTATCAGATAGATTGTAACTCCTTACCTTTACATCGGGGATCAGATACCTCTTGTAATCATCGTCCACCGACTCTCTCTTTGCTCTACCGAACAAGCGGGTGAAAACCGACTTGATGAACTCCCATAGTCTGACGAATACCCCCTTTTCCACGGTCCCTGTCTTCATCGCAGCATCAGAGGTTATACTCGTCGATTTGAGCCTGAAATCCTTCTCGAGCCCCCTGATGGTAACTGGCACCACTGCCTCACCATCTATCATCTCCACTATTCCGAAGAGAGATGGAAACTTCGCAAGGGGCGGCATCCTATCCACTTTGAATTTGAGAGGGAATCTGTCGGCATTTACAGGATTTCGCCCATATATGTCCTTTATATCTGTAGGGATGTACAGCGTATATGTTTGCTCTGGTATGAAGGGCGGTTTGAATGAAATACGCGATATCAACTCGTCCTCTTCATTTCTCACTGGTGACATCCGCTTGCCCGATTCATCTGCAATGTAGATTGACTCAGCATACCTGGCATCAACGGGATGAGAGAATTCGACTGAAATGGCAGATATAGGTATGCAGCCCCTCTCCTCGGATTCCCGCTCGCAGCCCAAAGTCACCTTGAAACCATCCATTACTCTATATTTGAATTCCTGTCTGAAATCCGTCTTTATTCCAGATGTGGATTCTATCCCGTGAAAGATCAGGAAGATATCCTCTCCGTCTGCAAACCTGATCTTGGGTTTTACCCCAAAGTATCTTGCCTTCGATTTCGAAAGATACGGAAAGAACTCATTTATAATACTCCTGGTATCCTCCTCCGATAGAATCTCTGCCTCTACATACTCCATCGTAGAGCCTCTCTTGAAGTAGATCTGCTTCTTGTTCTTTGCAATATCCACATCACCTGTAAAGCTGAACAGGAATGTCTGCTCATTCTGTATATCTTGATAGCTACTCGGTATGATATTGTCCACAAGCACTACATCTGTATCGAATACAAATACCCTGCTTCCTGAATAGACTGCACCGCTTTGGGATTTTATCTCATCAACGAGTGTAACACTGCACCTGAGACCCGCCTTGAGAGGCTCCTTGAACCTCATCACAAATAGTGCAGGTTCTTCCCACACGCCCTCTATCTTCTCGGATATACAATCGATGGATTTTATCGGGTTGAACTTGAAGGAGGGATCTCCAATTGGGGCAATTGGCTCAGAAAATCTCAATCTTACCTCGCTTGCACCCCTTGCCCTCTTCTTGGGAAAGAAATCCACATCGAGGGCAAATGAATCGAATGAAAGAATGACCAAAAAGAAAATAACCAATATCTTTTTCATCTCTCCTCCTTTTATCTTACTTCATAATTGATGCTGTCGATTACCATCTCCGCTTTATCGACGAGCCTTATTGTATGACTCCCCTTTTCCAGATCAACCATCGATACTCCTCTTCTTATGGATAACCTCTTCTGTGTATCGTATAGAATGTAACACTCATTACAACCTGTATAGACGAATAATTTCTGCTGTGTCTCCGGAATCCCCGGGTCATAGGCAAAGATAGAGTTGTCGGGTGGATATAGTATTTTGGGCTCCGATATAACCGAGACGCCGATAATCTCGTCACTTGGTTCTGTGCCCTCGATAAAATATTCATTGCGCGGCGGCTCGATATCGGTACTGTATCTTATAGCCTTCTTTACAATGTTTTCGGGCATCGATGGCGGTGTCGAGATCTTCTCTCTGTGAAGCTCCTTCATCAGTGCAAACCATATCTGTGATGCCCCGTGAGAGCCGGATACATCATACATAGGCTCACCCGAGAAGTTCCCCGTCCACACACCAACCGTATATCTATCGGAAAAACCTATACACCAGTTATCCCTCATATCCTTGCTCGTGCCAGTCTTTGCGACCGAATAGAATGGAGTGGATAGGGTATTCTCGAGTTCGAATGTTACAGACCTGGCATCTCTATCCGAGAGGATACTCTTTATGAGAAATACGGCACCCCTGTCGAGAATCTGTTCCTGTCTGATTGTTTCTACACCTCTTATAAGTCTTGGCTCTCTGTATAATCCGTCTGAGGCGAGCATAAGGTATGCCCTTGTGAGTTCGTATAGGGATACATCGAGACTCCCGAGGGCAAGAGATTCACCGAAGTAATCGTCTATCTCTCCTGCCCTGCTTACATCGAAGCCGAGCCTCGAGAGTCGGTTTGTAAAGTTTTCGACCCCCACTATCCCGATTACCCTTATTGCGGGTATATTGAGAGATGAGGCAAGGGCAACCCTTGCGGATACAGGTCCAATGAATCTCCTGTCGTAATTCTGTGGTGAATATATTCCTATCTTCTTGCTCAAATATATCGGTGCATCATTGAGGACACTTGCCGGTGTGAGCAGTCTCTTCTCGAATGCGTATTCATACAGAAATGGCTTGAGCGTAGAGCCCGCCTGTCTCTTTGCAATCACCCCATCTACATACCTTGCCTGAGAATACTCAGTCGAATTTGCAACATAAGAGAGTATCTCACCGCTCTTATTGTCCACTACCAGAAGGGCGGCGTCGTTCAGGTTTCGTCCCTTCAACTCCACTACGAATGATTTCAGTATCTCCAATGCCTTCTTCTGGATATCCAGATCTATGGTCGTTATTACGGGGGAATTCCGATTCATAAGGAGCCGCTGAGACAGAACAGGCAGATATGTGTAGTTGAACGAGGCTGTATTCTTATCCTTCATCCCATCTATTGTTGCCCTGAATAGCTTTTCGTCTATGAGTAAACCAAGTCTCTTCTTTATTCTCATCGAATTCTTGTAGATCTCCTCACTTCCCGATGCGGGTTTCTTTATGAGAGACAAGAGAATCAGAGATTCCTCGTTGTTCAAAAACTCGGGAGATTTCTCGAACAGTATCTGTGCCCCTGTGTATATGCCCTGTATCTCTCCTCTAATTGGCACTGTATTGATATACGCCTCGAGTATCTCCTGTTTGTCCCATTTTATCTCCAGAACAAACGAATAAAAAATCTCTTTCAACTTCCTGATGAATACACTCTCATTCTTCAGATTGAATAGATTCCTGATAAACTGCATATCTATGGTGCTCGCCCCCCTCCTCCTGCCATTCTTGATAAAATCCGAGAGTGCAGAGAGGCTGGAGATTATGTCCACCCCGATGTGAGAATAGAATCTCTTGTCCTCTGACTGAATCAGCATATTCAGAAAGTTCTTGTTTACATAGTCCAATTTTACATACCCAAACTTTCTGAAACCGAAATCCTTCCTGACCTCGGCTATGGGATAGAGATTCCTATCCAATACCACTCCCTCTGAGCTCCTGAAATACTCATACTTGAACCTCTCATAGTCGGGGAAGGTGATGAGTTTATAAAGAAACCACACCGCAAATATCCCTACCAGCAGGATTGCAACAACCCATCTCATTTTCTTATAACCAGAATACATCCAAACCCCTCCCCCATACCCTATTGAATATATCCCCGTATGTCAACTGAT
>Ga0123519_10009962_pt1 | contig 14232 bp, 13 predicted proteins | sample YelNatPaOPRAMG02_FD_87396 | JGI IMG/M metagenome (GOLD analysis project Ga0123519, IMG submission 87396) | Hot spring microbial communities from Yellowstone National Park - Yellowstone National Park OP-RAMG-02 (version 2) | ecosystem: Environmental > Aquatic > Thermal springs > Hot (42-90C) ...
AACGAGCAGCGAACGGCTGGGAGCCAGTTCGCTGACTGTTCAACCACGTCATAACGTTATCTATCCACATACAAAGATACTGCCTCTCCGCCTCCCAGGCAAAGCGAGGCCATGCCGGTTTTCTTGTTTGTCTGTTTCATCGCATACAGGAGGGTTGTCAAGACCCTCGCGCCGCTCGCGCCTATGGGATGGCCCAAGGCCACCGCGCCGCCGCGAATGTTGCATTTCTCGACATCCAGCCCCAATTCACGCATCACCGCCACCGTGGAACCAGAGAAGGCTTCGTTGATCTCCATCAACTCGATGTTGTGGTAGTCGATGCCCTCCTTTTTCGCACACTTTGGGATGGACAAGATCGGCGCCATGAGCACGTACTTCATGTCCAGTCCTGCGCTGGCTTGAGCGCCAACCCGCGCGAGGATTTTCAAGCCGCGTTGTTTTGCGATGTCTTCGCCGACCACACACAAGGCGCTGGCTCCATCCGAGATGATAGACGAGTTGCCGGCCGTCGCGTATCCGTCTTTTTGGAAGGCCGGCTTCATCTTGGACAATACCTCGTACGAGGTCGGTCTCGGACACTCATCCACCGCGAAGATCAGCGGCTGCCCTTTTTTCTGGGGGATTTCCACAGGCAGTATTTCATCTTTGAACAGACCGCCTTGGATGGACGCCATCGCTCTCTCGTAACTCAGGGCTGCGTATTTGTCCTGGTCTTCACGAGACACGTGATATTTCTCGCTGCACAGATCGTTGCTGATGCCCATGTGGAAATCATTGACGATGTCCCACAGTCCGTCGTGCACCATGTGGTCGTAGAGCACGCCGTTGTTCATTCTGTAGCCAAAACGGGCTCGATCTAGATAGTATGGGGCCATGCTCATGTTTTCCATGCCGCCGGCCACCACGATATCCGCGTCCCCAAGTTGTATGGCCTGCGCCGCCAACATCACCGCCTTCAATCCGGAGCCGCAGACCTTGTTGATGGTGAAACATTGGGTTTCGTAAGGCAGCCCTGCCTGCAGCGAGGCCTGACGTGCAGGATTCTGGCCGTAACCGCAGGGCAATACCTGCCCCATGATCACCTCGTCTATGTCCTCATTCTTCAGGCCAGCCCTTTTCACCGCCTCGCGAATGACGAGGCCCCCGAGTTTTGTCGCCCCTATGCTGCTGAGGCTGCCCCCAAAAGAGCCAAGGGCGGTGCGAGTGGCGCTCACAATAACCGCTTCACGGATTTTGCCCATACGTACTCCTTTCACGACGAACTACATGAGAGAGTGGCGACCCGCATCGCCAACTGCTCAGAGATATTTCTCTATCAGGACCTCGGCGATCTGGACGGCGTTCAACGCCGCTCCTTTGAGGATATTGTCGGACACGACCCAGAGATTGAGTCCATACGGGACAGACTCGTCGGCCCGTATGCGACCGACAAAGGTACCTTCTTTGCCCCAGGCGAGCGCGGTAAGTGGATAGACGTTTCTCGAGGGATCGTCCAACACCACCACGCCGGGCGCCTTGCGGAGCAGGTCCCGGGCGTCGTCAGGCGACAGAGGCGACGTCAGCTCCACATTGACCGACTCTGAATGACCCAAAAAAGTCGGGACCCTCACCGTGGTCGCAGTAACCTTGATGGCCGGATCCAGGATCTTGCCCGTCTCCCATACCATTTTCATTTCTTCCTTGGTGTAGGCGTTCTCGAGAAATACATCGATATGCGGCAGACATTCAAAGGCTATCCGGTGCGGGTACACCGTGGTTGGCATAGTCCTGAAGGGTTCAAGGTCCCTTGCGAGGTCGGTCAGGTTGTCCGATCGTGACCATTTGATGGCTCGAGACATTTCCCTGGACTGGGTGAGCATCTCGTCGATCGCATCTTTGCCCGTCCCGGAGACCGACTGATAGGTCGATACGACTATCCTCTTGATCTTCGCCGCATCATGAATGGGTTTCAGGGCTACCACCATCTGGATGGTGGAGCAGTTCGGATTCGCGATGATGTTCTTGGCGGTGTACCCCGAGATGGCATCAGGATTTACCTCAGGAACGACGAGGGGTACGTCCGGGTCCATCCTGAAATGGGCGGTGTTGTCAATCACCACGCAGCCTGCCTTGGCAGCCGCGGGCGCGAAGCGGGCGCTCACTGATCCTCCTGCCGAAAACAACCCAATGTCCACGCCCTCGAAGGAGTTTTCCGTGAGCTCCTTGACGGGATAGTCTTTATCTTTGAAACGGAGGGTCTTGCCTTCCGACCTGCCGGACGCCAGCAGCAAAATGTCCGATACGGGAAACTTGCGCTCCTCGAGCACACGGATCATCATGTTGCCCACCGCGCCGGTGGCTCCTACCACCGCGACCCTATACCCTTGTTTTTTCATAAGCACTCATCTCCTTGCCCATATATAGTCCGCAACTGCCCGGACCGCTCCCAATCAGGCGTCGGCGCGGCAAACGCGACGCGGGGCCCTCATTCCTTGGTCGCGGCCTTCTCTTTTTTATCCCCATCCACCTGATCCACCGGCACACGCTGAAAGGAAAAGTCCCCAGAGGTGCTGTCTTTCTTAAGCACCCATACTCTGCCTGTATCCGTATCGATCATGAAGGTATGGCCTTTGGCGTTTGGCGACACAAAGACTTGATACCGACCAGAGACCATAATAGTCTCCACGCGCTCTGTCCCCTTGGCGCTGATTCCTTCATCCCGTCCCAGCGGCCACTGGGCCCACGCTGTCCCAGGCAGCAGCGCGGCAGCGATTACCAGCGTATATGTCTTGCACAGTCCGGACACGATCCACTCCTTACCGTTCCCTACAAAATACAAACTTTATCAACAGGAAACAAGCACGTCAAATCCAATTCGGAAGGTTCATTCCCTCGCGCGCTTTCGCGGACGCTCGCGGCTTGCCACATACAGCGAGCAAGTCACATGGATAAATGTCTTGCGAAACCGCCATGGAGTATGGTATAAATACCACGTGTCATTATGTACGATATATAACAAAAATAAGGTGTTATCGTTTCTTTCTCACACCTTAGTTTAGCATCTGAAGCGACTTGGGCCAGGTGACTTACGCTATGAAACTAGTCAAACAACTCAGTTCTGTGTGCATCGGCATATTTTTCTTCTTCTCCGCAGCCTTACCCGCCTTTTCTATGACGGCCGCCGAGATTCTGGAGGAGGTCGCCAAGAAAAATTTCTCGCAGGATTTCCGGCTTATTTTGACGGTCAAGACGATGAAGGGCAAGAAGCCGAGCACGGAACATTCGCTTTGGATCATGGGTAAGATGAAGCCCGATATGGCAATGCTGTTCATCGATTTTGAAGAGCCTGCTGACACCAAGGGGTTGCGTTTCCTTGTTGAAGTGCCCAAGGGCGAACAGCCCAAGGCGTACATGTATCTGCCTGCCACCGGAAATGTACTGCCTCTGGCTGCGGACGATCCATCAGTGGACCTCGGCGGCACCGGCCTTACCATGGAAGACATGCAGGGATTTGTGCCCGAACGGAGCGAGCGGCTTACCCTCATGCCAGACCAAAAATACAATAATCAGGACTGTTACGTGGTCAAAGTGGCGCGGCCTGAAGAAAAGGCCCACCGACTCCTGTGGATCTCGAAAAAGAATTTCATCGTCGTCAAATCCGAGAGTGTGGACGCAAAGAACAAGGTCACTCGGATATTCAGAGTCACGGAGATTTTTGAAACGCGAGAGGGCAAAGAGTACCCAAGGGAAGAGGAGATCGTCATGCCCGGGAAGGACTTGCGTATTATCGTGCGCCAGGAGCACGCTTCCTTTGGCGTCGAGCTTCCTGACGAGCTGTTCAAGCCCGAAACATTTGGCGCGTTCCAATGGCGGGCTGGAACAAACTAAAAGACGCTGGGCTGGCGCATAAAGATGCATAGGAAAACATCCGACAGATATTCCACAAAGAGCTGGATGAAACGAGCCGCCAGCGTTGCCGCAGCGGCCGTGTGGATCGCCGGCGCAATGACTCTGACGAGCTGTGGAGTAATTTCGAATTTGGACGCCATGCGGGCTAACATGGATCAGATGGCCTACTACACCGGCCTGATGGCGACCAACATGCCGGTCATGGCGCACAGCACCAGCCGCTTGGCCGATATTGCGGGTAGAATGGATAAGAAGACCGACGAGATTTTTCAGAGTCTTGATAAAAGAGCAACCTCCATGGAAAAAAATATGTTGGGATATTCACAAGATATTATCGAGGGTAACAAGAACTTGGTCAAAGAGGTCACCGGCATAAGGAGCGAGCTCGCAAAGATCACGGCGTCGCTGCAACAACTACCAAAAGGGAAAAGCGAAACAGTCGAGCCGGACGCGAAAAAAATGACTGAAATGCAGCAAAAACTCAGAGACCTCGAAAAGCAGATCGATGAGTTGGGCGCAAAAGTAAAAAAGCTTGACAAAACGCCGTAGGCGCCTTCGATGCCGGCCAAGAAAGCAGACAGCGCCGTGTTAGGGGAGGGAATAGCCTTGGGAGGCGAGCTGTCGCTTGATATCATTCACGATCCTGCGCTGGTCAAACGAAATCCTTAAGGCAGCTTTGCGCGCCATTTTGTTCCCCGCGTACATGAGCCGCCAATACAACTTGGGAACGGTGAAAAATTTGCCGAGAACGCGGGCTATGCCGGAAAGCTCCAAATATTTTTCGTCTATACCGGAAATGATTTCAGGACATGAACGAGCCGCCTCGACCATCTGGGCGAGCGCCTGATCGAGGTCGAGCGACGGAGAAACGTACCACAGTTGCTGGAGAGGATCGCTTTTGGGGGAGAGAAATCCCTGGTTCATGGCAACGTCCCACAGCGTCGTGCCGGGATAGACCCGGACCCCGAGGAAAAAATTGATGGTGTAGTACGGGGGCCGCGTGTCCCGGACGAGGTCCCTTAGGATGAAATCAAGGGTCTCTTGGAGGGTGTGGTTTGTTTCCCCAGGTCCGCCGATGAGAAAATCCCAAAGAACGGTAAACTTGGTAGCGCGGATGGCGTCAGCGGCCGCGACGATATCATCCAACGTAAAACCTTTGCGATAATTTCGAATCATGGTCGCTGAGGCGGATTCAGGGGTCACCCAAAAAGAGTTGAATCCGGCCCTCTGCATCAACTGGAGAAACCCTGCATCCAGACCCCGGGGACTGACGCCCATTGCGGTGAATGACGCTTTCCACGGACGTCGGATGATTTCCTCGAGGACCTGTCCGCAGTGATCGAGGGGATCGTTGAAGACCGAATCCACGAATTCGAAAGAGCGAGGGCGGTAACGCGAAATCGCTTCCTCTATCTCGTCCACGACGTCCCGAGGGTCTCTCAAACGCAGCGCCTGGCCTTCCAGCAATTGGTTGTAGGTACAGTAGATGCATTTGTTGCGGCACCCACGCCGACTCTGAATCGTGTAGCTGCTCCCCATGGCCTGGTAGGGCCTGAGATCGATCCATCGACCAACGTCCGCGCGCGTACACCCAAACCTCGTCAATGCTGGCGGATTCAGGATGCATTGTCCGTCTCGCTTAAATCCGACGCCGGGCGCCTGCTCGGGACAAATTCCACTCTCGATATGTTCGAGCAGTCGAGGAAAGGCTTCTTCTCCTTCAGAAACCACAATGTAGTCGGCTTCGAGATACTCCAACACCCCTTTGGGATAGATGCTGGCGCCCGACCCGCCCACTACGATGCACGCATCGGTGAATGTACGAATCTCGTTGAGCATCGCTTTTATCTCTTCGAGATAGGATCGGGGATGCAGCATGTTGCAGTTGTCGATATTGCGGATTGAGACGCCGAGCACCTCTGGCTTGAATTCGCTGACGACACGCCGCACACGCTCGATGGGGCGGCGTTGGAAGCACAAATCCACCACGGCTACGTCATGCCCTGCCCGTTGCGTTGCGGTTGCGACGTAGCAGAGCCCGATGGGAGGAGCGGCAAGTACGTCGCTTTTGCGATTACTGTTGATGAGCAATACCCTCATGCCATGCTCGTGGTTTTTATAGTCATTCTCAAAAGTTGTCACGAGACTGCGTCGCTTCGCTCGAAATGGGGCCAGATGGGCTTTTGTCATTGCGAGGAGCGGAACGCGACGCGGCAATCTCAGTTCTCATGAATCGATGGGTCAAGCTTTCATCTTATTCGTGTTTACTTTCGAGAACCGCTTTAGGATTAAACTTTGGCGCCGCCCTCAGCCCGGTAGAAGCGCGAAATGAGCTGCGCCACGTATTCCTTGTCTTCTGCGCTCAGCTCTGGATAGATGGGCAGCGCCAACACCTCTGAGGCCGCCTTTTCGCTCACGGGCAGCGCGGCTCTTGCAAAGCCTGCATTGGCCACGCATTCCTGGCGATGCAGCGGCAGCGGATAATAAATCTCAGTCGATACTCCACGCTGCGCCAAGAAACTCCGCAGCGCGTCTCGGTTCTGCGCCCGTATCACGTATTGATTAAAGACGTGTCTTTCCCTCACTATGGGCGGCGGCGTCACATATTTGTCGGTCAATCCGAGTTCCGTGAGGCGCTTCGTATAATACGAGGCATTTGCCCTGCGTTGTTCCGTCCAGACATCGAGGTACTTGAGCTTGACCCTCAAAACCGCGGCCTGCAACGCATCCAGTCTGAAATTGCCCCCCAGAACTTTGTGGTAATATTTCGGTTCTGCGCCTTGGTTCCTGATGATCCGCAGCCGGTGGGCCAGCGCCTCGTCATTCGTGGTAATCAGCCCGCCGTCGCCGAATCCCCCCAAATTTTTGGAGGGGAAAAATGAAAAGCAGCCAGCAGCGCCAAAACTTCCCGCCCTCTTGCCCTGACATTCCGAACCGATGGCTTGGGCGGCGTCCTCCACTATTGGTATGCCGTGTTTCTCAGCTGTCTCAACGATAGACGACATATCGGCGGTCTGGCCAAAAAGGTGCACCGGAACGATCGCCCTCGTTCGTTTGGTCACTACGGCCTCGATCTCTTTGGCGTTTATGTTGAAATCATGAGGATCGATATCCACAAAAACAGGCGTCGCGCCAAGTCTCACGATAGAGCCCACCGTGGCGAAAAACGAAAACGGCGTGGTGATTACCTCATCTCCCGGCGCCACCCCGAGGGCCATCAATGACGCTATGAGCGCATCTGTTCCTGACGACACTCCCACCGCGTACTTGCAGCCGCAGTAGGATGCAATCTCTTCTTCAAAGGCGTGGACCTCCGGACCTAGGATAAACTGCTGACTCTCCATGACGCGGTCAACTGCGGCTCTCGCTTCTTCTCTGATCTGACGGTATTGCGCCTTGAGGTCTAACAGTGGAATGTTTCGCGTTTGTATGTGTGGATCCATATCTTGCTCACTTCTCTGCCCGCGCCTAAAGCATTTAGGGCGCCGAAGGGTTGTAAGTGGGAGCGTTTTTTGCCGTCTTCCCCTTAAGATGCCGGTGATAATATTCGTAGGTCATGGGACGGCCGTCTGCAAGGTGCTTTGCATCGATGACGTCTCCTACGAATATCGTATGCGTCCCTGCGTCGAGCGTCGCAAACACTCGGGCTTCCATAACGCCTAGGCTATAGTCTGTCACAAGGGGGCAGCCTGTCTTGCCTGCTATCCAGTTTACTTTGGACAACTTGTCCACGTCGCGGCCCGACCGAAAACCAAAGAGTCCGATGAATGTCATGGGCGCTTCCTGGCTCAGGATGGAGATGCCGAACACAGAGCTCTTTTGTATGAGATCATGCGTGAAATTGTTTCGATTGATGATCACTGCGAACCGTGGGGGCTCTGCAGTGACCTGCAAGACCGTATTGACAATCTGTCCGTTCATGCGACCTTCGAAGACAGACGTCACCACATACAGGCCATAACTCACTTCCTGGAACACCTTGTAATCCAAATCGTCTTTCATGCGACACTCCGCTGGCTTTCTCCAGATTGAATCATACAGGCCGTTATCCTCGATGACTGAGGGATGTGCGGGCTGCTCCCGCAACCACGACATGAGGCGCTGTGCTCATGCCGCGTCACTCCGACGACCGCGACCGTTCAGTGAGCCTTGCGAGATGCCGGATCACATCGTACAGGCCGCTCCGGGTCCCTCATCGTCCCAACAACCATCCCCGCAGTCTCTCATGAGGCGCGCGCAAAATAAGCGCCGTGCTGGGCGCCACGGCCGTTATTCCCACAGAAATTGTGAGAAGTTGTATAATGCAGGAATCAAATGCGTTTGGCAATCGCTGCAATCACCGTCGAGTATATCGGTTTCATCAAAAGTGATCACGAGATTGCTTCGCGGCGCTCGCAATGACGCATCAATAACCTTTGTTTCTTGCGAGGCGCGGGCGGCGGCGCAATCTCAACTCACCTCACTCGAACAGCTCCGCCCGTGTGTAATTCGCGCTTCAGGGCAAAAGCTCGCTGTCTTTGAGCGAGCCCGCTCGGTCCTCGGCGGCAAGCCGCCCCCTGAGCCCCGCGTCTTGCCACGGTCACGCTTTCGCGACCAACACCTTAATCAATCCAGATTTGGCGAGAAGCGCATCGACGTTCACGCCTTTTCCGCGGGTCTTGTCCGCGGCGACGGACTTGCTGTCGATGGCGAGGCCCGCTGCGCCGAATTGGCTATGGCCGAAACCTCTCGCAAGCGCCGCCACGCCAGGCCGTATCCCCGGGACGACATGAACCCTGCACTCGCCTGAAAAAGCGCCGTTCACTGCCTTTATTCGTATCCTCTCCCCCTGGCTGATGCCGCGGCGCCGGGCGTCGTCGGTATTCATGAGCAGCCTGTTTTCCGGCATGACTTCCAGGAGCCAACTCTGTATGACAGACCGTGATGAACGGTAAAAGGGGAGGGTGTAGGCCACGAGAATCAAGTCTTCGCCTGGGACGCCGCTTACCGAAGGGGCTCGGCTTACGCTGGGGACATCGGAGAGAGATCCCTTCCTCGTAGGAGCTGGCGGCTGCCGCCTTGCATCCGCTGCGAAGAAGCCTCCGCGTTCTATCACTCGTGATGCATCGAGAGGGGCCTTCCCTAAGACGCCGCCTTCCTGCTGCATCGCACGCCACAGGGCCGAGAGTTCATCATGAAACCACGACCAGGCGTTTTTTATACGGCCCTGCGCGTCTGGATGAAAGCCCTCCAGTCCCAACTTGGCGCCCAAGAGCCCGAGGATGTCCTCTGCTATCTTGGTCTCTGGGAAGATAGGCAAGTAGTCGTTGTTGCGAGTATGAACAGCCCCCACCACTGGCGCGCGCACGCCAAAACCCGGGAACGTGACGGCGGGCGGCGACTGGCAAATATCCCACCGCTCCAAGTACGTGGTATCAGGAAGGACGTAATCGGCAAGGGCGGCCGTCTCAGTCATTTCCCGCTCGATCACCACAAGAAGAGGAGTCCGCCGCGTATCTTCAAGACGCTGAAGAGCTGCCTCCGGATTTTGATATACCGGGTCTGCCTGCCAAACGATGATGGCCTGCGGCTCCTGAACCCCTGTATGCTGCGCCGCCGCCATGTCGCCCAAAAGTTCTTTTTCAGCCCGCGCAAAAAAGGGCGAGCTGGTTTTCGCGAGTCCGCCGACGCCGGGTCGCGCTCCTACCATGACATTGAGCATCAGTATGGTTCTGGCCGTCGCCAGGCCGTCGGGCTGTTCATAGATCGGCCTGCCAGGGATTACCGCGGAAGACGGACCGCCATGGGCAAGGAAGTCGGCGAGACGATCGACAATTTCTACGGGTAGGCCGCAGGCTTGGGCATAAAACGCTGTACTGTTGCCGGCGACAAGGTTCTCGAAGTCTTCTCGAGGCGCCATCAACAACTCTGCATGGCGATCCATGAAAGACCTCATGATCCCGAGGGCAAGTTCTCGATCCTTGCCTGGGATCACGGGCGCCCAAAGGTCGCTCTTGCTGGCAGAGGTGGACAAACGGGGATCCGCGACAGCCCAAAGGAATGAAGGCGCCTTGGCGCGCGCATCGGCGATGCGCCTCGCTGTCGCAACAAGCGGGACGCCGGAATCGAGGGGAGCGTCCCCGAAACTGATGACGCAGCCCGCCCTGTCGTAGGCCGCGTCCAACTGGCCGGCGCCGTCGCCAAACACTGCGTCGCCAGCCATGGCAGCAAGTTCCTGTCGATGCACTTCCTCGGTACGTGCAAGGGCCGCGGCGTCAAAAGCCTGCACCCATCTTTTCACAAAGACTGCGCCGCCCCAGTCTGCGCGTCCCAAGAGGAACTGCAACGCGTTCGGGGATCCACGCAGGGACTTCAGGCCCGGTACAGGACCTTCGCCAAAAAGGTGGCCCCCTTCTACTATTTCAGCGATTGCCTGGTCCCATGACACTGCCATCCATTTGCCGGAACCCCTTTTGCCCACTCTTTTCAAGGGCTTGATAATGCGAAATGGATCATAGAGGGTTTGTATCCCCGCGCCTCCTTCCGCGCATATCGAGCCGCCAAAGTTGAGGGCCTCGGCCAAAGGCGTGTCGTGTGGTAAAGGCGTGGGGGTTGCCGCGGGGTGGAATGGGCTGCCGCCGATCTTGACGAGTATTCCTTGAGCGACACGACATCTGATCCCGCAATTCCCCGGACACAAGGCGCAGACGCTGTACACATTTCGCACGCCGACGAGATTTTCCAAAGCGTCTGGGCCAGGGGCCCCTTGTATATACTCAGGGACAATTGCATCTCCCGCGAAGAGGTGGCACCCCGCAAACAAACTCGCCCCACCCATCGCGCCAGCCAATCGCAAAAATTGTCGCCTTGTCAGAGTATTCATGATCGATTTCAAGTGCACCTGCATTAACTCAAGGGTATGTCAAACCCGATGAATACAACCGAATACCGCATGAGGAACACGCCTCCGATGATCAGCAGCGACGCGACGCACAACCATGCTTTGTGCTTTCTTGTCCATGGGAGCAGGAGTATGACGAGCGGCGCAAGCATCCCCGCTGCGTATTCTCCCCAGACGTAGAGCTTTTCGTGGAACGCCAGCATGATCGAGGCGTAGCCGTCGGCCGTGGACACCAGAAGCGTCAGCCAAAAACTGCCGCTCCAAAAAAGATCCACCAAGAGTATGGCCACCATCATGAGGCGCAGGCTCGTGTAAAGCTCTGGATCGAGTTTGTTTTTCTGGAATCGATCCATGACGAGCGCCACCACGACCAGGAGCGCAATGCCTGACAGCAGCGCCGAAGTGAGAAAATAACCGGGCATAAGCGCCGAATGCCACCACGCCCGGGCTCGGACAAGGGCAAAAGCAAAGCCTGTGTAGGCGTGCACGAAGATGGCAAGAGGCACCGTCAAGCTGCCCAGTATCTTGGTGACGCGGTCATACTTCACATAAATAAAGTAGATGTAGATGAGATTTGCAATGGGATAGATCGTGAGCAGCCAAGACCCGTAAGACAACGCAGATGTGCGGTTGAAGTATTCCGGTACGAGGGTATGCCAGAATCTCGTGGGTTGATGCAGGTCCAGGATCAGGCATGCAGGCGCGAGAAGCAGCAGTATGAATGAAATAATCGCCGCAGGCAGCGCCATGGGTTTGAATCTTTTTATCCCGAAGACTGTGGAGAGCGTGGAAAGTATGAACGACCCTGCGGAGAGCCCCGTGAAGTAAAAGTAAAGCGGGATATAGACCTTCCAAGGCACTTCGTGAGGCACGTTGTAAAGCACGGCGGCGTCCATTTGGCCTATTCACCCTTTTTCCAATAATCCGCGCCAGGACTGGGAATGTGCTGACGATAGTCGAGGATTTCGTCCTCGAAGCGGTCAGAAAAATGGATTCTCCCTTGGAGGGTATAATCAGCCTGCACGTAATACACCTTCGGCTTGGTGCCCAACTCGGGTTTGAGCACGCAGGTGGGCGTAGTCGCTAGCTTTTGGGAAATCTCGGAAGATGGATCCGCAAGGTCTCCGAAGATGAGCGCGCCGGAGGTGCACGCCTCAACGCATGCCGGTTTAAGCCCATTGTCAATCCGAGAAAGACAGAAATCACACTTGTCCGCGGTATTGCGGATTGGGTTGAAAAAACGGGCGTCGTAGGGACATGCCGCGATGCACATGCCGCACCCTATGCATTTGCCGTAGTACATGACGACTACGCCGTCTTCCTCTCGTCGCACGGTGGCCTGAACCGGGCAGACCTGCACGCAGGGCGGCGTCTCGCATTGATTGCACAGGCGTCTCAAGTACAGGTTCCCTACATGGGGGAATGCGCCCTTCTGAATGCCTTTCACCCACGACCGCCAATAGCCCAATGGTACGTTATTTTCGCTCTTGCAAGCCACCGTGCAACTGTGGCATCCGATGCACCGCCTCTGATCGACGAGCATCGCCCACTTCCTTGTTGTCTGCGCGGGAACCGCACGTTCCGGCTCGCCTTTGGCGTCATCGGCGACCCTGTGTATGGGGGCCTTCTCGCGGTCTAATGTGTTTTTCTCAGCCATCGTACTCGTGTTCAGACCTTGGATGGGGTACGCCTCGCCGGCTCACAGCTCAACGCCTCTTATGGCAGCCGAGGCAATCCAACCTACTGAATGATTCCTTTCCGTCATGGCACGTCCCTGTGGCGCACGTCGCGCACGCTCGCGGAACCTCGTACGCCGTGAGGAGTTCTTCTTCCACATCGGGCGAGCCCAAAGGGATCAGCGTGGAGACATCTCGACCTATGCGTATCTTGGACGGAGGAGTGTCCGCCAACGCCCTCATGACAAAGGAGCCGTATTTCTGGGCGGCAAAGATCTTGTCGTGACAGACCTTGCAGTCTTTGTACTTGCCGTTGCTGAACCAGATGTGAGTGTAGTGGCGAAAGACCACCGGGCCCGGGGAGCCCTTGGCCGCGTAATGGACATTGCCCCCGCCAAACACCGCTGAGAGAGAGAGAATTGCCAAAAGCATACCCCCACCTATGAGCGCAACCAGCACAAGGCCGATGCCTGCCGCCTGGAGCCGCCAGTAAGGAGACTGCCCTTGCAGGTTTCGGACGTATTCTATCAGCCCGTTCCACTTGGCCATCAAGGCTCTCTCCCGATTTCTCTCGTCACTTTATCGGACTGTGCCAACATAGGTCGTCGTCCACTGTCTTTTCTTGACGTCTGGATTCCCATAATCAGGCAGAATGACCGGCGATACCCGATCAGTGATGATCCCTGCGTCCTCCAGCTCCTTGTGATACTTGCGTACGTGGTCAACCGAGAGACTTTGGACCGCTCCTCGCCCGAGGGCGTATTTCCCCGCAGATTCTCCTGCCAGGCGTCCAAATACGGTGATATCGAGCAGCGAATTGCCCATAAGACGGTTCGCTCCATGAACGCCACCGCCTACTTCTCCGGCCACGAAAAATCCTTCCACCGTTGTCGAGCCGTCGGGGTTGTAAGCCAGCCCCCCATTCTGATAGTGAAGCGTGGGGTACACGAGCATAGGGAGCTTTGAAATATCGATCCCGTATCTAATAAAGAGAATATACTTGGCAGGAAATTCGCGTTCCACTGTCCCGGGCCCCTCTAAAAGATCGATCATGGGCGAATCCAGCCACACGCCGAACTTTCCCTTCTGGCCAGGCACAGGGATACCCTTTCCTACGGTGGTGCATTCTCGGATGATGCTGGCGGATTCGATGTCTCGAGGTTCTCGCTCGAACACGAACTGTTCGCCATCTATGTTGACGAGGTTTGCTCCGGCCCCTCGAACCTTCTCGGTAATGAGCAAACCCTCGGCTTGTTCCGGGAATACTGCGCCAGTGGGATGATATTGGGTGGCGTGAAGAAAGCGGACGCCGACGCCAAGTCGATACCCCAATACGAGTCCGTCGCCCGTGGCGCCATAATGGTTCGTGGTCATGAATTTTTGAATATGGAGTCTGCCGGACCCGCCTGTGGCCATTACCACGGCCTTGGCCTTCACGAGAAAGTACTCTTCGGTCTCGAGATTGTACAGCACCGCGCCCGAGCACCGGCCATGGCCGTCGGTCAGAAGTTCCACTGCGGGAGAAAATTCGAGGACCCCGATATCCTTTACTCTGTTGCGCGCCTCGTCTCGCAGCGTCCTCATGATCTCCGCGCCGGTCATATCTCCGGCATAGTGCATCCGCTTTCGGCAGGTGCCCGCTCCATGCAGCGTGAACATCTTTCCGTCAGGCCACTTATTGAACATGCACCCAAGCTTTTCCAATCACCCAATAACCTTGGGCGCTTCCAAGACCATGGTTTTGACCAATTCAGGATCGTTTTCGAAATGTCCGCCGCCGAGGATGTC
>Ga0123519_10009963_pt1 | contig 14230 bp, 10 predicted proteins | sample YelNatPaOPRAMG02_FD_87396 | JGI IMG/M metagenome (GOLD analysis project Ga0123519, IMG submission 87396) | Hot spring microbial communities from Yellowstone National Park - Yellowstone National Park OP-RAMG-02 (version 2) | ecosystem: Environmental > Aquatic > Thermal springs > Hot (42-90C) ...
CGCCAAGGGACCTTCGATGCGACCTGGGATGGCACCCGCGCTGCTCGGCAGGCAGTAAGTTCGGCACCATCGATGGCGCCGGCGACGCGCACGCCTGCTACTTCTGGGGCCACGCGTCCCTCGGCGATGTCAGGGCGCAAGCCTTCTCGGCGATCTGGCGCCAGTCGGACCGCGGGTTGCTGGCCGACCTCAGGGCAGCCCAGCGGCGCCTCACGGGCCGCTGCGCCGAGTGCTCGTACCGGGCGTGCTGCGGCGGGTGCCGGATTCGCGCTGAGGCGCTCCACGGCGATCCCTGGGGGCCTGACCTGGCCTGCTACCTGAGGGACGACGAGATCCACGAGCACGTGCCCCCGCCGGAGCAAGCGCTGCTCGGCCCGCGGAACCGCTGAGCCTTTGCCGCGGCAGGGCCGGAAAGACGCGCTGGGCGCGAGTTCACCGTCAACTCCAGCGTCACTGCGCGCCAGCCTCCCCCTCGGCGCATCTGTCGTGGCGCACCTAGCCGGAGATCTCCTCTATCGGCTGCCGCCAGAGCGCCATCGGCGACTCGGACCGGCTATCGAAGGCCTTTAGCCGCAGGCGGAAGCGAGTTGGCGCCGGCTTGAGCACATAGGTGTCCAGCGGGCCGGGGCCGCAGCTCTGGCTGCCCAGCGGGGCCTGCGCGTAATCGAGGTTGAGCACCGTCTCGTTGCGCTCCTTGAGCTCATACGTATGCCTGGCCTGCGTCAGGTCCTCGGCCGTGAAGTGGTGGGCACTCACGTTCAGCAGCGGCATGCCGATGACCAGCAGGCCGGCCCCGCGCTGATCGGTGAGCGCTGCCCAGCGGACGTCCGTCTTGTTGCCGTTCTCCTGGGGCATCACATAGGGGACGTACTGCTCCCTGACGGTCCCGCGGTACACGCCGACGCGCGCGCTTTCCTTCCGATCCGCGTAGCTCTCGTGCGGCCCCCGGCCGTACCAGGCCATGCGGTCGAGCGCGCGAGGCAGGCGCAGCTCCAGGCCCAGACGCGGGAGATTTGGCAGCTCGCGGGTGGGGGTGACGTCCGTGTCGATCACGATGTCGCCGCTGCCGTAGATGAAGTAGCGGTAGCGGCAGGCGAAGGCCGGGGGCAGCGAGTGGGGGGCGACGACCGCAGCCACGTCAATCAAGGCGAGGTGGGGGTTCGGCGTGGCGAGCGAGACGCTGTCGACGCGATGCCAGAGGCAGTCGAGCCCTGCGCGGCGCCACTCGCGCGCAATGTAGACGTCATTGTCGGTGGGCGCGCGCCACACGTGCAAGCGCGGCCCTGCCGTTATGATCGGCTGCCCCCGCAACGCCAGGCTCGAGATCGTGCCGCGGCGGCGGTCGAACCGGACTGCGAAGCCCTCCCCGAAGATCGAGATCACCTCTTCCGACTCCCTGACCTCGATGGCCGGCATCGCGTCAATGGGCGCCGGCGACGCGGCCGGCGCCTTCACCGGCAGCTCGAACTGAGCCCATGCGACCTCGTAGCCGCACTCCGCCCACGGAGTCTGCCGCGCGAGCGCGAAGCTCAGGTTCAGCCAGTACGTCGCCCCGGCCTTGGGCGCCGGGATGGCGTAGTCGAGCGCCAGGTCGGAGGCCGCCCCGGGCGGCGTATCGAGCCGCGGGAGCTCGCCCTGCACGACCACCTCGTCATCGCAGAACACAGACCACGAGCCTCGCAGGTGGCCCAGTGAGGAAAACTGGTAGCGGTTCCACACCTTGAGCCTGCCCTGGGCAAGGTCGACGGCCTCGACGTGGACCGGCTCCAGGACCTTCTTGTACTCGATGAGGCCGGAGTGGGGGACGCGGTCCGGGAAGTTCAGGCCGTCGATGCAGAAGTTGCCATCGTTTGGCTCATCGCCGAAGTCGCCGCCATAGGCGAACCACTCCTGCCCGGACTCCGTCCGCCGCCGGAGCCCGTGGTCGACCCACTCCCACACGCACCCACCCAGCAGCCGCTCGTGGGCGCGGATGGCCTCCCAGTACTCCTTCAGGTTGCCGGGGCCGTTGCCCATCGCGTGCGCGTACTCGCACATGAGGAATGGTCGAGGGTCGTCGGTGCGCCGTCCCTCCTCGATAAGGCGCTCTACTGTCGGATACATAACGCTGACGACGTCGACCATCGGCGCGTCGCCCGCGCCCTCATAGTGGATGGGGCGCGTGGGATCGGCCTGTCGTATCCACGCGGCCATGGCGTCGTGATTGGGGCCATAGCCCGACTCGTTCCCGAGCGACCACATGATGACGCACGGGTGGTTGCGGTCTCGCTGGACCATCCGCCGCGCCCGGTCCACGAAGGCCTCTCGCCACTCCTCGTCTTTGGCCAGGCGGCCGCGGTCCCCCACGGCCTCCATGCCGTGGGTCTCCAGGTCAGCCTCGTCGATAACGTAGAGGCCATACCGGTCGCAGAGATCCAGCCAGCGCGGGTCGTCCGGGTAGTGCGACGTGCGCACCGCGTTGATGTTGTGCTGCTTCATGAGCACGATGTCACGGACCATGGAGTCCACCGACACTGCGTGGCCGAGGTCGGGATCGATCTCGTGTCGGTTGACCCCGCGGATCTCCAAGGGCACGCCGTTGAGCAAAAACCTGACGCCGTCGATCTCGATCTGCCGAAACCCAACGGCGAACGGCAGCACCTCGGCCGTCTCGCCGTCCGGGCCGCGCAGGGACAGCAGCAGCGTATAGAGGTCAGGCTCCTCGGCCGACCACTTCTTTGGCGCCTTGACCTCCACCGAGGTCGCCGCTTCCATCTCGCCGCCGCCGGGCAGCGAGATGGCTTTCCCTACACCGGCCTGGGCGATGTCGCGGCCTCCGGGATCGAGCAGGCGCGCCGCCACTTGGTAGCCTTCGGCGGGAAGGTCGCAGCGATTCCTCACGGCGACCGACAGGTCGAGCACTGCGTCGTCGTAGCTGGAATCCAAGCGCGTTCGGATCGTCACGTCCCGCACGTGAACCGCAGGCGCGGCGAGCAGGTAGACGTCTCTGAAGATCCCGCTCATGCGCCACATGTCCTGGTCCTCGAGGTAGCTGCCGTCCGACCACTGGAACACCTGCACGGCCAGCAGGTTCTCGCTTTCCCTCAGGTGAGGCGTGATGTCGAACTCCGAGGGCATGTGGCTGCACTGGCTGTAGCCGACCCGCTCCCCGTTGACCCAGACATAGAAGGCGGAGTCGACGCCGTCGAAGTTGAGAAAGACTCGCCGGCCCGACCATGCCGCGGGAAGCCGGAAGGTGGTGCGATAGAGGCCCACCGGGTTGTCGTCGGGAACTCGCGGCGGGTCGACAGGATAGGGGTAGCGGACGTTGGTGTAGTTCGGCCTTCCGTACCCCAGCATCTGCCAGTTGCTGGGGACGGGGATCGAATCCCAGTCGTCGTCGCGGAACTCAGCGGCCGCGAAGCCCTCTGGTGCAAGGTCCGGACGCGTCAGGTAGCGGAAGCGCCAGTGCCCATTGAGGAGCCGAAAGAACGCGCAGCCGCGGTCGCCGGTAAGCGCGCTGGCCTCATCGGGCCAGCGAAAGAAGGTTGCGCGCGGGGGCTCAAGGCCCCTGCCGAGGATCCTCGGATTCTCCCAGTCACGACGTGTCTCGCTGCCTGCGCGTCCCATTGCGTGCCACCTCCGGGGGGCCGTAGCATTCGCCGCTGGCGGAAGGCGCCCCTACGGGCCTGATGCAGGATGGCTCACTCGATGCGAATGCGAGCGTACCACAGCTTTCCATCCTCGCCCGGCCGCGTGCCGTAGAGATCCACAACATGGGAGGGCGGAGAACCGTTGCGCCAGCCGGCCGTGTAGAAGCTGTCGAACGGCGCGGCAAGCGGAACGACCGCCGCCTGCGTCTGCGTCCCATCGGGCAGTATCTCGATGACGCGGTTCTCCGAGACCCGGCGCCCGGCCGCGTCGCGTCCGCCTGCATACCAGATGACGAACAGACGCCCGTCCTCGGTTACGTGGAAGCGGCCACGGCCGGGGATTTCGTCAGACCTCCCCTCAACCGCCTCGTGGAGCGCTCGCTTCACCACGACTGCACCATCCCGCAGCACCGCGTACATCAGCGCCTGCCTCTGCAGCTCGCCCGGGAAGAAGCGCTCGCGCAGACGCTCGTCGAGCGCCCGCTCGGTCCACAGAAGATGGACCGCTCCGTCCGGCGCCACCCACAGGTCGCACGGGAAGATCCAGCCGCAGGTCGCGTCTCGGCTCGACACCTCGACCCACTCGTGGAACCGGCCCGTCGTGATGTCGTCGGACCAGGTGAAAAAGAGCCGCCGGAAGTCGTAGTCCCAGTCCCGCCCGGTCAGCTCCCGCTTGAATGCCCGCCATTCCGGATAGGGCTCGACGATGTCGCTCACCCCGCAGAAGTAGACGTGCCGATCCCTGAGAGCGACCGTGGGGTAGCACACGCGGACGGGCTGTGGCTGTGGATACCCGGCCCCCCATGGCCACACGAGCTTGCCGTGCGCCGACCACTTTCCCGAGTTGTCGCGAAACGCCCACTCCGCGTGCGTGTATCCGATGTTCTGGAACAGGATCAGCTCCCGCCGTTCCGCGTCGGCGGCGAAGCTGCGATAGGAGTGTTCGGTGAAGGGCGGCTCTCCCTCCCACTCAGGAAGGATGACCTCGGGCGGCGCGGTTGGATTCGCGGCATCGAAGCGCAGCAAGGTCGGCCGCGCTGGCCCGCTGGCCTCGTCAGGTCCGCTCAGAGTCGGGTTGTCGGACAGAAAGAGCGATCCGTCCTGGAAGCAGCAGACAGGACACGGCTCTCGGGTGCGGCCCTCGCCCTGGGCCGCGAGCTCCCAGCCGCGGTCTCCTCGCCGGTAGAGCTGCCACCGCACATTGTTGAGGGGTATCGCCCCCGGGAGCCGCTGCAGGCCGCTGATGAACACCTGGTCCCCGATGCGGGCGATGCAGCTCGATCCGAAGGACCACATCGGACCGGCCCCATTCTGCGCCTCCTGATAGGAATAGACCTCCTCCTCTACCTCGACCACCACGCGGGGGGCCGGCCGGCTTTCCGACTCGCTTGCCCCGGCCGCCACGCAGGCCCACCCCATGATGAGTGCGACAAGTCCAGCGGCGATGTCCAGCATGTTCGGCCTCCCCTGGTGTGCTGCGCGCCTCTTGCGGGCGATCCGGATGCCTCGCGGTTCAGCGCCCGCGCCCTCACCTCCTCTGAGCGGGGCGCAGAGGGCGCAGCCGCCGAGGCGGCGAACAGGCTCGCGTGTGAACGCGCCCGAACCGGAGGAGAACCATGCCCAAAGAGACGATGACGCCCCGTGAGCGTTGGCTAGCCGTCCTCCAGCGCCAGACGCCCGATCGCGTTCCGATGGACTACCGGGCGACCGGGGAGACGACTGAGAAGCTAATGCGTCACCTCGGCATCAGCGACCTCGCCGCGCTGTGGAAGCGCCTGCACATCGACGCGCCCATCTCCGTTTCCCCAGAGTACGTTGGGCCGCCGATCGCGGAAGGCGCCAACGTCTTCGGATGCCGGTTCCGGAACGTGGACTACGGCACCGGGGTCTACAGCGAGTGCGTCCACCACCCCCTGGCCCGCTACGAGTCGGTTGACCAGATCGACGCGGAGTACTGCTGGCCCTCGCCGGACTGGTGGGACTACTCCGGGCTTGCGGCCCAGATCGACGAGGCAGAGGATCGACCCATTCAGGGCGGGGGATCGGAGCCGTTTCTGACGTACAAGGAGCTACGGGGCCAGGAGCAGGCCTTCATCGACCTCGTCGCCAACCCGGAGATCGTGCACTACTGCCTCGACAAGCTGTTTGGGCTTGCCTACGAGAACACGCGCCGCATCTTCGAGCGCCTCCCGGGCAAGGTCACCATGTCATATGTCAGCGAAGACATGGGGAGCCAGCAGGGGCTGCTGCTGTCGCCGGCCCACATTCGCGAGTTCCTGCTGCCCCGGATGCAGCAGATGGTCGAGCTAGTGCACCAGGCAGGGGCCTATGTATTTCATCACAACGACGGCGCGATCCGCCAGATCCTGCCCGATCTGATCGACCTCGGGATCGACATCCTGGACCCGGTCCAGTGGCGCGCCAAGGGCATGGAGCGGGAGGGGCTCAAGCGCGACTTCGGCGACAAGGTGATCTTTCACGGCGGCGTTGACAACCAGTACACGCTCGCCTGGGGCACGGTCGCGGAGGTCAGGCAAGAGGTGCTCGACAACCTGCGCATCCTGGGCGCGGGCGGCGGCTACATCATCGCGCCGTGCCACAACATCCAGCCTGTCAGCCCGCCGGAAAACATCGTCGCGATGTACGAGGCCGGTTACGAGCACGGCTGGAGCTGACCGGCCCAGACCGGCCGGTCGATGGATCATCCCGGGGCGATGTCGACCTCGGGGGCAGGGCGGGCCGGGGCATGGGCCTTTGCCACCGCGGCCACCGGAAGGCGCAGGCCCACGACCAAGCTTACCACGCCCGCGACGACGGCCAGCGCGAAGACCGCCTGGTAGGACAGGATGGAGATCAGCCAGCCGCCCAGGACGGGGGCCAGCAGGCCGGGTGCGTTCAGCGTGTTGCCCATTCCAACATAGACCGGCCGTTCCCTCTCCGGTGCCAACTCGAGCACGTAGTTCGTGAAACCCATCATGCCACCGCTTGTGGCCGCGCCACCGAACAGGAAGACCAGCGCGAACAGGTATTGAGCCGTCCCGGCCGACCGCAGGCTGGGGAGGGACGCGAGGACCAGCGGAACGGCTAGTGCCACCGCAGGCGGCGCCGCGCGCAGAGAGCAAGCCGCGACGAGCACCGCGCGCGGCCCTCGTCGGTCGTTGACCCACGCCCATACTGCGCTGCCGGCCATATTGCCCACCGCGCCGGCCCAGATGAAGACCGCGCCGGCCTCCGGCGCGAGGCCGAGCGCCTGGATGCCGTAAAGAACGTAGAAGGGCCATGCCAGAGTGGACAGGCTGGCGAGCCAGGAGACGGCGAGCAGTCGCCGCAGCGGCGCGTTATCATGCCAGATGCGGGGCACGTGCCGGAGAACCGCGCCCAAGGGCTGCGGCTCGTCGGCCATGACCTCCCCCTCCGGTTCCCGGATCATCGCCAACAGCAGGTAGGACAAAAAGAGCCCGGCGCACAGGCAGGCGAAGAGGACGCCGTACTGGCGCGGATAGGCCAGGCTCGGGCTCGCCAGCACGCGCTTCACCAGCCAGCCCGAGCCGATCGCGGCGAAGCCGCCCAAGACGTTCATGGCGCCGAAAAAGCGGCCGCGAAGGCGAGGGGGAATGGTCTTGGCTATGATATCGTACCAGGCCGCCCCGATCAGACCGTCGGTGAAGAAAAGGGTCGTGTAGCAAGCCACCATCGTCCACAGCATGACAGCCTTGCTGGGAAGCGGGAACAGCAGCAGGAGGACCGGCAGCGCGAGCATCGGCGTGCGGCCCAGAGCGGCGACCGTGAGCAGGTAGCGCTTCTTGCGGGGGCGGTGAAGGATGCGCGCGGCTCCCACGAGCTGGGGCAGGGTCCAGCCGACAGAGGGAAGGGCCGTCAGCACAGCGATGACCAGCTTCGACGCGGTGAGCGTGTTGACGAAGACAGGAAGCACCGCGCCGACATCGACACACGCGGAGCCGGCCGTCCAGAAGGAGACGTCCAGCGTGATCGCGGCGAAGTTCCACCAGATATATCGATGCCCGGCAGCACCCACCGCGGCGCCCTCAGCTCGCCGCCCGGCAGGCCCCCGGGGGTGACCGGCGCTGTCCATAGACCCCTAGATTTCGGGGCCGGATGGGCGCGCGCCTGTCCCGCTCAGCGCTCCCTCTCGCGAGCCCGCGCGGATGCCCGCCCGGCGACGGACGACGCGAACACGCGGCCCATTGTTGGAGGAAAGCCGATCCGTTCAGCTTTGCAGGGACGCGACAGGGTCCCCCTCAGCCGCAGCGGGCCGGCTTCTCCGCGTAGCGCTGCTCCCAGAGGTTGGGGTCATACTCGGCGCGTCGTCCCGGACAGTCCGGCCGGGGACAGAGGCGACAGCTCTCGAAGCTCACCTCGGTCGGAAAGACGATGCCGGAGACGGACTTCGTGGGCACCATCAGGAAGCTGTCAGTCAGCGTCACCCCGATGCGGGCCGCGGCATCTCCGAAGAGCGAGAAGAGAGGCCGCTGCTGTGTGATCGGCCAATCGCGGAGCGACCCGGGCGATATCGCCGACGTCTTTCCCGGCCGATAGGTTTGCTCGATGTGCTGGCGCACCCGCGCGCTTGCCGCGCCGAGGGCCACCATCTTGAGCTCGTCCAGCCAGTACCGCTGGAGGGGATCGTCGAGGGTTTCTCCGAGCGCGTCAATCTCGCGGCCGCAGGTGGCGAGGTACGGGAAGACCCGATGCGCGTGCTCGAGGTTGACCCGCAACACGCGGCTGGTAAAGGTCACGCGGCCGATCTCGACCGTCTCCGTGCCCTTCGCGCCGACATACCACTGTCCGCAGGCGGCCTTGGGGCGTGCTACTGACCTCACGCGGTCGACGAGGTCGCGAAGCTGCTGGGCGTCCGGGCTGTCGCGGTCGACCCGGAGGCGCAGCAGCAGCTCCTCAGTCTCGAAGCAGACCGGGATATCCGTGAGGATGTTCGCTGAGGAAACCATAGCACAAGGGTTCGCCGCGCCGGCCCTCATCTCCCCTCGCAGTCTGGCCTGCCTCGCTCAGCTCGCGGGATCTTCCAGTTCGTTGCGAGAAGCGCGGGTCATGAGGGAGCGAACCGCTTCCCTGGGTGGAAGGCCGTCGAAGAGGATGCCGTGCACGGCAGCGGTGATCGGCATGTCCACTCCGGCGCGGTGGGCGAGCCCAAGCGCCGCCCTGGCGGTCTCGACGCCCTCCGCCACCTGCCCCATTTCCGCAAGAATGTCGAGCAGCCGCCGTCCCCGGGCCAGCTCGTAGCCGACCCGGTGGTTGCGGCTCTTGCGGCCGGCACACGTGGCCACCAGGTCGCCCATCCCAGACAGGCCGCGGAACGTCTCCGCCTTCGCCCCCAGGGCGACGCCCAAGCGCGTGATCTCCGCCAACCCGCGCGTCATCAAGGCGGCCTTCGTGTTGTCACCAAACCCGAGCCCGTCGCTGGCGCCCGCGCCGATTGCGACGATGTTCTTCAGTGCTCCGCCGAGCTCGACGCCGATCACGTCGGGGTTGGTGTAAACGCGGAAGGTGGGCGTCGCAAGCGCTTCCTGGACCGCCGCCGCAAACTGCGGGCTGGCGCTCGCGGCGACGCTCGCGGTGGCGATGCCGGCGGCGACCTCCGCCGCAAGGTTGGGTCCGGAAAGGACCGCAAGGTCTCGCTGGCGCCCAAGGACCTCGGCGATCACCTCCGAAAGGCGCCGGCCCGTCTGATGCTCGAGGCCCTTCGCGGCGCTCACCACCCCCTGGTCGGCTCGCAGGTGAGGCGCCAGTTGCTCCGACACCTCGCGCACCCCGTCCGAGGGAACGGCGAGCACGACCATGTTCGCCTCGTCCACCGCGGCAGCCAGGTCGTCCGTGGGCATGACGGATGGCGGGAGGGGAAACTCCGAGAGGTACTGGGGGTTCCTGCGCCCTCGACGGAGGGCCTCGGCGAGCTCGGCTCTCCGCGCCCACAGCGCCACTCGCCAGCCGGCCCGGCCCAGGGCTACGCTGAGGGCTGTGCCCCAGCTTCCGGCACCGATGATCGCGATCCCGCCGCGGTCGGCCCTCAACTCGCTGACCCCAGGCCGCCGGCCGGATTCCCGCCGCGACGTGTGCGCAGGCGCGGGTCATCCGCGATCCGCCAGAGGTGTGCGTCGACGTCGACACAGCCCTCCGGCCCGAAGGCGACGCCCTCCGACTCCAGCATCGCCCGCTGCACCTGTGCGCCTCCGAAGGCGTGGTCGGGAGCGAGCTGACCGGTGGCGCTCACGACGCGGTGACATGGCAGCCGGAGCTGCTCCGGCGCCTGCCGCATCGCCCATCCCACCGTCCGCGCGGCTCGCGGGCTGCCCAGGTATGCGGCGATCTGCCCATAGGTCGCGACGCGACCGCGCGGGATGAGCGCGACCAAGCGGTAGACCTCAGCGAAGAAGCCCGCCATCCCTTGGCTCCTCGCCCTGGAGGTCCACCTGCTGCCCGATCTTCGACTCGCTTCCGGCGCGAAGGCGGCCGATATTGGGGATATGCCGGAGGATGACCAGCGCGGCCACCGCGGACCAGAACGCGAGCCACTCCCACCGAACTCCGGTGAATGCCAGGTAGACGGGAACGACGATCGCGGCCGCGATCGAGCCGACGGAGATGTAGCGCGTGACGACCACAACCGCCAGCCACACGCCCAGCGCCACCAGGGCCGCCGGCCAGGCCATCCCGAGGAGGGCGCCCGCAGTGGTCGCGACGGCCCGGCCGCCCCGGAAGCGCAGGAAGATGGAGAATGTGTGCCCAAGGGTGGGCGCCAGCGCCACAGCGAGCAGCCACAGGTCGGGCTGCACCACCCCCCATCTTCGCAGCAGAACCTTCCCTGCCACCACCGGCCCCAGGCCCTTGAGCGCGTCCGCCACAAGCACCACCGCGGCCGGCTTCCATCCCAGGACGCGCAGCACGTTCGAGAAGCCGATGTTGCCGCTGCCGTACTTGCGGACATCCACTCCGCGCGTGCGGCCCACGAGCACGCCGAACGGAATGCTGCCCAGCAGGTATGACCCCACCAGCAGCAGGGCCAGTCTCATCCCCTATCTCCTCCGCTCCCGATCGCGCTTGTGGGCGCGCCGCAGCACCAGCCTCAGCGGGGTCCCCTCGAGGCCGACGCGGGCCCTGATCTGGTTTTCGAGGTAGGCGAGGTGCGAGAAATGCGCCAGCTTCGGGTCGTTCACAAAGAGCGCTATCGTCGGCGGGCGGGTGCTCACCTGGGTGGCGTAGTAGACCTTGAGCGGCTTGCCCTTGCGAGACAACGTGCGTTCCCAGGTTGCCTCCTCGAGGATGCGGTTCAGCTCCGCGGTCTGAAAGCGGAATGCATGCCGCTCGGCGACGTCGAGCACGGTATCCATCAGGGCCTCGATGCCGCGGCGCTCGAGCGACGAGACGAACGCCACGGGCGCGTACGAAATCTCCGGCAGCCAGGCCTGCACCTCCCGGGCGAAATCGGACATCAGCTGGCGCTCTCGCGCCTCGCCGATGCCCTGTGGCGCGCGCAGGTCCCACTTGCTCACCACCAGGACCTGGGCCTTGCCCTCCTCGTGGGCCCGCCCGGCAATGCGCTTGTCCTGATCCGTCAAACCCTGGCCCGCGTCGATCAGCGTGAGAGCCACGTCGCAGCGTTCAATGGCCCCGAATGCCCGTAGCACGCTGTAGTACTCGAACGACTCCTTCACCCGGCTCTTGCGCCTCACGCCCGCCGTATCGACGAGCACCAGCGCGCGCCCTTTCCACGTGAACGGCGTGTCGATGGAGTCCCGCGTTGTCCCCGGCTCCGCGTCGACAACCGCTCGCTCCTCACCCAGGATCGCGTTGAGGAGCGATGACTTTCCGACGTTCGGCCGTCCGACAATGGCGACCCGAACGATGTCCTCCTCGGCCTCGCGCGGGCCCGACTCCGGAAGCTTCTCCGCGACACGGTCGAGCAGTTCGTCGATCAGCAGGCCATGGGCCGCCGAGATGGCCACAACATCGCCGAGCGCCAGCGCATAGAAGTCCGGGACCCCGCCCTCCCTCCGCCTGCTGTCGACCTTGTTCGCCGCCACGACGACCGGCTTGCCAGTCCGGCGCAGCATTTCCGCGATCTCCTGATCGAGGCCCGCAATGCCCTCCTTCGCGTCCACCACGAACAGGATCACGTCGGCTTCCTCGATCGCGAACTGGACCTGCCGGACGACCTCTCGCTCGAGGCGGTCGCCGTGCAACTGTAGTCCCCCGGTGTCGATCAGTGTGAAGCGCTTGCCGCGCCATTCGCAGTCGGCGTAGATGCGGTCGCGAGTGATGCCGGGCGTTGGCTCCTCAATCGCGATCCGGTGGCCAGCCAGCCGGTTGAAGAGCGTCGACTTGCCCACGTTCGGCCGCCCCACGATCGCCACGACGCCGCGGTCGCGTGCGCTCGTCATGTCCGGGCCCTCACCCGGTCGCGCCGACGCAGCGCGGCCGCCGCCTCCGCCGGGGTTGCGGCCGCGACCACCTGCGCGCCGGCCAGGCGGGATAGATCCTCGGGGGTCATCCCGTCGAGGAAACCCTCCCCTTCCCTGATCGCAGTCGCCGGTACGATCAGAACCTCGCCCACGTCACACCGCCGCAGCGCTCTCGCGATATCCTTGCCGGCCAGTAGGCCGGCCGTCGTCACCGACCGGCCAAGGAGCCGGTTCGGCACGACGCACACCTCCGCCTGCACACTTCCCGCCGCGGCCAGCCTGTTCGCGAGCCGCCCCACCAGGCCGGCCGCCATCTCGCCCGTCACCAGTGTCACGCGCGCGGCGCGGCTGAGCCTGAGAGGCCGGAGCCGGTTCACGCCGTCAATGAAAAGCCGTGCACAGCCGATGCCATTGGCGAGCTGAGGGAAACCCTCGTAGGCCGCGCGGCCGGGAACGGGCTCGCGGGCCAGCAGGTACAGCTCGTCGGCCGCGAACACCAACCGCGTGCCGAGCCGCCGCAGGCAGGCGCGCTGCCACCTGCGCACCGCATCGATCAGCTCGCGGGCCATCTCGGGCCCGACCGGGACCACGCGGGGCCGGCCGTGGCGGTGGCGCGTGAGGCCGACGGGCACAACGCCGATCGACCTCACCGCGGGGTGCAGGGCCGCGAGATCCGCTATCGTGCGGTCCAGGTGGGCTCCGTCGTTCACGCGGGGGCAGACCACGATCTGCGTGTGGAACTCGATTCCGCGCGCCGCGAGGCGCGCCATCGCGGCGAGGACGTCCGGCGTGGGACGGCCGAACATCCGCTGCCGGACCTCTGGCTCCGTCGCGTGGACTGAGACATAGAGAGGCGATAGATGGAGACGCGCGATCCGTTCCTCGTCGGCCGCGGTGAGGTTGGTGAGGGTGATGAAGTTGCCGTGGAGGAACGAGAGTCGGTAGTCATCGTCGCGGACATAGAGAGCCTGGCGCAGACCGCGAGGGAGCTGATCGACGAAGCAGAATGGGCATTCGTTTCGGCACCTGCGTACGCCGTCGAACACGTCCTCCGCGAACCGGATTCCCAGGTCTTCGTCGATCGGCTTGGCGATGGTGATCCGCCGCAGCCCTCCCCGCGCCGCCTGAACGGTGAGGCTCACTTGTGGCTCGGCGGCGAGATACCGGTAGTCGATGTAGTCGCGGGGCGCGCGGCCGTTGACGCGCACGATCCTGTCCCCGGGCCCTATCCCTGCCGACTCCGCCTTGCTTCCCGGCAGCACCTGGGCGACGACGGCAGGCCGCGGCCGCCTCATGGCGCCTCGGCCGCGCGCGATACCTCGCGCAGGCGGGCCACCACCTGCTCGATGACCCAGTCGGGAGTCGACGCGCCGGCCGTCACTCCCACCCTCTTGGCGCCCGAGACCCACGCGCTTTGCAGCTCTGCGGCCGTCTCCACGTGGTGGGTCGGCGTGCCGGTTGCGGCGCAAATCTCCCGCAGGCGCCTGGTGTTCGCGCTGTTGCGGCCGCCCACGACGATCATGACATCGGTGCGCCCGGCGAGCTGGCGGGCGCTCTCCTGTCTGTCGACGGTCGCCTCGCAGATCGTATTGAAGACCCGCAGCTCGCGGCAGCGCAGCGCCAGCGCGCCAGCCACCTCCCTGAGCGCCTCCGGCCGCTGGGTGGTCTGGACGACGAGCCCGCAGCGGTCTACCAGGGGCAGGGCCTCGGCCTCGGCCGCGGAGGTGACGATGTCCGCCCTTCCGCTGGCCCGGGCCGCCAACCCCTCTACCTCGCGGTGTCCTCGGTCGCCAAGGATGACGACCCGATAGCCTTCCTCCGAAAGCGTGCGGATGTGGGCGTGCGCGCGCTTCACGAACGGGCACGTCGCATCGATCACCTCGAGGCCGCGCTCGCGCGCCCGCGCCTCCACCGCGGGATCCACCCCGTGGGCCGACAGTACCACGGCCCCCTCTTGCACGTCGTCGAGGGAGCCGGCCTGGCGAACGCCGCGTTCGCCCAGCCGCGCCATCTCCTGGGGGTTGTGGATGAGGGGGCCCAGGGTGTGGACCGGTCGGGCGGTGCGCTCCGCTGCCCTGGTCACGATCTCCAGCGCGCGTTTCACCCCGAAGCAGAAGCCCGCGTTCCTGGCGACGATGATCTCCACGGTCGGCCTGCGCTCAC
>Ga0123519_10009969_pt1 | contig 14225 bp, 12 predicted proteins | sample YelNatPaOPRAMG02_FD_87396 | JGI IMG/M metagenome (GOLD analysis project Ga0123519, IMG submission 87396) | Hot spring microbial communities from Yellowstone National Park - Yellowstone National Park OP-RAMG-02 (version 2) | ecosystem: Environmental > Aquatic > Thermal springs > Hot (42-90C) ...
AAAGCTATTTTAGAAATATATTCCCAGGCTGTTGCTGCTGCAAAGCTTAACAATAATAATATTATAGGTATCTTTTACGGTTCAGATATTACCCCTGCAAAAGAGCTTGAAAAATTACTAAGGCAAAATACTGATATTTCTATTTCTGATATCATTATAAATAAGATTACAACTGTTATAAGTGCCCATACTGGTCCTGGTATATGGGGAGTTGCAGTTAGCCCTAAGTTAGTATAAAAATAGCTAAATATTAATAAATATTAATAAATATTAAATAATATTAAATTACTAAGTAAATTGCTAAATATGCCAAATAAAGATAATATAAATAATCAAACAATAAATTAAAAAGTTCTTATATTTTTAGTTTCATATTATTATTATATTATATAACATATATAATATTATTTTTAATCTCATATTTTAAATTTAGCCATTGTTGCTAATTCTAATTTTTTGTTAAAAATATCCTCATTATTAAAAAATAAAATTAAATATTGATTAACAATTTCTAATAAATTATTAAAATTATTTTCGGAAATAGGCTTTTCACCATGAATTAATATAGAATTATTTCTTATATTTAAAAGGTCTCTTATTTTTTTATCATCAAAAAATTTAATTCCTATTTTATCATTTAGAGACTTTAAAATTTCAAAATTATCACTCATTCCAGATGTATTTTTTTTATTTTCTCTTTTTATATTTTCCTTTATTTTTTTTCTAATAAGTTCTGGAATTTTATCAAATTGTGATTCTTCTATATTTGATGGGTCAATACCATGTTTATAATATAAACTATTTTGTGATATAAGCTCCATAACTCTATACAATCTTATTAATGCATCATCAAATTTTTTTTCTTCCGCTCTTCTTTTTGCATTAGAAAATATATCAACAATAATTTCCTCTGAATATTTTTCTTTATTTTCTTTTTCACTTAATTTTTCAAGAAATTCAAAATTTTTTTTATATTTTTCGTGGTTAAAATCTTTAATCAGTTTATATTTCTCCTTATTTTTACATAATTCATTATATGCTTTAGTATAATTAAATCTATCCCACTGACTATAAGCAAATATTATATAATCATATGCATCCTTAAAATTTCCTCTATTATAATCATAAAAAAAATTATCACTAATATTAGAAATTGATATTTTTGACGCCTCAAACTGATATGAATTAAAAAAATTTTTAAATTCATCATAATAATAATGATTAAAAATTTCTGTCGGCTGTATAATTATTATTTTCTCTGTTCCTGAAATAACTTTACCGCTAATTTTATCTCGGTTCCCTCCAGATACATATTTTATGTGCTTTATTTTTTCATAGATACCAGCTGTTATTAAACCAGCAGTTATTGCTTTTGTCCCAAATGTAATGTCAATAAAAATATTTTCTTTTTTAATGCCTTTACTAATATAACTATTTATACAATCTTTTACTTTTATAAAAACTTTCTGAAAATCTTCTTCTTCACCATTACTTAGAATTATTTCATTTTTATCAATAAAATCCTCATCACTTAATTTATCAATTACTTTTTCATATATGACTTTACTTTTCTCAGTCATAATAAATGTTATATATTCTGGCAGGCTATCTTTAATTGATGCAACAATACCGTTTTCAGTACCCTCCCCTGTTCCAACAGCAACTAAAAGTACTTTACTTTTCATTATTTAAATTCCTCCCTTTTATAAAAATCTATAGGATATATAGAAAAATATTAAATTACAATTGTATCTTCTATTTGGGTTACAGAGCAATTTCCGATTGCCTCTATCTTATTAAAGCAATCTTTGCAAAGATAATAAATTTTAATATTATCTTCTTCTTTTTTTACTAATTTTTCTAAAATTTCAATCATTTTTAAATATTTATTTTCATCAAGATGGCATTCAAAAAGACTAAATTGATTTCTAATTCCAAAACCTTTCATTATTTTAAAAAGTTTATTTCTTCTTTTTGTGTTAGGAATATCATAAGCAACTACGTAAAACACTACTCCATTCTCCTTATCCTTCGCTAAAATTTTATTATTATCTTATTAATTATAATATTTTAATTTAATATTTATTTATATTATCTATATGAAAATGGTAAATAACTTTCTACTTCATCATTAATATATTTGGCTAAATTTATTACTTGATTAGTAAAAACTTTATGATAATTTCCAGGAGAAATTCTATCTTCAATTTGAACTTCAGTTAACAATTTTTTTTCATATTGTTGGTAAAATAATTTTCTCTTTTCATCTTTTAATTTATAAAAATGTCTTTGCATGTCAAATTCAAAATCTGTTTTTTCAATCATCTTTTTATTAATTAATTTTACAACAAGAGCATCTACTAAAAACCTAAATTCTTCTATCATATCAACAGCTAAACTTTCTCTACCATATTCTGTTCCATGCAAAAAACCAATAAAAGGATCAAGTCCATTTGATTGAATTTTACTTATAAATTCATTCATTAATAAAGTATAGCCTAAACTAAGTAGAGAATTTATTTCATCTCTTGGGGGATACATTGTTCTTTTAGTAAAATTAAATTCCCGTCTTATAAGTTTTCCAAATGCACTAAAATAATTTTTAGCTGCAATACCTTCAATGCCAATTAAATTAGAAACTTTAACATTTTTTATATTTTTTAATTTATTTATGATATTTTTTATTTTTTCAATTTCTTTTTCTATATCACTATCATCATGATTTCTTCTATATTTTAATAAAAAATTATAACAATTTTTTATCTTATTAAGAATTATAACTTTAGCAATTTGCATTCTAGATTGTTCATTTAAATATTTTTCAAATTGCTTTATCCGTAAATTTATATTTTTTGAAAAACCTGAGAATAAAGAACCCTTATATTTTCCATCAACAGTTACAAAACTTGTAAAAATATTATTATTTAAAATTAAGTTAAGAGCGCTTGTTGAAATAAATATACCTCCGACTAAAACTAATTTATCTATTTGGGAAATTGGTATTTCTTTTAAAATTTCTTTCTCTTTTTTTACAATTAATAATCCTTTTTCACGATATATGGAACATCCTTGAGTATCTATATATACTACCGACATAAAACCACCTTAATCTTAATGTTAATGATAAATAAAAAAATTATTGAATTTAAAAACCAGTAAGTAATTTTAAAATACGTAAAATAGAAAAATAGATAAACTTGAGTCTCAATCCCTTTTTATATAGGTCAAATTTCTCACTTCGCTTGTTTCAATGGGTAGCGTAACTTCAACAATTGTTCGTCTCAATCCCTTTTTATATAGGTCAAATTTCTCACTCTGCAACCGTTTGGATTGAAACCAGGAATGGGCATAAATTTATATTCTCAATCCCTTTTTATATAGGTCAAATTTCTCACAAAAGAAAATTCGAAATTCATTTAAAACTTAAAGATTATTTCGTTCTCAATCCCTTTTTGTATAGGTCAAATTTCTCACGGACAATACATAAGATGTTTAGACTGCGGTTTCAGGAATTATTACTTCTCAATCCCTTTTTATATAGGTCAAATTTCTCACGGTATATTCAATCGGCAAGCCTATTGAAGGCCGGACTTAAAAGTCTCAATCCCTTTTTATATAGGTCAAATTTCTCACTATTAAAAAAATAAAGAAAGGAAGAAAAAAATGAAATTAGAGTCTCAATCCCTTTTTATATAGGTCAAATTTCTCACATAAATGAAAGGAAGAGAAATGAAAGTGCTATACTTGATATGTCGTCTCAATCCCTTTTTATATAGGTCAAATTTCTCACTAATCATGATATTTACAATTTACTAAAAAACAGCAATAAAAGGTCTCAATCCCTTTTTATATAGGTCAAATTTCTCACATCTAAAATCTAACAATCATTTATGTAAATCTATTAATAATAATCTGTCTCAATCCCTTTTTATATAGGTCAAATTTCTCACTCCGGAGATGGTGGTGGATATAGCTTTCACACCATCTATAAAGTCTCAATCCCTTTTTATATAGGTCAAATTTCTCACCGTTTAAAAAAGGTTTTAAGATTGCAAACTTGCAGATGTTTGCCGTCTCAATCCCTTTTTATATAGGTCAAATTTCTCACTCTGCGAATTTCTAATCCTAATGGACTGAGTTTGTTATACATATCGTCTCAATCCCTTTTTATATAGGTCAAATTTCTCACGATGAAATCAAAATTGATGAAATTACTAAACATCAAATAACTATAGTCTCAATCCCTTTTTATATAGGTCAAATTTCTCACTGGTACATGTACCAGAAAACCTAACGTAATAAATAGTACTGAGTTGTCTCAATCCCTTTTTATATAGGTCAAATTTCTCACGGATTTATACTTGCGTATATTGGAATCCATTGGAAAGGAGGTGAGTCTCAATCCCTTTTTATATAGGTCAAATTTCTCACTATTTGAAATAAGAACAGAATTTGACGACAAAGTTGAAGAAGCGTCTCAATCCCTTTTTATATAGGTCAAATTTCTCACGGATATAAATGATGATGAGTCAATCCATTGCGGATACGTATATGTCTCAATCCCTTTTTATATAGGTCAAATTTCTCACTGCATCTTAAAAAATGAAAATATTTAAGATTAAATTTTTCAATATTTCTTTATTTTTCGCTAATCTATATTTTTTCATAAATTTTTATCCTTTAAAATATTAAATTAAATAAAATATCTTATTTTTTAATCTTAAAATAAGATTCGCTAATCTAAGAATAAATTAAAATTTTTAAAGATAAGCGATTTTTAAATCCCTTTTAGATAGGTCGATATTTAGTTGTCAAAGGACAATAAATATTTAAAAACTATTCTATAAAATTAAATAAAAATTAACTTTATCCATCCCATTGGCCACTTCCCATCAAATAAATTTCTTGAATTTCCACGTTTTTTTGGCTTTAACCAGTTAAAATCTTTCAAAGTTAAACTTTCAAAATGAGAATTTTTCCCAACTCTTAATAGGATTTCATTAGCACCAATATTTCTAATCTCGCTATATTTTTTATCAACTTTTGAAGAAATGTCGTGATTATTTGTATAAAATTTATCATACTCATCTTCTGCAATTTTTTGATAAAATGAATCACATGATTGTTTAATAAAATCAAAATCACCAAATTCAAACTTAATATTTGCCTTATTTGGTATTTCAGTATTTATTTTAATCTCTCCAGGTATAAAATCATCTTTATCTTTTAAGTTTAAAGGTGTTTCGTAAAACATTTGCCATGATTTTTGACTAGAAGATTTATTATTTAATCTCATATTTGTTACCCTGGCTATTACTAATTCATTATTATTAAGAAAATAATCTGAAATCGATAAGAATCTAAACGGATCATTTTTAGCATCACTATTTTTCATTTCTAAAATAAAAGACTCTATTTTGCTAATTTTTGTTCTTACTTTGTTTACAATATCACTATCTGTTAAATTTTCTTTCTTCTTGCGACTGTCATATAAATTATTTAAAATTGCTGTTCTTATTGCTCCTTTTATTGAACTGCCAGGAATGTATGGAATATAATTTCCTGTTTTAATAAAGGAATTAACAATTAATTTGTTATCTAAACTATTCAAATTTTTTTCATATTCATTTTTAAAATCAATAGAAGCTTTTGCTTTATAAAAATTATAATTCTCTACATCGCAGTTTTCTTTTATAAATTTTCTTAATTCTATAACTTTGCTATTATCTATTAAACTTATCAATTTGTTCTTTTGAATATCATCTAAATCAAAAATAAATTTTTCAAGATTAATTCTATAAAAAGTATTATTTTTTAATATATAATTAAAAGGTTCAATTTCTTCACCATCTCCTATAAAAACAGGAGTGATAAACTTTATTTTAAATTTTTTTATTTTTGGCTCATAATATTGCATTTAATTCAACCACCTTATGATATATTTTATATATTTTGTGATATATTTATTTTAATAGGATAGCTAAATGCATATTGTTTAATTTTTGAATAACTGGAAATATTAGAAATAAAACTTCCCACTAATAATTTGTCTGAATTAATTTCTTTATTATTTATTTTATAAATACTACCAGCTTCAATAGTTAAGATAGGTTTTTTAAAAGGATTAAAATTCTTTTTATTATCATTATTTTCACTTATATCATCAAAAATTTTACCATACCTAGTTTTTACATTATAAAATAATAATGCGATATTATTATTTGGGACAAATGAAGAAAGGCTCATATAAAAACTACCTGGTATTTCTTTTATTTTTTCAAAATCTTTATATTCTTGGAAATCTTTATAGATTTCAAAAACCCCTTTCCCTATTGATTTATCCTTGCCAAACCCAGTTATTGATATAAAATTTATTGCTTTTTTTAAAATATCCATTACTTTTAAATCAAAAATCCTAAAATAAATATCAAATATTGTATCTTCATTATAAAAAGTTTCTTGTTGGCTATACAATTGACCATCTTTAGTTGAAAAACTAATTCTATTTATCTGATTATGCATAACTTCTATAGTTTCTTTATTGGAATAAAAGTTAACAGTATCTTTTTCTATTTCTTCTTGAATTTTATTCATTTCTAAAAATAAGTTTTTTTCATTTAATTCATTTAAATTATTTGCAAATTTAAAGAAAATATCTGATGGAATAAACTCTAATGATCGAAATAATTTTAATTTTTCTGAAATTTTTAGAACATTATTTTTTAAACCTGATAAATTAATCCCACTTCTAAATAAATTACTATTATTTTTAGCCATAATCAAAATATCTTCATATTTCATTGAAGGTAAAATAGGTTTAGGCAAATAATTTTCTAAAAATGCATCTGAAATAAGAAATTTTGGATCTTTTTCATACTCAGCTAAAAAATCTTCAAAAAAATTTACTCCTTCTAAATATCTTAATGCCCAGCATATATGGCCAAAAATTATATCAGAATAAAGAGGAGTAATTATTGAAGATTTTAATTTTATTTTTAAAACATAATCATTCATTAAATATCTCCGATTATATTTTTATTAATTATTAATATTTATAATGTAAATTTTTGTTCTTCAAATATCATGTTTTCAACTAACAATAATCTTTAACTTAATAATCTTTCTATTAATTTAAATCAATTTATAACTAAAAATTTATAACTAAATGTTTTATGGATATAACATAATTAAATATAATTAAATCTTTTAAAAACGATAAAATAATTTCAATAAAAACTTTAAAAAATTAAACACATAGTTTAAGATTTAATCATCTTTTCTAATTCTTTAATTTCTGGAATTGTAACATCTTCAATAGAATTATTTATCATGTTTATTTTTTTAATATTTTTAAACTCAATTTTGCCACTACCTCTACTTCCACCGCCTCCAAGATAATCTAGCTCTAACAATTTCATTGCAAGAAGTATATATAAAAAGTTTTTCTCATCATCTATTTTATTTTCTAAATCAAACTTTTTATATATCATCTCAAAGTCAAATTTTGCACCAGCAGGAACCCTCTCAATTGGTCTTGGAGTAGCATGGGCGGTTATTCTATTAATATTATTTTCGGTTTTTGACTCAGTAATTATTAAATTTTGCTCATTAATTAATTCTATCCATTTTTTATTTAGATTAGCATCTCGAACTACAATTCTTGTAGGTCCAATATTGTTTTCTTTTTTATTTGATGAAAGACCAAAAATTGTACATATTGGACAATTTATTTCATTACATTCATGCACTTTCCCATCTTTATCAATTTTTCCTTCATACCATTCTAATAACATTCTCATTTTACCTTTTAATGATGAACCAGGAATATAAGGTTCGTTCGTAATAGGGTTTTTTATGACTGGATTGTCCATGCCACCTATTTCCATTATTTCACTCGAACCACCAATATGAAGACCAGTTAATGCAACGATTTGCCCTGTAATTTTATAAATATTTTCTAGTTTCATAAGCACTCCTTTTAAAATCTCTTAAAATCTCTTTATAATTTCTTTTTTTAATTATTATTTAAAAAAATTTATAAATTTAATTTTTAGTCATTATATATTTTTATCTTTTAACATTATTTAAACCGTAGAAATACCCAACTATTGCTTCAAAATAAAGAATAAATGCTTTAAAATCATTTTTACTTTTTATCTTATCAATGTTTTCAATGATAAAATTTTTAAATGTTAAACTTATATTATTTCTACCATACGCATAAGAAGCTTTAGCTTTTAACATTTTAATTAACGGAATTAATTCATTAAAATATTCATCAGAATAACTATAATCTTTAAGCCTTTTTTCTAAAGCTTTAACTTCATTAAAAAATTTTCTAAGTTGAGTAGTATTTAACCCTGAAAATTTTTGTGCTTGCTTTTCGGCTTCACTTTCTAGAAGCTCTGGCTTTATTTTATTATTTTCATCTAAATAATAGCTTGCCATAAAATACCTCCATGCTTTTATTAAAATAATAATTATTTGATAAAAAAATATTTCTAACTTGATTTTCTTGTTTTATATAAAGCCCAAGACAAAGGAACAATAATGTCTTTGAATTTATTATCGTTAAATACAAGATTGTATATTCTTGTTACTAATTCTTCATTTATAATTACATCATTATTTTTTTCAACAATATTTCTTGAAACATCATAAACAAACAAAGATTTATACTTTAACATTTCTACTTTATTCTCTTCTCGAAATTTTTGTTCCATTTTGCTATATGTAAATAATCTGTAAATAAATGAAGAAGTTATTTTTGAATTACCATATATTTTATTTTTTATAAGCTCACTTTCTAAAAATCTGCCTTCAGATAAAAGTTTTTCAAAAGTATCCCATTCTAAAGATTTGTTAAAAATTGTTATCTTATCTCCATGAAGATTAAATTCTTGATTAGTATTATTTTTATTATTTTCTTTAATTTCTGCCTTTGATTTTTCTAACATTTTTTCTGTTCTTGAAGCAAATCTACTAACAGGAAAAGATGGCTTAAATAGTCCTATTGCTGCAGATATTTTTATATCATTATTATTACAAACATATTCTTTAAAACTATTATGCATATATAAAGCAAAATCTACTATTACATCCCAAGGTCCTATAAAAAATAGGTCATCTCCGCCTGAATAAACCGTATAAATATTTTTATAATTCTCATTGAAAGATATCACATTCTTAAGGTAGCCATTAAAATAAAAATTAAACATTCTACTTAATGAAAAATATCTTGAAATTGATAATTTAGATTGTTCAAATTTTTTATCTTCAAATCCATAAGAAAATATTAACCCCATGTTATCTACATCAGCTCTTAAAACTCCTAGCATTTTTTGCCCAATATTTTTTAATAAATCAGTAGAATTTTTAGAATCATTTAAATCGTTATTATTACTTCCTAAACAGTTTAAGTTCTGAATAATTGAATAGTTGTTATTTAAACAAGATTGATTAGATATATCTTCAAAACTTAAAGTTTCGCTTCCATTATTAGGCAAATTTAAAAATATTAATTTAATAGGATATTTCTCATCAGATTTTAAAGAATAAATTTCAAAAAACTTTTTTTCATTTATATTTTGGATTTTTTTAAAGAAATATATTTTATATTTATTGTCAAAGAAATCTATCGATAAAATATTGTCATCTTTAAAATCACCATCTTTTGAGTAAGCTAAATATTCAACGAAAGGAAGCTTTTCACCAATCAACTTCATCTTATTGCATAAAAAACATAATTTTTGGGGCTCTTCTTCATTAATAGCAGAGTAATTATTGATAGTTATATTGTTTTCTATAGCTTTAGTATTTTCATTTAGCTCTGCAGGCTCTTTCCCACAAAAACTACAAGTACCATTTTCATATTTTGAAAAATTATCATCAAATATGAATTTCTCTGTTGAAATATTTTTTAAAAGTAAGGAACTAAACTTTTGCTTCTTTTTGATTTCTATTTTTTGAATTAACTCTCTAAATTTTTTTGAAAAATTACTTATATTTAAATCTTCTCCTGAAAATTCCTGGCTTGCTATATTTAATGAAAGTTCACCTTTAAAATTATTAAAAAACCAATTTGTTATTTCAGTTTCAGCTTCCTCTAACTTATTTTTAATAATATCTGTATTTGGCGCCATAATTAAAAACTTTCCGCCAATACTATATAATAAGTTTGCATAATGAAGATTTAATTTTTCAATTAAAAATCTAGAGCTTATCTCATTTAATAATTCAAGATAAAGTGATCTTGATCTTAAAATTTTTGCTGAACCTTTTGTTGAATTCCCGTATATATTATAAATATATTTTTGGATTCCACTTAAATCTCCACTAATTAATAAAAACTTCTGAATTTTTTTATCATTTATATCTTTTTCATTAAAACCTTTTTCATTATGATATTGATAAAGTGTAACCGCGATAGTAGCTGTAGTGTAAAGATGATCAAATAAAGAAATATCTGGAAAATCTATTGTGCTTGATGGTATACACCAGGTATATTTTTCTAAAAGATATTTAAGTTTAATAAAAAATTTTAATGCATCATCTTGATTTATTTTTTCAAATTCATTGATGAATTTATACCAATTTTTCTTGTAATCTTCAGTAAGATCTACTTTCTCTTCTTCAGGTTTTGGGAAAAAGATATTGGAATCTGTACTATAATAATCAAGAGGGCAAATTGAATGAACAAATTTTGCCTTGGAATAACTGGAATAACTGTCCTCATCTTCTGATACTAGATTAACTCCTGAAAAAATTGAGATTAATTTTTGTTTTCTAAAATTATTTAATTCTTCTTCGCTTTCAGAAGGAATCCTATCCATACCACTTGATAACTCATCAGCTATTTTAATTAACTCGCCAATTACTGTTCTAGGATTATGGTGGCAGGATGCAAAATTAATGAAATTATCCTCAGGCTTTTCAAATGATTCTTCAATTTTAGGAAAAAATTTTTTATTTTCCTCCATAAATAAAGAAGTATATAAGCTGTGATAGTAAGAAAAATTTCCATATCTATCTTTTTTACATATTCTTTGTTTTTCACTGTCATCATTTAAATACTTGTTATCGATTTTGGCTCTTTGGCTAAATTTACCTATGTCATGAAGAATTGCTCCTATTGCTATTTGATCAATTTTTTTCATTTATCCTCCATATAGAAATTTAATTATCAATTTTTAATTTAACTTAGTTATTTCTTTAATCTCATATTTACCTAGCCCAAAAGATGTGCCTTTACCAACATGCAAATATTCGCAAGCAAAAAGTGGCTTTAAATAATTATTTAAAAATTCTCCTTTACCGATGAATGATATTTGTCCAACTAAACCTCCAAGTTTCATTGTAGTCTTTTGTCTTGTTGAATATCTTGACCAATCATACCAACTTAAATAATTATTTAAATTTTTTACTTGGTAAGAAGAATTTAAGTATTCTTTTAAATTGGAAACTTGATATTTATCAGAATCATTTTGAATACAAAATAATATTGTTAATAAATATAACCTTCGAATTATATTTGTAATTAATATATTAAAATCAATAAACTCTGTATATCTTCTATCTTTTTTTATTCTTACGGGAGTTATAAAATTTAAGCTTAATTTATAGTCTTTTTTATTTTCTAATAAAATATTTTCATCTGTGCTAATTTTGGTAGGATTAAATAAAGAAATATTAGAATTTCTTTTTAATTTTGATAAATAATTATCTTCTTCATTTAATATATTATGATAAAAATCTATTTTTTCAAAATCATTTAAGATTTTACCAGTTTTATAATTATAAATTTCTTTATCCTTAACTTTTACTGACTCAAGTTCATATTTATAATATTCTTTACCTATTCCTTTTTTACCTAATTCTATAAATGAATATACAAAATATGGCAAAAATCTAATTGCTGTTCCAATTATTAAAAACCTAAATTCAAAAGTTTCATTTTTTTTAAAAGATGTCATTTTTAATTTTTCATTTTCATAAAAATCAAATACAAAAGGGTGAGGGGTATAGCTGTTTTCAGAAATAAAAGTTTCTTTATTAATCCCAGATGGATTTGTAAAAACATTAGCATAGGGGCAACTATTTGAAATTATGCATCCAATACAATTATCTTTTCTTAGTGGGCAGGTTAATTTTTTAAAAATATAACCAAAGCCTCCTCTAAAAGTAGAGCCCTTCATTATAGGCAGATGAGTATCTTCTAGAAAGCGGATCTTAAATTCTAATTGTGTAAAATATAAATATTCTAAAATATTGGCTATGTCCATTACCTTACTTTAGTTTTATTTTTTTAAATAAAACAATTGTATATTGGAACCCTGCCAACTGTTTGTCAGTTTAAAAAATATTTTATTCTTTTTTATAAATAAAAACAATTAAAATATTACATAAAAATATTATATTAATTTAAGAAATATTATTCATTGCTTATATTAAAATAATTGTTAATATTAAAATATAATATAAAACAATATAAAGGGGGTAATGATGGACTGGTGGCTTATATTCTTTTGGAGTGGTCCAATAGGAGTGGGATTTTTTCTAGTTTGTTTAGGGCTATTTATTTGGTTAATTAGTAAAAGTAAAAAAGATAATAAATAAAAAATTTCTAGCATATATGTCAGGTAGTAATTAGGTAGTAATTAGATAGTAATTAGGTGGTTGATGTCAGACTAAACTACCATATAGTTATGCTATGGTAATAATATTACAATAAATAATACAATAATACCTGTGAAATTTGTGATATGTGACACTTAAAACGTGATTATGTACTTTGGTGTATTTAACGATAACGGTGTTTTTTTAGATATTTATAGGATAAATTTATTTTAATTTTTTAATTACTTATTTATTTTAATTACTTAGTTTGGCAAATAGTTTGGCAAATCATGTCAGATTATACGTCCCTGTGACAACGTCCCTGTGACAATTGTGACAACTGTGACTTATGTCAAATTATACGTCCCTGTGACAATTTTTTGTTATAGGTGAACGTGTGGTTAGCTCTCTTTTTGAAAATAATCTTTCAAACAAAGATTGCTCTTTTTCTGTAACTTTTTCTATTGTTGTTAAATCAAGCCTTAAAAGAGGAAAATATTCATCATTTTTTTTAATTAAAAAACCATTTTTTATAAGAAATTTTAAAGGAATAAAATGAATATTTTCTAATTCTTCTTCATCAATATCTTCATTTTGTCTTTTTGCAATCGCTTCTATTGATTTTCTTCCTCGTTCTAATGCATCCTTTTCAATTGAAAGAAGAAGCCTCTCGCCAATGCCAAAATCTTCATATTCAGGCTCAATAAACATGCATGCAATAAAAATACTTTCGCCATCAGGGGGATAAATAAAAAATTCTTTTAATTTAGGAAATAAATAATAATCTCCATAAACTACAGCACCTATTATGTTGTTCTTATTTACGTATGCAATTTTTATTTTGCCGCCATTTTTAATAAAAAACTCTACTTTATTGCTGTTGTGACTATTATTATTTTTTATTTCAAATAGTTTTGACTTAAAAAAATTTAAAAACTTTTGTGATTTTTGTAGTTCTTCTATAATACCTAACTTGCTTAATCTATTAATTTCAAACCAGTAATTACATTTTAAGCACTTAAAGTATTTAAAATTAAAATTTGATGAAGCACATTCTAAAGAAACGTTACCTTTTTTTAAAGAAATATCCTGTAAAGATATGTTCTTTATTTTTATATTTAGGTCCATGGTTTTATCCTTATAATTATCATTATAAGATATTATAACTTATTCTGCAGTTACAGCAACCGTTACAAAAATTCAAAGCTTTTAAGTAAATTTTGATTTGAAAAATTCTTATTGAAATTTATTAATCTTACTTTATTTTAAATATTACTTGATATTGTTTGTATTTTCGTAATGCCCTCCCAACACGCTGGCTTTGATACCTACATTAAGAGCCTTTTTAAAACCAGGTAGCTCTTTAATTTTCATAAGCAATCATCCATCAAACAGAGTATAGTTTTTATTAAGTAAAGTTTATAAAGGTATTCTTGTGCCTTTTTATAATTAAAATCATTTATATTTTTATTATTATAATTTTCTTAGTTGACAAAATAAACATATTATATTTAATATAAATTTACTTTTTTATTTAAAAAAATATTTTTTTTATTTTGTCCCTGTAGCTCAGAAGGATAGAGCAAAGGATTCCTAATCCTTGTGTCGGC
>Ga0123519_10009971_pt1 | contig 14224 bp, 11 predicted proteins | sample YelNatPaOPRAMG02_FD_87396 | JGI IMG/M metagenome (GOLD analysis project Ga0123519, IMG submission 87396) | Hot spring microbial communities from Yellowstone National Park - Yellowstone National Park OP-RAMG-02 (version 2) | ecosystem: Environmental > Aquatic > Thermal springs > Hot (42-90C) ...
ACAAAGTAGAGGCAGTCTTCAGCACCCTCTCCTACTTCGATGGCGTCAACTTCGCCACCCGTGCCCAGGCCCCGGCCCTTTTCTCGACGGCCCTGATGGACGATATCTGCCCGCCCTCCACCGTCTTCGCGGCCTACAATCACTACGCTGGCGCCAGCAAGCAGATCAGAGTCTACGAGTACAACCAGCACGAGGGGGGTGAGACCTACCAGAACCGCGAGAAGCTGCGCTTCCTGGCCGAGGTTCTGGGACGAAGCTAGGAAACGCTCTCTTGGAGCAAGGCCATCCCGCCCAGCGATGGCTGGAAGGCCCCGAACTGGCTACCCCGCTTTGGCTAAAGCTGCCCGAGCGCCTGGCACGGAAATTGCACCTGGACAAGCTGTCGCAGCTTTGCTTGTGACAGGCGCGCATAGAGCCACCCACAACTACAGTCGCCGAGGGAGGTACGAGAGGTGGAGAGGCCGGTCTTGGTGGTGGATGACGACGTGGATATCTGCAGCATGCTCACTGCGATCCTCGAGTCCGAGCTGGGTATCAGCACGGTGCAGGCCTTTAGCGGAGAGGAAGCGCTGAACAAGGTGCGGGAGTCGAAGCCTTCGCTGGTGCTCTTGGATATGCGAATGCCGGGAGGGATCGGCGGCCTAGAGACGATCAAGAGGCTGAAGGCCGATCGCACTACGCGCTCTATCCCGGTCATCGGTATGAGCGCGGCGGTACCGGAGGCGATGGGCTTGCTCGCCGGCTGCGACGACTTCATCCCCAAGCCCTTCGATATCGGCTACTTCACGCGGCGCGTGCAGCAGCACCTGCAGACACAGCGAGCGAACTAGCCGGGTGAGGCCGAGATGATGGCCCCTAGCCCTCAGGTTTTGCCATCATCTCCAGCAGCCGCCGCAGCTTCGCATCTCCCAGGCATTCGCGCGCGTGCGTGCACCATTGGGCGCAGGATGGCTCCGCCTTCCGGCGCACCACTTGGCGCGAGCACTGAAGGCAACGGCCAACCGCCTCGTCTGTCCAGATTTCCACGTCTGCCCCACAATTCGGACAGGTGACTATCTCCGGCTTGGGCTGCCGAAAAGCCATGCTGCCCGGGCACCTGCCAAGGACCATGCCGCGCCTCCTTGTGCCTCAGCCTCCAGATGCTAGGAGCGGCGCTAACCTCGCTTCCGATCGTGCCACCTGCCACCGACGCTGAATGCAGCACTTATGCATGCACTTATATCAGAATTCTAGCACGCGGCAGATGGTCTGCATAGCCACTCACTTTCCCCCACAAGGCCGCCCCAGCAAGCCTAGCCCGACGATCCGGCATCGACATCGCCCTGGGCAGGAAGGTGTATTTGCAAAAGGCGTATTTGCAAAAGGCGTATTTGCAAAATGAGTTTCACAAGAAACCCCGATCGCACCAAATTCGTGCTTGACTACCACTGTGTGGTAGTTGTAGAATGACTAGCGTGAGTGACGGGCATGCGGGCAACCGCATCCCATCCTTCGTCGGACGTTCTGGACGGGTAGTGAAAGCTAGGCTACTGGCCGGCTGAGGAGGCCGCAGATGCTTTGCCCGGCGTGTCGCGCGTCCGCTCCTGACAGCGTAGCTGTTTGCCCAGCCTGTGGTTGGCCTTTCCCTTGGCGGGCGTGGCCGCAGCCGCTGGCCGCCCTGCCCCTAACCACCAGGCTGCCGATGACGCCAGACGTCCGCGTCTACCTCACCGGCAGAGCGCAAATGGAGCGTGAGCATCTGCTGGGTTCGCTGTTCCTCCTTGGGCTGCTCTGCTTGATCTCGGCAGCCGGGTATTTCGGGCTCTTGCCCGGCGGCCAAGCTCTCTGGCTCGATATGGGGGCGGCGCTCTCCTTGTTGGGTCTGGCCCCGCTGAGCGCCTTCCTCGCCTTCCGGCTCTGGCAGGAGCACGCCGATCTGGCGGATTCCCTCTACTGTCAGACCACCGGCCAGGCCGTGCTCGACGAGTGGACCGATGCCGAAGGCGGGCGTTGCTGCCTGGTGAAGCTGCCTCATCTCACCCTCCGCTTCTGGATGCCCAGCGACGAGCTATCGGACCTGCAGGCGCTGCTGAACAGTCAGAGCGACACGCTCACCGTGGAATACACCAGGCACTCTCACATCCTGTTGAGAATGCTCGATGCCAGCGGCAGGACAGTCTATCTGAACCCGGATTACCGACTTTTGCCCTGACTCTTTGGATGCTGGGCATTCTGGCCATCCCTGAATATGGCCATTTGCTTACTCTGGTGCTTACTCTGGCCACCTAGATGGAGACACGCAAACGGCAATGACCCAACCCGAGGCGATCGAACCATGGCAACGATGAAGTTGGCCGTAACCGGCAAAGGCGGCGTAGGCAAGACGACTGTCAGCGCGCTTCTCGCGGAAGAGCTTCACCTCTCCGGGCACCGCGTACTAGCCATCGACGCCGACCCCGACTCTAACCTGGCGGCGGCGATGGGTTATCCTCATCCCGAAGCTATTCGCCCCCTGGTCGAACTGAAGGACTTGATAGAGGAAAGGACCGGCGTCAGGCCGGGGACCACCGGCGGCATGTTCCGGCTCAACCCGCTGGTAGACGACATCCCCGATCGGTACGCCGTGGACGTCAGAGGGGTGAAGGTTCTGGTGGCAGGGGCCGTCAAAAAGGGCGGCGCCGGCTGCTACTGCCCGGAGAACGCTCTCCTGCGCGCCCTCATCTCCCACCTGCTCTTCGACGAGGAGACCGCACTGGTGCTGGACATGGAGGCCGGCGTGGAGCACCTGGGCCGGGGCACGGTCGGCAGTGTGGACCGTCTCCTCATCGTTGTCGACCCCGGCCGACGCAGCGTCGAGACAGCTCGACGCATCCAAAGCATGGCTGCCGACCTGGGCTTGCATCGCCTGGGGCTGATCGCCAACAAGGTTCGTTCCCCACAGGACCAAGCTTTCCTACGCGAGGCGCTGCCCGATCTGGACTTCCTCTGCTTCTTGCCCTACGACGACCGGGTCCGCGATGCCGACATCGAGGGCCGACCGGTAGCTGGGGCTAGCGACCTTGTGCAAGAACGTATTGCAGACGCGGTAAGACTGCTGGCGCAGAAAGCCAGCTAATATCTCGGCTGTCGGGAGCTACGGAGAGATGGCAAACGGAAGAAAACGAAGCGTGGACCCAGCCGCGGAAGCAGTTCTCGAAAAGACCAGCGCCGCTGGCATCGAGACGGCCTTCGACCGGCATGACAAACAGGGCCGGCGCTGCCAGTTTGGCGAGCTTGGTCTCTGCTGTCGCATCTGCGAAATGGGGCCCTGCCGATTAAGCTTCACTGACAAAGGGAACAAGCGGGGCGTCTGCGGGGCCACCGCCGCCACCGTGGCGGCTCGCCACCTGATCCGGCAGGTGGCAGCCGGCGCCGCCGCCCACTCGGACCACGGCCATGACATCGTGAGGACGCTGCAACTGGCCGTTAAAGGTGAGGCGCAAGGCTACTCGATAAAGAGCGAAAAACGGCTGCGCGACCTCGCTCTCGAATGGGGCCTGAAAGTCGACGGGCGCCGTCTCGAGGACGTGGCCAAAGACCTGGTAGCGCTGGCCCTGGCCGAGTTCAACAACCAGGAGGGCGAGATCCGTTATCCTTCCCTCCGCGCTCCCCAGGCCACGGTGGATAACTGGCGCCAACTCGGAATCATGCCCGTAGGGGTCGAGCACGAGATTGTCGAGACCCTGCATCGCACACACGAGGGCGTCGACGCCGACTACGTCAACCTCATCATGCACGGCTTCCGCACCGCCCTGGCCGATGGTTGGGCGGGCTCGATGCTGGCCACCGACTTCGGCGACATTCTGTTCGGCACGCCGGAGCCCGTGCGCAGCCAGGTCAACCTGGGCGTGCTCAAGGAAGACGAGGTCAACATCGTCGTCCACGGGCACGAGCCCACGCTCTCGGAGATGATCGTCGCCGCCAGCCGGTCCCCCGACCTGGTCAAGCTGGCCAAGGAGAAGGGGGCCAAGGGGATAACGGTGGGAGGCATCTGCTGCACCGCCAACGAGATCCTCATGCGCCAAGGCGCCCCTGTAGTGGGCAACTTCCTGCATCAGGAGCTGGCCATCGCCACCGGCGCGGTGGACGTGATGCTGGTGGATGTGCAATGCATCATGCCAGCGCTCGTCGAGCACGCCGGACGCTTCCACACCAAAGTCATCACCACCAGCAAGAAAGCGAAGATACCAGGGGCCGAGCACGTGCAGTTCGAGGAGGAAAGGGCCCTCGACATCGCCAAGGCCATTGTGCGCAAGGCGATCGAGAACTTCCCCAACCGCGGGCCGGTGGATATCCCCGAGCACAAAACAGACCTGGTGGCCGGCTTCACCGTCGCCAACACTTTCACTCACCTGGGGGGTCGCTATCGCGCCTCCTTCCGGCCGCTCAACGACGCCATCATCTCCGGCCGCCTGCGGGGCGTGGCGGCCGTCGTCGGCTGCAACAACGTGAAGAAGACGCAGGACAGCAGCCACTTGGCCATGGTGCGCGAGCTGATCGCCAACGACGTGCTAGTGGTGATGACCGGTTGCGCCGCCACCGCGGCCGCCAAGGCGGGGTTGTTGCAGCCTGAGGCGGCTTTCGAGTACGCCGGCCAAGGCCTGCAGGAGATCTGCGAGGCGGTGGGCATTCCGCCCGTGTTGCATCTGGGCTCTTGCGTCGACAACAGCCGCATCCTGGTGGCGCTCTGCGAGATGATCAAGGAAGGTGGTCTGGGAGAAAAGCTATCGGATCTGCCCATCGCCGCCGCCGCACCAGAGGCTATGTGCGAGAAGGCTATCGCCATCGGCTTCTACGCCGTGGCCTCCGGCGCCTTCGTCAACTACAGCCCTCCTATGCGCGTTCTGGGCAGCCCCGAGCTCACCAAGTTCCTGACCGAAGATGTGGAGGCCCTGCTGGGCGGCAAGTTCAGCTTCGAGGAGGACCCAGTCGAAGCCGCCCACCTGATGATCGAGCACATGAACAAGAAGCGCGCTGCCCTCAAGCTGCGCCCGATGATGTACGAGCCACGAGCTGCCAGGGCGGAAGAGCAGTTGGTCGTGGCGGCCGTTTCGCCTGGCAGTGGCAATGGGCGGCTTTAGGGCACGCCGCGTTGCCTTGGGGGCGGGCGCCGATGCCAGCCCAGAGGTTGTGACAGCGATAGTTAGCCTGGTAGCCATCTAGCACGCAAGCAAAGTGGAGAGATCCATGTCGAAGATCATCGCCAGTGCCGCCATCAGGGGCGGACACCACATCGTGCAACAGGCCGAAGCCTATTTCGAGCGCGCGCGCGAGGAGAAAGGCGAGGACACCCGTATCGGCTTCCCCGACACGGCTTACTATCTGCCGATGGCTTATGCGTTGATGGGGCTGGAGGTCCAAACCATCGGCGGCCTCAAGCCAGTGCTGAAGCACGCCCGCGAGCTACTGGGGCCGGAGCCGGCCGAGAGGCTGTGGTTCCCCTACCTGGGAACGGCTTTGGATGCCGGCATCGCTACCCTGCTCTCGGAAGAGATCATAATGGCCCTGCGCTACCTCTACGGCGAGGAACCTCAGCCCGGCTGTTGGGGCTTCTTCTCCGACACTATCCTGCGCACTCTGGGCATCCAGCTGGTGGACGGCCGCATGCCTGGCTTCGCCGCCATTCTGGGGGCGGCTCCAGACAGCAAGACCGCCGTACAGATCGTGCGCGAGCTACAGAAGCGCAGCATCATGGTCTTCGCCGGCTCGTTTGTGGATGGGACCAGCATCGTGGACCAGTTGGCGGAGGAGAACGTCGAGACTGGCTGGGATACCTACATCGTGCCTTATGGCCGCGACACGCTCAGCGCCATCTACCCGCTCAACTGGGCCATCCGGGCGGCCATGACCTTCGGTGGCCTCAAGCCCGGCCAAGCTCGGGCCTGCCTGGAGTACTGCAAGAACCGCGTCTTCGCCTTCGGCCTGGCTTTGGGCGAAGTCGATGATTACAAGTACGCCACTGGCGCGGGAGCCATCAACATGGGCTTCCCCGTCATCGCCGACACCAACATCCCCCAGATCCTGCCCACCGGCATCTGCACCTACGAGCACGTAGTGCACGAGCTTGACCGCGAGAAGCTGGTGCCGCGCTGCATCGAGGTGCGGGGCGTCAAGGTCAACGTTACGAACGTCGATATCCCCGTCTCCTTCTCGCCGGCCTTCGAGGGCGAGCGCGTCCGCCGCGAGGACCTGCAGGTCGAGTTCGGGGGCAAATACTCCCCGGCCTTCGAGTACGTCAAGATGCGCGAGATGGACGAGGTGCAGGACGGGCGCATCGAGGTCATCGGCCCCGATGTCGACACCGTCAAGGTGGGTGGCGCTATGCCACTGGGCCTGCTGGTCGAGGTGGCCGGCCGCGCTATGCAGAAAGACTTCGAATCCCTGATCGAGCGCCAGATCCACCACTTCATCAACTACGCCATGGGCATCATGCACATGAACCAGCGAGACCTGATCTGGGTGCGCATCAGCAAAGAAGCGTTCGCCAGCGGGTTCCGCCTCAAGCACTTCGGCTCCATCCTTCACGCCCGCATTCACGACGTCTACGGCAAGATCGTGGACAAGGTGCAAGTAACCGTCATCTCCGACCCCAACAAGGTGCACGAGGTGATGGCGGAGGCGAGAGTGGCTTACGCCGAGCGCGACGCGCGCGTGGAGCATATGACCGACGAGAGCGTGGACGAGTTCTACTCCTGCACCCTCTGCCAGTCGTTCGCCCCCAACCACGTCTGCGTGGTCAGCCCGGAGCGTTTGGGGCTGTGCGGGGCGGTAAACTGGCTGGACGGCAAGGCCGGCTACCAGATCGACCCGGCGGGCGCCAACCGCCCCATCAAGCGAGGACGAGTGATCGACGCCGTCAAAGGCCAGTTCGAAGGCGTCAACGAGTTCGTCTACAACAACTCTAACCGCACCATTGAGAGCATCAGCCTGTACTCGCTGATGGACACGCCGATGACCTCCTGCGGTTGCTTCGAGTGCATCATCGCCCTCGTACCCGAGGCCAACGGCTTCATGATCGTCAACCGCGAATACCAGGGCATGACCCCTTGCGGCATGACGTTCTCTACTCTGGCCGGCTCGGTGGGCGGGGGGAATCAGACGCCCGGCTTCCTGGGCGTCGGGAGGCTCTACGTCCTCAGCCGCAAGTTCATCAAGGCGGACGGCGGGCTCAAGCGCTTGGTCTGGATGCCCAGCGAGCTGAAGGAGTACTACCGAGAGCGCTTCGCCGAGCGGGCGGCAGAAGAAGGCGTGCCCGACCTGCTCGAGAAGATCGCCGACGAAACGATAGCGACCACGGCCGAAGAGTTGGTCAACTATATGATGGAAGTCGGGCACCCGGCTCTAGAGATGGAGGCTCTGTTCTAGATGAAACTCTCATCTAGGTGAAGCTCCCTTACATAACGAGGCTCTTAGGCAAAAGGCTCTTTTCGAAGGGCGGCTTCGCCATCTGGGGCCAGGGCGAACCGACGAGAGCAGAGTAACTGACAGCGGGGGTTATATGGCTCTGAAAGCGCTCGATATCTACAAGCTCTTGCCCAAGACGAACTGCAAGCAGTGCGGCTCTCCAACCTGCCTGGCCTTCGCCATGAAGCTGGCGCAGAAGCAGGCCAGCCTTGACCAGTGCCCTGACGTCAGCGAGGCGGCCCGGGCAGAGCTGGAGGGCTCAGCCGCTCCTCCCATCCGGCTGGTGACGGTTGGCAGCGGCGAGCGCCGGTTCGAGGTGGGGAACGAGACAGTAATGTTCCGCCACGAGGAGTCCTTCTATCATCCACCCGCCCTCGGCATCATCGTGGGGGACGATATGGATGCTTCGGCTCTCCGCGAGCGGCTCGCGGCCATCAGTCGACTGCGCTTCGTGCGCGTGGGCACCGAGATCGGCGTCGGGGCGGTGGCGATCGATAACGCCAGCGGCGAGCCCGAACCCTTCCTTAGCGCCGTCAAGGCCGCCCAGAGCCTCGATCTGCCGCTGGTGCTGATGTCGCGCAAGCCAGCCTCTCTCCAGGCTGCTCTGGCGGCCTGCGCCCAGCAAAGGCCGCTCATCCACGCGGCCGACAAGGACAACTGGCAGGCCCTGGCCACCTTGGCCAAGGAGCACAAGTGCCCGCTGGCCGTGGCTGCCTCCAACCTGGACGACCTCTCGGCGCTGAGCGAAAGCGTGAAGGGGGCAGGAGTGGAGGACATCATACTCGACGTAACCGCAGAGGGCGAGGCCGACACGCTGCAGGCGCTGACGGCGGCTCGGCGGCTGGCCCTGAAGAAGCACCTGCGCTCATTGGGTTACCCCGCCCTGGCTCGGGCGCAGGGGGACGATCCTTTCGAGAACCTGGGACAGTGCTGTGCTTACGTGGCCAAGTACGCTGGCATCGTCCTCACCACGCTCTACCAGCCAGAGCACATCCTGCCCATCCTTACGCTCAGGCAGAACATCTACACGGACCCCCGCAAGCCCATCCAGGTCGAATCCAAAGTATACGAGATCGGCGCCGTCACCCCCGACTCGCCGCTGCTGATCACCACCAACTTCTCGCTCACCTACTACACGGTAGCAGGCGAAGTCGAGGCGAGCCGCGTCCCCGCCTACATAGGTGTCGTCGATACGGAAGGGACTTCCGTGCTGACGGCCTTCGCCTCCGACAAGCTGACTTCGGAGAGCATCGCTAGCTTCCTCAAAGCAGACGGTGTCGGCAGCCGGGTGCGGCACCGCAAAGTCATCATCCCCGGCTTCATCGCTGCCATGAGTGGCGCCCTCCGGGAGGAATCGGGCTGGGAGGTCATGGTCGGTCCACGGGAGGCCAGCGGCATTTCGAAGTACCTCAAGACCGTGTGGAGAGGCTGATGGGAAGCTGCTCGATCACTTTCCTGCCCGATAACAAGACCGTCGTCGTAGAAACCGGCCAGACGCTCATGGAAGCCGCCTCCGCGGCCGGGCTTTCTATCAGCTCGGTCTGCGGTGGGGAGGGCATCTGCGGCAAGTGCCGGGTGCGAGTGCAGGCTGGGAGTGTCGCCAGCAGCCCCAATCTGTTCCTGAGCGCTCAGGACGAAGAGCAGGGGATCGTCCTCGCCTGCCAGAGCCAGGTGCAAGGGGATGTGACGGTCGAGGTGCCGCCGGAATCGAGGAATGGCCACGTCGCTAAGCTCGTGACCGAGGCTGTGGCCCACTTCGAGCGCGCCCAGAAGCCAGAGGAGAAGCGCTCCGGCTTTCCGCACGACCCCCTGGTGCGCAAGCTCCTCCTCGAGCTTCCCGCCCCCAGCGGCTCCGACAACATCTGCGACCAGGACCGCGTTCTGCGCGCCCTGAGCCGCGATCGCTCCCTGCCCAGCGTGCACCTGGGATTGAATGCCCTGCGCGAGCTGCCAACCCTGCTGCGCCAGTCCGATTGGAAGGTCACAGCATGGCTAGGATATGCGGACGATCGGCTGGAAGTCATCGGCTTCGAGCCAGGCGATACCACTTGGTCCAACTTGGCCGTGGCCGTGGACATCGGCACCACCACCCTGGCCGCCCACCTGATCGATGTCAATGCGTCAGAGACGCTAGGGGCCGTGACCAAGTACAACTCGCAAGCGCGCTATGGAGCGGACGTGATCAGTCGCATCATGTATGCGGGCACCAAAGCTCGCCTGCGCGAGCTGCGGGCGGCGGTGGTAGGCGACATCAACGAGCTGATCGCCGCTCTGGCGAAGGGAGCTGGGGTTCGGCCGCAGGCGGTGGGGTATGTTCTCTGCGCCGGCAACACTACTATGACCCACCTGCTGTTGGGGTTGGACCCCTCCCAGATTCGGCGGGACCCTTATGTGCCTCTCGCCACTCATCCCCCCACTATCCGGGCCCGCGAGATCGGGGTTCGGATCCATCCTTGTGGTCTGCTCTCGGTTCTGCCCTCCGTCTCCAGCTACGTGGGCGGAGACGTAGTAGCCGACGTGCTGATGGCTGGGATGACGGAAACGGAGGAGGTCTCGCTCCTCATCGACCTGGGCACCAACGGCGAGTTGGTGCTGGGGAACTCCGAGTGGCTGCTCTGCGCCTCTGCCTCGGCCGGCCCGGCCTTCGAGGGAGGTGGCATCACCTGCGGCATGCACGCCACCGAGGGCGCTATCGAGTGGATCAGGCTGGGAGCACGGGCCGAGTTGCTGGACTGCGGTGTCATCGGCGGCGGGCGACCCTTGGGCCTCTGCGGCTCGGGCATCATCGACGCTGTGGGCGAGCTATTGCGCGCCGGCTGCATCGACCGTCGGGGACGCTTCATCGCCGATGCCTGCGGCCAGCGCCTACGGGAGGGCGATTCTGGAGACCGGGAGTTCGTGCTCTTTCCCGCTGCTGACACCGCCGGCACCCGCGACATCGTCATCACCGAAGCGGATATCAGCAATCTCATTCACAGCAAGGGCTCGATCTACATGGCGTCCGAATGCCTACTTGAATACGTAGGCCTGGGGTTCGAGGACCTGAGCCGAGTGTACATCGCCGGCGGGTTCGGCAGCCACCTGAAGATAGACAAGGCCATCGAGATTGGTCTCTTGCCAGATATAGATCGGCAGCGCTTCCAGTACATCGGCAATGGCTCGGTGCAGGGGGCCACAGCCGCTCTGCTGTCTCGGCCAGCCCGGCGCTATCTGCAGGAAAAGATCGCCGGCTCGATGACCTACCTCGAACTGAGCACCTACCACAAGTATATGAACGAGTATAGCTCCTGCCTCTTCCTGCCGCATACCGACATCGAGAAGTTCCCTTCCCTAGCCGGGAAGGAACTGAAGGCGTCATAGCGAAGCGCGGTGGCAGGGGCCGGGGATCTAGATAGGCGAGGAGACATGACCATCAAGATCGCAGTGGCGGGAAAGGGCGGAACCGGCAAGACGACTCTCTCGGCGCTTCTCTGTCGCAGTCTTCTCAAGCGTAGGGTCAGACCCCTGCTGGCCGTAGACGCCGACCCCAATAGCTGCTTGCCCGAGGCGCTGGGGGTGGAAAGCGGCCGCACCATCGGCGAGATGCGAGAAGAGCTGCGCGCCCAGCCCAACAGCATGCCCGCCGGCATCAGCAAGAACGAGTGGATCGAACGCCTCATCAACGAGGAGATAACCGAGGCCAGCGGGTTCGACCTGATAGTTATGGGCCGCCAGGAAGGCCCCGAATGCTACTGCTTCATCAACAGCGTGCTGCGTCAGTGCCTGGAGAAGCTCGGCCGGCAGTACCAGGCCGTGGTCATAGACAACGAGGCGGGCCTCGAACACCTTAGCCGGCGCTCGAACGGTAGCGTCGACGTGCTGCTCATCGTCTGCCAGCCGACCATGAACGGGGCTCGCACGGCCGCTCGCATCCAGGAGCTGATCCGCAGCCTGCACCTGGATATCGGAGCGCTATTCCTGGTGCTGAGCCAGGTCGACGGCGAGCTCGATCCGACAGTACAAGCCGCTTTCGATCAAACGGGGCTGGAGGTGCTGGCTCGCATCCCCCTCGACCCGCATATCACCGAGTTCGAGCGGCAGACGCGGTCGCTGCTGGAGCTACCGGCTACATCCCCTGCCGCCATGGCGGCGGACGATCTGCTCTCGATCTTGTTGAAAGAGGCGCCGGCCGGGGCGGCGACCGGTAACGGCCGAATCCCTTGAGATCATCTCTCTCGCGATCTCGTCTGGCGAGATCGCTGGATCTGCTAAGACGACAAGGAGGGGCGCATGGCGCTTTTGGCTGAGGCAAAGGAGCGGTGGACCGGCTCCATCAACGTAGTTACGATCGGGGCAGGCCCCTCAGAGGGAGGGACCCGCACGTCCGTGGTCAGAGTCGGCGGCGAGTCGTCGCTGCCCTTCATCCGTTTCGAGGGCGAGACGCCGCTGCGACCAGTAGTGGCGATGGAGGTCTGGGACACGGCGCCGACCGAGTGGCCGGCGGTGCTGGCTGAGGCCCTGGGCGAGGTGGTGAAATCGCCGGCGGACTGGGCCAGAAAAGCTGCCGAAGAGTGGGGCGCTGATCTAATCTGCCTCAAACTGATGGGGACCCACCCCGATCTCGGAGATGCCTCGCCAGCGGCGGCCGCCAAAGTCGTCGAGTCGGTGCTCAAGGCGACCGGCCTGCCGCTCATCATCTGGGGCAGCGACCACGACGCCAAGGATAACGAAGTGCTCCCTCGCTGCAGCCAGGCGGCCGCCGGCGAGAAATGCCTGTTGGGGGCGGCCAAAGTGGAGAACTACAAAACCCTGGTCGCCTCTTGCATGGCGGACGGGCACTCTTTGATCGGGTTCAGCCCCATAGACATCAACATCGCCAAGCAGCTCAACATCCTCATCTCCGAGATGGGCTTTCCCTTTGACCGCGTGGTCATGTACCAGACCACCGGCGCGCTCGGCTACGGCCTGGAGTACACCTACTCCATCCAGGAGCGAGGCCGCCTGGCTGCCCTCAGCGGCGACAAGATGATGGCCATGCCAGTCATCTGCATGGTCGGGCAGGAGGCCTGGCGGGCCAAAGAGGCCAAGGCCACCGCCGCCGAGCAGCCAGATTGGGGAGACGAGACGACCCGGGGGATCTACTGGGAGTACGCGACCGCCGTCTCTCTGCTCCAGGCCGGTAGCGACATCTTGGTTATGCGCCATCCGCTGGCAGCATCCGCGCTGAAGAAAAGCATCGACAAGCTGATGAGCTGAGCAAGGGGGGAAAGGATGCTAGTCATCGGAGAGCGCATCAACGGGATGTTCAGGGACATTGGGGATGCCATCCTCGCCAAAGATGTGCGGCCAGTGCAGGCCATGGCCGAGAAGCAGCTCAAGGCTGGGGCTGACGCTCTCGACATCAACGTCGGCACGCGCGTGCCCAAGGCCGAGCGGGTGGAGGCGATGCAGTGGCTGACGAAAGCAGTGCGCGAGGTCACGGATAAGCCCCTGTCCATAGATAGCCCTAGCCTGGAAGTGGTGCGTACCGGCCTAGAGGTGGCCTGCAAGCGGGGCAAAGCCATCATCAACTCGACCACCGGCCAGCCGGATAAGCTAGAAGCCTTCATGGCCCTGGCGGCCGAGTATGGCGCTGGCATTGTCGGGCTAGCCATCGATGAGAACGGAGTGGCAGCGACGGTGGACGGGAAGGTAGAGATCGGCATGCGCACCGTCGCGGCGGCCATGGAAGCGGGGGTACCCACCGACGAGGTTTATTTGGACCCTATCGTGCTGCCCGTCAACGTCGATCAGGCGGCGCCGGGCGTGGTGCTGGAGTCCATTCGGCAGTTCAAGCTGCTTTCGGAGCCACCGCCGCACGTCGTCGTTGGCCTCAGCAACCTGAGCCAGGGAGCCTCCGAGCGGCCGCTCATCAACCGCACCTTCTTGGTGATGGCCATCGCCGCCGGCCTCGACGCGTCTATCCACGATCCTCTGGACGAGGAATTGATGAACGCAATGATCACAGCCGAGTTGCTGCTGAACAAGACGATCTACAGCAACTCGTACCTGAAAGCCTACCGCCAAAGCAAGTAATGCTCCTCTCTCTCAGCTCGGGGCCTGGCCACCGCCATATCGGCCGGCCCCGAGCGCTACCGCCAGAGACAGAACCGCCAAGGCCGCCAGCAGACGAAGCTTGTGCGCAGGGCGCCATTGCCGTAGACTGGGCAACGCTCGAGCACTGCGTTTTGGCTGGGAGAAGGCCCAATGGCATCTGTTCGCGCGGCGCTAGGCCACCGCGATTTCCGCCTCCTTACCACTAAAGCCGATTGGCGGAACGGCTGGACTTCGAGCCGAAGCTCTCGGCCTGCTGAGGCTGTATGCCGCATTCCTGCCCTAGGGTGTCGAAGGCCGGGTCAGATGGCTGATACCGCTCTGACTGGCCACGATCACGTCTGTGGCCAGCCCCAGGAAAAGCCCATGCTCGACGATGCCAGCTCGGGCCTTGAGGCGGCTGGCCAGGCCTTCCGGGTCGGCGATGGGCCCGAAGCGGCAGTCCAGGATGTAGTTGCCATGGTCGGTAGCGAAGAGGGAACCATCGCGGTTTCGACGCGGCAAGACTTCCGCCCCTAGCGAGCGCAGATACTCGGCCTGCGAAGCGCAACCGAAGGGGATCACTTCCACTGGCACGGCGAAGCGCGTTCCCAAGGCCGGCGAGAGCTTGGACGAGTCCACCACGATGATCTCGCGCCGCCTGGCCTGAGCCACGATCTTTTCGCGCAAGAGAGCCCCGCCCCCGCCCTTGATCAGGTTGAGATGGGGGTCCACTTCATCCGCGCCATCG
>Ga0123519_10009973_pt1 | contig 14218 bp, 16 predicted proteins | sample YelNatPaOPRAMG02_FD_87396 | JGI IMG/M metagenome (GOLD analysis project Ga0123519, IMG submission 87396) | Hot spring microbial communities from Yellowstone National Park - Yellowstone National Park OP-RAMG-02 (version 2) | ecosystem: Environmental > Aquatic > Thermal springs > Hot (42-90C) ...
AAAATCTCAATTACCTTCAGAAGGGCAGCAGATTGGATTATTGCAAAGTCAACTAAATGCTGACTCAAATTTAGCTTCAAAAATACAGAAATATCAATCATACATTGATGCTATAAATTCACATAAAATTATTTCGTATGTTGGGATTCTTCAAGACATAAGAAAAGCTACTCCACAAGATGTTATATATACAAGCATAATAATAGACGGATCTGATGTATATCAACCGCAAACCACTAAAGAAGTAAATAATAAAAATAGTAATACACAAAATATTAAAGAAGTAGGAAATAAAAATAATGCGACCAAAGAGATAAATAACGCAAATAATACTAGTAACCAGATAAGCATAAGTGAGATAAATGATCCTAACTATATACCATCCTCTATATCAATGAAAGGTGAGACAATGTCAATTAGCTCAATCGGTTTATTAGAAGGAAACTTAAGACAACTACAATACATCCAATCAGTAAAAATAGGTAATGTAAAATACGATGGTAAATTTTATTCGTTTTCTGTAGATGCAACAATTGATAAATCAAATTTATAGGAGGTAATCATTATTTATAGGACGTTAACAGCTGTAGTTATAGTTGGGATTATTACTACAATATTATTAAGTTCAGCGCAGGCGAACGCTAGTTCGCCAAATAAGCAAATAAATATAATAGAAAGTAGCAACGTTAGCCAAAACATACTAAATAGTAATCAGGAGAGTATAAACTTAGTAACAAGTAGTCCTGTTTATCCTGTAGAAAAAAGTAATGCTATTATAGAGAATTATGGTTTTTCTTCTAAAGGATACTGTAATTATACATTAATAAGTAGCAAACCAAACCAGCCCGTACGTACAATATTATCAGGACTGGTGGAAACAGAAAGTGATTATGTAAAAGTATTATCACCGGATGATATTTCAATAACATATAGCGGAATAAATCCAAGTACTATACCCAACATAGTAGAAGCTGGAGCGATAATTGGTTATGCAAATGGAAACGATATAAAAATTGTTGCTGAACAGTCTGGCATGTATTTTGATTTTATCCAAAGGTTTTTCCCAGGTGACTCAAATTTGTCGAAACTTAAAAGCATAGAATATAAGACAAATACAAGTGATTATAAAGAATCCGTTGACGCAAGTTTAATGCCATACTTCACCGAAGCATCCGACAAGTATAATATTAACATTAAGTTGCTGTTAGCAGTAGCTGACGAAGAGAGCGGGTTTAATAGCAACGAAGTATCTGACAAAGGTGCTATTGGCATTATGCAACTTATGCCTTCTACTGCCAAGGAATTAAATATAGACAATCCTTATAATCCAGAGCAAAATATTCTAGGTGGTGCGGAGTACTTAAAAGGTTTATTAGATAAGTATGATGGTAACACAGACTTGGCTTTAGCTGCATATAATGCCGGAGTTAATTCAGTAGACAAATATAATGGAATACCTCCATATACAGAAACAATAAAATATGTAAAGGATATAAACGAGTTGATTAATAAATTTTAGCAAACAGGTGAAGTAAAATATGCCAGAGTTAAAAAGTAAATCTAAATTTCTAACAATTAATCAGACAATTTTGAACAATATAGGTGATGATGAAATATTACATTCATCTAAGGACATGGATAGTATAATACGATTTAGTTATAGACACGATGTATCTGATATCCATATTTTAAATGAATACGAAATTGTATTTAGAGTAGATGGAGAGTTACATAAGTTAAAGGATTTTAGTGGAGCAAATATTTTTAAGCAACGTGATCCGAAATTATTAGATAGAATGAATCCTAACTATACAAAAAAGCTATCGCTGGAATTGTTAAAATATATCGAAAAAGATATAGAACATCTAGAAAAACAGAAGAGCATAGATTTTGCATATCAGATTAGTGGACTAGGACGATTTAGGGTAAATGTATTTTTAGATAGAGGAGTACCAGCAATAGCATGTAGGATACTTCCAAGTAAAATTCCTACATTTGACGAATTATTTAAAGGCATTAATTCATCTATTATAACAACGTTTCAAAGATTTTGTAGTTTACCACATGGAATTGTATTAGTAACTGGTGCCACTGGCTCTGGTAAGTCTACAACATTGGCTAGTATGGTAGATTATATAAACAGTAATTTTAAAAAACATATTATAACAATGGAAGATCCTATAGAATATACTCACAAACACAAACTCAGTATTATAAATCAGCGTGAGATAGGAAGAGATTTAAACTCTTTTGCCGATGGGTTAAGAGCAGCTTTACGTGAAGATCCAGATATAATACTCGTCGGTGAAATGAGAGACCTAGAAACTATAGAAATTGCTTTAAGAGCAGCAAAAACAGGACACTTAGTATTTTCAACATTGCATACGAATTCAACGGTAGAAACAATTGATAGAATTATTTCAATGTTTCCAGGAGAAAAGCAAAATGTAATAAGGTCTGATTTATCTGATTCTTTGCGTGGAATTATTGCTCAACGTTTAATAAGAAGAAAGGAAGGTGGTAGGGTACCCGGGCTAGAAATTCTTGTATCTACAACCCCAATACAGAATTTAATTAGAGAAAATAAAGTATTCCAGATAAAGAATGTTATGCAAACAAGTTTAAAAGAAGGAATGATTTTAATAGATAAATCTATACATGAATTGATTAGGAGTGGTGTTATAGATCAAGATGTTGCAGAAGAGCATGTTGTCAATACGGATATTCTTAATAGCTATTCTTATTAGGGGTGATATGTATGAAGTTATTAAAATGGTTAAAGGGTAAGAAAAGTAAAAGAAGTGCAGTTACCCTACTTGAGCTACTGGTTGTTGTAGCTATTCTTGCAATTCTAGCAGCGATATTGATTCCTGCCTATAATAATTATGCAGAGCAAGCCCGTGAAGCAAGGGCTGAATCAGAAATAGGAGAATTACAACAAGTAATAGACACTTGGATGGCGAGTACTAATGGAATTCCGCCAGAGGCTAGCGACAATGTTCAAGACCCCAACTCAATTGCAAATGTAATGTTACAGCATGGAATAAATTGGACAGGAGATGGGAACGGTTTACTTGATCCGTGGGGGAATCCGTATTACTATGCTGTAGTCAATGGAAATGGTGTTGTAAATTAAATATCAAAGGAGTATTAATAATTGTGTAAAAATAAGAAAGGTCTATCACTGCTTGAGCTTGTGATAGCTATCGCATTATTTACAATTACTTTAAGTGCTTGTGTTATCTCATTTTTTGTAGCCAATAAATCAATCGAAGAAGAAATTCAATGGTTTAACTGCCTTTGGAAAGCAAATAGTTTAATGGACGGCTATATTGCAGGTAATACAAACACGTTTACAAATATTGCAGATAATGGTGGAGTATATTACTCCTCATTATCTGCAATTTCTATTGCTAACAATGGAACATTGGTAGAAGCTTCTGTTAGAACAAATTCCAATGTTGGAGTAAATATATATTACGAGACATATCCAAGTATATTAAATTAAAATTTTTCATCGAGGAGTGTGTCACTATTGTGTACTTAAGTAAAAATATTATAGCAGAGCTATCAAGGGTGACTGACCAAATTAAATATAATATTGATAATGCAATTGTACCAGCAAATTATTTTAAATGGAAAACTGTGGAATATAAGGGAGAGTTTTATAAGGGATTAATAGATGCTTCAACTAATTATTTTAATATATTAGTAAAATTCAGAAATAGCATAACAGATAATGACGAGTATATGTATATAAAGAAAAATATCTCAACTATATATGACGAAATTATAATAGAAAAGTATAAAATAGAAAATAAATTATTGAGTTGTAGTGCAAAGTCTAAGCTAGAATCTTATTTAACAGGATATATATCTGGAATACTAATAATACTAAATATGTTAGACAAACTATTTTCTACTGTTGCAAAAGGTGAGCTAGAGTATGCCAATAAAAACATTGTTTAGTAGAAACAGGGCGGCGCTGACTTTAATAGAACTTGCTATACTCATGTCTTTAGGTGTGTTATTTGTTTTAAGTTTATTTATATTTTTATCTACATATACAATGTCCTCAAATCTTTTAACAGGTAAATTAACATGTGTTTCTAACATTAAATCATTAGATGCAAAGTTAGAAGTATATTCAAAAGAAGCGTCTACAATATATCAAACAAATAGTAATAATATTACTTTTGTGATAAATAATACACCGACTACCATTAGTTTTATCAACAATACAGTATACGAGAATAATAGTATAATTGCATATGATATATCACAAGTTGGGTTTAATTTAAATACCTTACTAAAAAAAGCATCTATAGATGTTACTGTTAACTGTTGCAATACAATAACAAATGTAACTTATACTTCATTTATAAATTAAAAAGAGGTTATTTTTATGAATGAAAATTTAATTCCAATTTTATTAAAAAACAATATAATTACTGAACTCGATGCAGAGGAAATATCCAAGGTAGAGCCTTCTGTAGATGTACTTGATGTACTTTTTAACAATGGTAAGATATCATACGATGATATTGCCGATTGTTATTCTGAATATTATAAAATTAATAGATTAACAAATTTAGGATCATATAGTATTGCGCTCGAAGTTGACAACGATTCTTTAAAAGCTTATAGGTTTTTTCCATATCATTTTGATAAAGAAAAAAACGATTTATATATTGCTGTAGATGACCCTACGAATATTGCTGTAATAGATTTTTTAAAGCATCGCTATCGTGTAAATGTTATAATTTCTATAGTATCAAGTAAAGAACTTGACAGGAAAATTAGAGAAACAATAGAAGATAATATTGCTTTAGTAGATGATCAAGAAGAACAAGTTGAAGAAGTAGATTTAATTGATTCGCCAGCAGTAAATTTTGTAAGGGAAATTATTCAGCAATCTGTATCTGAAAACGCTAGTGATATCCACATTGAGCCATTTATAAACAAAGTTATTGTCAGATTTAGAATAAATGGCGATTTGAAAAAGGTGGCAGAATATTCTCGTAAGTCACATGATACAATTGTTTCTAGAATTAAAATACAAGCTGGGTTAGATACAACAGAGCGTAAGTTACCTCAAGATGGCAAAATATGGTTATCGGGTTTAACAGGGGTAGATTTAAGGGTATCGACACTACCAACTCTTTATGGTGAGAAAGTAGTAATTCGTGTCCTTAATAAAATGAAGAGTTTACCTACAATCGAAACTTTATTCCACGAATCTTCTTCGTTAAATATTATAAAAGATACACTGAGAGCTAGTTACGGATTAATTCTTATATCTGGACCTACAGGTTCAGGGAAAACAACAACTGCATTTGCTATTTTAAAGCATCTTTGTAGTAGTACAAAAAATGTGGTGACGATAGAAGATCCGCCTGAATATGAAATAGAAGGAGTAAATCATGTTGCTTTAAATACAAAAGTTGGGTTTACATTCAATATTGCTTTAAGGTCTGTTGTAAGACAAAATGTAGATATTATTTTAGTTGGAGAAATAAGGGATAAAGAAACAGCAGAGATAGCTATCGAATCTTCATTAGCTAATCACCTTGTAATTTCCACAATTCATACAAACAATTCTTCATCTACTCCTATAAGACTAATTGACATGGGAATAGAACCCTACCTTATAGCTAGCAGTTTAAACTGCATAATATCACAAAGACTAGTAAAACGAGTATGCAATAGATGTGCTCGTAAGTTTAGTCTTGACAAAGGGAGTAAAGAGTACGAATTACTTAAAATAGAAAATGCAGTACGCGGCGAAGGATGTTCCGCATGTGGGTTTACCGGATCATCTGGGATGATGGCTATTACAGAGGTAATGCCTATAACACCAGTAATAAGGGATCTTATAAAATCTAAAGCTACTTTCGAGATAATAAATGTGCAGTCTATAAAGGAAGGAATGGTACCAATTAATATAACTGCAAAAGAGTTAGTTCTAAAAGGGATAATTGATCCTTCAGAATACGTTAGGGTAATGTATTCTGGATGGATAAATCAATAACAGGTGACTTATATGAAGAAAGGTATTTATGTACTAGAACTATCAATTGCTATCTCACTAATTTGTATTATAATTACAGTAGGTCTAATAGGAATAGCGCAGCACAATACATACTTACAAAATAGGAAGTATGAAGGTACCAGTAGATCAATAGATGCTGCGTTAACTGGACTAGAGAGATTTAAACTATATTATCCCGAGTATTTTACTTTAAATCAAACTGTAGGTAATTTGGTGATAGTTAATCAAGTATTAGGTAACATCGCAAATTCAAACGAAAATGTACTTAATTTTTCTATAGTATATACAAATATTTCAAATAATTCTGTAGTATTAAATGCTACTTCTACAGGTTCGTTTTTAAATACAAAAAGTAGCATATCCCAAGAACTAGAAGGTGTATTTATTAATAATACATTAAATTCTGTTATAGATATTAGTAACAAACAATTAATTAATGTGGATTAAGGAGTTTTGGAAATGATATATCGTGTAAAAGCATATTTAAAAGATAAATATCAATATTTTACAATAGAAGCTCCTGACAAAAAATCTGTACCTGCTTTATTATTTGAGAAGATAGGGTCTAATAAAGCCACTTTAGTAGAAATAAGAGAAGCAAAGTTTTTTAATATTGAAAAGGAAAGAACCTTTAATTTAAAATTAAGCAGAAAAAAGGTGGGCTTAAGAGATTTAGAATTATTTTGTAAGCAATTAAGTATATTATTAAGAGCTGGAATAACATTATTACAAGGGCTCACAATTATAAAAGACAATACTACTAATATAAGATTTAAAAACATTTTAGACGACGTAATTAAAAATGTAAGATCTGGAATTAATTTATCTGTGGCAATAAGTCCGCATAAAGTATTTAACTCCATGTTTTGTGGTATTATAAAGACAGCAGACGAGACAGGTAATCTCGACGTAGCTCTAGAATGGTTGGCTGAGCAGCTAAAAAGAGAGATAGGGTTTAAGGCTAAAATTAGGTCAATTTTAGGATATCCAATATTTCTAGTAGCATTTGCTCTTACTGTCATGACAGGTTTATTTAGGTTTGTTGTACCAAAATTTTTAAAGTTAATAGCCGTTGGACATCAGAAGTTACCTTTGGTTACGCAAATAGCACTAGATATATCAAACTATATTGGATATATATTTGTTATATTTATTCTATCAGTAATTATTTCAATAATTATTTTAAAGATCATAAAATCTAAATTTGTATATTTATATTATAGATTAGAAGAGTTTCTAACAAGATTACCTATATTCGGAAATTTAATTGTTTGTTTGAGTTCATCAAGGATTTATTGGATAATGTCGATGCTTTTGGAAACTGGTGTTGAGCAATTAAGAATGTTGGAGATAATATCAGGTTCAGTAAGTTTTTTAACTTTAAAGAACGATATATTAAATGCAAGATATGCTGTTGAAAAAGGTAACCAGATGTCCGAAAAATTAAAAAACTCCATCTGGTTTAGACGGTCCGAGGTGGAGATGCTGGAAATAGGGGAGAAGTCAGGAAGTTTATCAAGTATGGCTAGGTATGCTTCTGAATTATTGGACAAGGAAATAGAGATGGTAATGGAAAAGTTACCACGGATAATAGAAGTTTCAACAACAATATTTACGGGGGTGATGGTTCTTTTCTTATTGCTATCCATATATTTGCCAATGGTCTCAATGTATAAGGGAGTTGCACAATAATACTTATCAAAGGAGAATTATAAGTGGACTTGAACAACGAAAACATCACTGAAGAATTAATGGTAGAAGAACAAAAAGAATCAAATGAAGATGATGTATTCAGCAAATGGCTAGCTAGGGTACTCCCAATTACAATAGCAATTTTAGCATCACTAACTCTTGCTATAATAGCAAGACATCACTTTGTTGTGGATACAGATCCTTTATGGGCATATACAGTAGGTAAATATGTAGTTAATCACGGGTTTCCTCATGTAGACCATTGGGCCTGGACAACATTAGGAAAGCCTTGGCAGGCTTGGGAATGGGGATGGGATGTACTCCTCTATTTGTTTTCTAGTAAATGGGGTTTAGGCGGTTCGATTCTATTAATGGCAATTTTTCTTTCAATTTTATCTATTAGCTTATATAGTACATTAAGACGTATAAATAAGTCGAATGCGGTTATCTTGTACTTAATGGTATTATGGTTTCTTGGTATATTTGCAATGCTTAGACCACAAATTATAAGTTATACATTGTTTTGTGTGTTTTTATATTATGTATTGTTCCAATCATCGAATAAGTATTGGAACTTAATAGTAATACCAATATTAACAGTAGTATGGGCAAACTCTCATGAATCAGTTTTACTTGGTTTAGGAATTATTTGGATGTTCTTTATTTTAAAAATAATCCGTAAGGAATTTGATAAAACAAAGATTATTTATCCAATCATATATTCATTGCTAACACTGATTAATCCTTACGGATATTTAATTTGGCCATATACTATAAAGGCTGTTAATGTTCCTCTATGGAATCAGTTTATATCAGAGTGGACTCCTTTAAACTTCGGAAATTCTTTTGAAGTATCAATAATGGCAATTGTCCTAATCACATCTATAGTTGTTATTCGTAAATCAGATAACTTCCTAAAAACTACTGAAAATATATTTATGTTAATATTTTACATTGGATGTGTATATGAAGGTGTAAAGCACGCTAGATTTTTACCTTATTTGGCTATTGTTTGGTCAATCTTTATGGCGCAAAATCTGCCGCAAGATTGGTGGGGTTTAGGCGAGACAATTTCAAGCATATTAACGAGATTAAACCAATACGAAACAAATGCCACATGGTTTCATAAAGTTGAAAATTTAGTAGAGTCAATTAGAGTAGAAATATTAAGTAGACTCAAGGGATTTATAGTTTCATCTATATTTGTTGTTTTGATATTGCTATATACATTATCGTATAGTGAAATTGTAGGTAATTCAATAACAAGTAGTGCGGCATTTCCAGTTACATCTACAAATATTATAAAATCATTAGGATTAACTAGCCATCTATTCAATAATTATGATTGGGGTGGCTATTTAATATATAACGGAATTAAACCTTTTATAGATGGAAGAGCCGATGTATTTACGTTTGAATCTTCTGTATTTGAAGACTATATGAATGCTGCATATATTAGAGAGAATCCAATGATTGTGTTCAATAAGTATAAAATACAAACCATTCTAGTAGCAAGAAATTCACTGTTATACAATTGGCTAATATCTACAAAATATTTCAATCTAATTTACCAGGATGATACTGCAGCTATCTTTACAAGAGATCCTAAGTACAAAAATATAACTTTTAGCCAAATAAAGAAGAAATTCAACATAGGTAATGTAACAAATTAATATCTATTATAAGGAGATAATAATGAATATATTAATCTATGCATATGTATTTATAATTGGAGCATGTCTAGGCAGTTTCTACAATGTTTTAGCTTTTAGGTTAATAAAAGGTATTTCGATAATTTGGCCGAGGTCCTATTGCACATGGTGCAATAGGACCTTAGGAATTTTAGATTTAATACCAATATTTAGTTACATTTTCTTAAGGGGAAAATGTAGATATTGCGGGGGGAAAATATCTCCCCAACATTTAGTTGTTGAGACATTAACAGGATGTTTAACATTATTTATATTTTTAAAATACGGATTAACAATTATTGCTTTAAAAGTATTTTTAACAATTTCGGCGTTGTTAATATGTGGAATTTCAGATTTAAACTACAAGTTAATAAGTTCTATAGTTGTATATATTCCAATTGTAGTAAATATTATTTTTGGTCTATATCAATATAGTGGAAGTCAGTTGGTAGTATACATTGTTACAATTATTATAACAGCATGTATTTTCTGGTTATTAAGTTTAACGGGTAAAATGGGAGATGGAGATATATTTATATTTATACTAATAGCTTCTCTTTACGGACCAATACTTATGTGTCTAGCATTTTTCTGGACTTCGATTGTGGGTTTAATAGTATCAGTCATTGTTTTATATAAAACTAGAAATATTAAGTTCGAGTTACCTTATGTACCAATAATAGGAATTGGTTCATTTATACCATTAGTGTTTCCAGTTGGATATTCAATGTTGTTGGATTTTTTCAGAATTTTTAGTACTAAATTTATATTTATAATGAAATAACTATGGGGGAATATTAATGAAGTTTAGTGTCTTAAAATTATCTCCTAAAAATATAACTATAGACTATAAAACAATTGGCATTTCGCTTATTGGTATTTGTTTTATAGTAGGTATGTTTAAGTTAGGATATCCGAAGTATGTAAATATAAAAAATCAAATTAAAAATCTAAGTGTGCAAGAACAGTCATTGCAAGGAAAAGTTTCATCATACAGTAATCAAAACAATATATTGCAGCTAAACAATCTAAAACAACAATGGGGAATTGTATCTCAACAATATGGTGTAGATGTAGAAGACGGATATTTTTATAGCTTATTGGGTAACCTAGCCAGTAAAGATGATGTTAAGGATATTACTATTTCAGACGAAGGTACAGTAACTAATTTTTATGAAAATCATTTAGAGGCTGTAATATATAATTTAGTTATTAAAAGTTCATTTCCGAAAGTTGTAAATTTGCTAAGTGATCTAGAGAATGCTGGAGTACCACTAGAAGTAAAACCAATACAAATCACTTCTGACTCTGCTAACCCTAAAGATGTAGAAACTACATGTGATGTTGTTTTATATTCAACGAACCCACCTTCAATAAATAAAATGCAATTTGGAAATACTGGTAGATATGATCTATTTTACGATAGCGAATTTGTAAATATCTCTAATAATTCTACAGTAAGTAATAATTCTACTGTAAGTAATAATACTAGTGTAAGTAATAACGTTAGTGCAGGTAATAATACTAGTGTAAGTAATAACTCGGCAAGTAATAGTTCAAATAGTATTACTGAAAATGTGGTAAATATAATGCAAGGTCTTATTAATTAACATAAAAACGAAAGGAATATTGAACTATGAAAGATCATGAAAAAAAGATTCGCTGTAATATTTGTTTAATATTTAATGAAAAATTTACTAAAGTAATCTTGATAAAAAGAATAAAAGATCCTTTCAAAGGAAAGCTTAATGGCATAGGTGGGAAATTAAACTACAGAGAAAGCAGCTTAAAAGGTATGCTAAGAGAAATAAAAGAAGAACTAGGAGTAGCTATGAAAAAAGAACACCTAAAAAAATTCTGCGTAGTAGATGATGGTTTGTATATAATGGATGTATATCTTTGTAAGATAAATGAAGAATTTTTAAAGTTACCTCTAGATACAAAGGAAGGTTTAATAGACTGGTATGAAATAAAAGACGTATGTTCAAATGATGAGTGTTTAGCTGGCAATGGTTTTTTGATGTATATTTTTCATAACATAGAAGAAAAATGGAATGGCGTTAATAACAAGTAATAGTTATTTTTAGCCAAATATTAAAAAATCTGGTTTTTATCAAAATTTAAGGTATGTACATAATTTAATTAAAAATTTTTCTTCTAAGCGATAAGAAGCGTTTAGAATCAAAAATTTTTTGCTAAAAAACACTTGACAAGCAGGAGTTTTTGTGCTATAATGGGGAAAATGGAGGGCTCGGATATAAAAAACAAAATAGGAGGTTTGTAACATGGAATGGCAAAAGAATGTAGATTTGAGCAGGATAAGGTTCTACCCAACGTTGACAAGAGAGTCAACGTCGATAAATTGGATAATGGAAAACGAGATAAAATTGAAAAACAAGATAAAGTATGCATTGTATACAAAAGGTCTTGGGCATGTTGATGCTCAAGAGATATATGATGACTTCCTAGCGTCATTTATGAACAATAGTGATATGGATTTCAACCAGGCATTTTCAGACGATCCCGAATATTGCGAGGAAATGTACATAATATCGAGACTAAATTATTTTATTATGAGTGTACAAAACAGAATAATAAGGAAAATAACGAAAGAGTTCTCACTAATAAATGATGACAATACTGAAGACAAGACTCCTAGTTATACTATAAATATTAATAAGATAGAGGATATGCCGAAGGAGGATATTGATTCGTTCAAGTATATTGAATTGCGTGCCGATATGAAAGATTTATTCGGCACGTTAATTTATTATTCAGTTGATTTCGGATTTGATTTAATTGATTATTTCACACTGATTTTTAAAAAAGAGAGCAGGAGTGCAATAGCAAGAAAACTGAATACAAAAGAAGAAAATTTAGTAGGACTTGAAAAAGCCTTACAGGACAATTCTAAGTTATCTATTGAAATACATGAGGCAATTAGTAGCCTCATTATGTTATGTAAACTTGAAAGTATTAGTTTTGAGGACTTAGTGGAAGGCAACAAGAAAATAATTGAAGAATTAAGAGAAATCTATGCTACAGAAGAAATTATAACTGAAGATGAAAATGAAAATGAGGAAACTTTCGATAGCTATATGGAAAGGTTGTTCAAAAATTCAACTGCATATACAACTAAAGAACAAATGGTAGGTTCTGTCATTGAAGCAATTGGGTGCGGTATTGTAAATAATAATAAAATTGAAGAGATGAAAGAGGTTTCATAGAAAGGAGCTAACTAATATTCTATACTGTAGTGAGGATATAATAAGAAAACTAAATATTACCAATATTGATAAGAGATTTGTGGAATCTCTTACAGCTGGTTTAGCAGATATTATAAATTATAGCCCATGTCTGGATATAAAACAAGAAAGGCATGCGCTATTTAAATATATATCTGCTATTTTTGTAATTGGTAGTCTGGCTTCAGGTGAGTGTACAGAAGATTCCGATATTGATATTGTTATTATACTAAATAAAGAAGAAATAATGTATGACTATGGTCTTAGAGATTTAACATACGATTTACATATGAAATATGAGAAGAGATTACAAATAATACCAATTTCAATCAGTAATTTAATTGATTATCATATGTTTTATAAAACAACTATGTATCACTCAATTTTAAGAGGTATAGAATTATATAACGATGGAACAGTATTAGTAGAAAAAGTATGTTCTGCACCTACTTTAGAATGGTTAATAGAATGGTATTTAAATTTTTCTAGAATATATAAATATGGTTTAGACGAACTAAATGAAGTAGAAGAATTACAAATGTGTAAAATTACAGACGAGCATTTGGCACGATCTTTTTTTAATTTTTGTATAATATATATAGAGTTGGTACATGGTGTTGTACCAACTACTAAAAAGCAAGTTCTATATTGTATAGAGAAGTATAGACCTGACTTAAAGAAGTATTTACGGTTAGCAATCAATATACGAAAGAAAAGAGTGCCATCAACACTTAAGATGGCAAAGCTATTGTTAAAAGCTAACATAAAAATTAAACGTGATATTTTAAAAGTATATAGAATAATAAGGAGAGGTGAAATAAGTTGGAATACAAGTTCATTAAAATTCCTACAGGAATACTATTAAAAAATTTAAATGAAAATATATTAAAAGTAATTTTTATAAAAAGCGATGATACAATAAGAACAATGTATGCTACCAGGAATAGAAAACTAATAAAAGACAGTAATAGTATTGTTTGTATAGATGATGTCGATATGTTAAATAAAGGTTATATTAGAGTCTACGACATGCAGAAGAATGCTTTAAGGTATATAAATACAAACAAACTACTTTATGTAGAGATTTATAATAATAGTATACCCTGCATACAAAATAATAGAACAATAAATGAAAAACTTATTTTAGATATTAATAGTGGCAAAATAATACCTAAAAAGGATAAAAGGGAGGAATTAGCAGAGAAAGTTCTTAAAAGACCCAAGTACACCGATGCGGCTAGCGAGTTATTCAAGTATTGTAGTGATTCTGCGGATAATGAAACGCAATTCGATGTAGAGCGCGAATTCGATTTCAATTAAGGAGAAATTCATTTGAATAAATGGTTTATTCCGACCGATGCACAGTATCGCGATTGCTTAAATAACTATATCAAGTATACTGTGGGAAAACATATAGACGACGAAGTTATTTCCTCTCCTGTTAGGATATATAAATCACCATCTAAGTGCATGATTGGAATAGAAGGGAAATGGCCTATTCATATTTTGAAAGTTGTTCCTACTGGAAAGATTGATAT
>Ga0123519_10009974_pt1 | contig 14217 bp, 10 predicted proteins | sample YelNatPaOPRAMG02_FD_87396 | JGI IMG/M metagenome (GOLD analysis project Ga0123519, IMG submission 87396) | Hot spring microbial communities from Yellowstone National Park - Yellowstone National Park OP-RAMG-02 (version 2) | ecosystem: Environmental > Aquatic > Thermal springs > Hot (42-90C) ...
CGCGCCGACCGACACCACCACGACCTCGAAGTCGCCCACCTCCGCCTTCGTGGTCGCAATGGCGGCCCGCTCCACCTCGCGCTCGGCCTCGGCGCGCTTCACGACGGAAACCCGCATCAACCACGCGCCGACGGTGACCGCCAGGGCGAGCATGATCAGCGGCGTCAGCCCCTGCGCAATGCTGCGCGCCGACTTCATCTGTGCCCCCCTCCCTCCGCCATCAGTCGCGGCGGCGGCTGTTCGCAGCCCACCACATCCCCCGCCTTCAGGTTGCCCTTCACAACGGCCAGCTCCTCGCTGCGCTCGCCAACCTCGACGGGCACCCCCCGGTACAGCTCCGACTCCCGCACGTACACCACGTGTTTTCCCCCGGCCACCGTGAACACCGCCTGCACCGGCACCGCGAGACCTTGGTTCACATGCCGGAGCCTGATCTCCACCGTCGCGCCCATCCCCGGCCGCAGCCGGTCGTCCCGCTTCGTCAGCCGAATGAGCGCGCCAAACACCTTCTTGCCCGCCACCCCGCCCTCCCACCAGGTGCGCTCCCGGGCGAGGTTGTCGATGGCCTCGACCTTGCCGGGCAGCTTAGCGCCGCCCAGCGCCGCGATGATGACGGACGCCTCCTGCCCCACCTTCACCTGCTCGATCTCCATCTCGCCGATATCGGCGCGCACCCACATGTCGGCAGGATCGATGACACTGGCGACCCGCTCGCCCTCGTTAACCTCATCGCCGACGCGAAGCGGCTCTCCCTGCCAGTTGCGCTCGAATAACAGCAGCCCCTCCGCGGGGGCCTTGACCTGCGTCGCCTCCAGTTGAGCCCGCGCGTCTTCCAGCTGAACCCGGATGCCCTCGAGGTTGCGCTTCGCGTCGCTGACGCCCTGCACCAGATCCGCCTCCGCGCGCTGGAGCTGGACCTGGGCCTTCTGCACGTCCATCTTCCGAAGCGCCTCGGTGACCGCCACGTCGTGCTGTGTGCGGTTAAGAGCCCGCCGGGCCTGCTCCAGCGAGAGCTCCCGCTGCCGCACCTCGTCCTCCGCGGCCTCCAGCTCGGTGCGCGACATCAGCTTCTCCGCCAGCAGCCGCTGGCGCTTCTCAAGCTCCCCCCGGGCGACCTCCAGCTCCTTCTCCTGATAGGCGACCTCGGCCGCGGCCGCCTCGAGGTCCGCCGCGTTCTGCGTCTGGGCCAGCTGGAGGGCCTCCTCGGCCTTCGTCAGGCCCGCCCGCGCATTCTGCACGCTTTTCTGCCCATCGGCCTCCTTTGTGGCCACATTCTCCTGGGCATCGGCCAGCTGGGCCTCCAGGTCGGTCACGTTCTGCTCCAGGCTGGCCGCGTCCAGCCTCATGACGACGTCGCCCTCTTTCACGTGAGAGCCGTCGTCGAGCTTCCAGACGATCCTCGTGCCCCCGCCACCAAACCCGCGGCCCCCTCCCCCCCCGCCCACCTCGCATACGATGGGATGGACATTGACGGCATCCAGGTATCCGGTGACCCGCGTGGTGATGTAGAAGTCCGCCGGGCGCACCTGGGCCGTGCGCACGTCGCGCTCAGCCTCCGCCTGCCCCGAGCCGCGGGGCCAGAGGGCGGCCGCGGTGAGGCCGACGACCGCGGTCCCCACCGCCAGCGATATCAGCCGTGCGCGCGTCATGTGGCATCCACCTCCGGCGCCGGCATGCGGGCCAGCGCCTCCTCGGCGGAAATGCGGTCCGTCACGAGGCGGTCGGAGAGAACCTTGCCGTCTCTCATCTCCACGATCCGGCTCGCGTGCTGGGCGACGCGAGCGTCATGGGTCACCATCAGCAGTGTGACCCCGTCGCGGTTGAGACGCTGGAACAGCAGCATGATCTCCTCGCCCGAGCGGGAGTCGAGGTTCCCCGTGGGCTCGTCGGCGAGAACGATGGTGGGGTTCATCACCAGCGCCCGGGCGATCGCGACCCGCTGCTGCTGGCCACCGGAGAGCTGACTGGGGCGATGATGGACCCGGTCGGCCAGCCCGACGCGCGCAAGCGCCTCCAGCGGGGCGTCCCGCGGCACCCGCCTCCGAGAGTAGAGCAGCGGCAGCCGCACGTTGTCCAGCGCAGTCAGCCTGGGAAGCAGGTTGAACGTCTGGAAGACGAAGCCGATGCGCTCGTTCCTGATGCGCGACAGCGCCCGGTCCCCAAGCTGGCTGACGTCGTCGTCATCCAGCCAGTAGCGCCCGGACGACGGCCGGTCCACACATCCCAGCAGGTTGAGCAGGGTCGTCTTGCCCGATCCCGAGGGCCCCATGATGGCGACCATCTCGCCCGCGCGAACGGTCAGGGACACGCCCCGGAGCGCGTGCACCCTCACCGCGCCGGCCTGGTAGTCTTTCGTCAGCTCTTCGGTCCGGACAACGACCCCGTCGCGATCCATCATCCGCCCTCCGCCCGCGTGGGGTCGCTGAGGGCAACCCGCTCTCCCGCCTTCACCCCCTCGAGGATGACCACCGCCTCGTCGTTTCGCTGCCCGGTCTTCACCCGCCGCTCCTCGAATCCGTCGCGCGTCGCCACGTACACAACCTGGCCCTCGGGCTTGTCGAAGACCGCCGCGACCGGCACCGACACCACCTTCGCCAGCCTCTCGAACACGAACTGGACCTTGGCCTTGACCCCAGGCCGGAAGAGCCTCTCGTCGGGCTTCAGGACCTTCACCTGCACGTCGAAGACGCGCTGGTCGGCGGGCGCGTTGGGGTCCTCCCACGGCGGCAGACGGCGCGCGACCGCGCTAATGCTGCTGATCTCTCCCCTGAACTCGCGGTCGGGCGCCCCGACGACGTGCACGATCGCCTCCTGCCCGCGCCTGAGCCGCCCCGCAGAAGCCTCGTCCACGCGGAGCGCAACCTTCAGGTCGGAGAGGTCGGTGATGCTGGCAATGTCCATGCCCCACCACACCCGGTCGCCGGTGCGCAGCGTGCGCCTGCCGGCCGCCGCGTCCCAGGTCTGCCCGAGCACCACGACGCCCGCCTGGGGCGCGCGCAGCTCCCCGCTGGCGAGCTCCTGCTCCATGTCGTCCAGCCGTTCCCTCACCCGCGCCGCGCGCTCCATCGCGGCCTGCACCGACTCGTTGATGCGACGGCGGGCCAGCTCGGTCTCGAACTGAGCCGCACTGACATCCGCCTCCATCTGCGCCTTCTTGGACGAATGCTGGGCGTCCAGAGAATCGAGGCGCTTCTCAGACTTGTCGAGGCCGAACTCGTTCCGCCGCACGACGCGTTCGGCCTGCACTACATCGGTCTGGGGGACGATGCCCTCCTGCGAAAGGCGGCTCCGCTTCTGGTAATCCCCGGTGGCCCAGTTCAGGTTCCACTGATCGTAGCCAACCTGGGCCTGGGCCTGCTGTCTCTCCACGAACTGGGAACGGCTGAGAACATCCATCGCGCGCAGCAGCTTCTCGACGTTCAGTTGAGCCGACTCGACCTCGCTCTCCCGGCTCCTGCGCTCCTGCTCCACGCGCGCAATGCGGCTCTGGTACTCCAGGCGCTGCCGGTCCACCTCGAAGCGGTACTCGCTGACATCGACCCTGGCTATCAGATCGCCGGCCTTCACCATCGCCCCGTCCTCGATCAGCCACGCCAGCGTCGACCCGCTCCGCGGGGCCTTGATCTGCGCAACGTTCGCGCTCTCCAGCGTTCCCTCGCGGGAGAAGCCCACGACAAAGGGCCCGCTCTTCGCAGTGGCGGTCTCCACGCTCGGGCCGGCGTCCGCCCCGCCAAGCGCCGCCATCAGCAGCTTGACCTGCCACACCGCCAGCCCCACCGCGATGATCGCCAGGATCGGTCGCAACCACCGGCTCACGGCTGTGTCTCCCCTCCCGGCGAACCGGCCCCCGCGGCCGGCTCGCTCCCGGCCCCCTCCGGCGCGGGCGTCGCCCCTTGCTCCCCCGGCGCCCCCGCGGCTGGAGCGGCCGGCGTCACAGCCCCCGTTTCCCCACCCGGGGCCTCGCCGCCGAGGCCCGTGGGCGGGGCCGGCGGCTGCTGGGACTTGAGCCCGGTCGGCAGGTCCTGCGCGACATCAAGCCCGATCGCCTGCCGAAGCCGCATGAGGGCCAGGTAGTAGTTGATCTTGCTGCTGACCAGAAGATTGCTGCTGCGCGTCAGATCGTCTTGGGCGTCGAGCAGATCGCGGTTGGTTCGCAGCCCCTCCTCCACCATCCGACGCGCGTAATACAGGCTCCGCTGGGCCATCTCGACGCTCTTCTGCGCAATGTCCACGTTCGCGCGGGCGGCCTGCGCGGCGCGGAACTGAGAGCGCACGTCCGCGATGACTTGCTGCCGAAGCTGCTCGCGCTGTTGTTGCGCCACCAGGAGAGCCCACTGCGCATTCCAGACGTCGTCCCTCAGCGCGCGGGAAGCAATGGGGACCGTCAGCTCCAGGCCGGTGTACCAGTCGGTGTCCCGCAGGTCATTCTGCGTGCGAGACCAGCCAGCCACGAGGTCCAGCGAAGGCAGCGCCCGACTCCGGCTGATGCGCAGTGCTGCCTCCTTGTTCTCTATACCCAGGTCGCTGAGCCGCAACTCCGGCTGCAGCTCCAGAGCCTGTGCGACCGCGGCGTCAAGGTCCATCTCCAGGGGCTTGTAGCTGACCACCGTCACGAGATCGGGGGTTCCCCCCACTTTCACCCCCAGGCGTAGCGACAGCCGGTCCATGGCGTCCTGCATGGACTGCTCCTGGCCGATCTCCGCGGTCTGCGCCCGCGCCAGGCTGAGCTGGGCCCGAAGCAGGTCGATCTCCGCGATCATGCCCGCCTCCAGCCGCAGCTCCGCGTCCCGCACGGACTGCTCCGCCAGCATCACGCTGTTCTTCTGGTTCTCCACCAGCTGCTGCTGCTCGACCGCCCCGAAATAGGCGGAGATCACCGATGACACCAGGTCCTGGCGCTGCTGGTAGAACGAGATGAGCGCCGCGCGATAGGCATTGCGGGCGCGGCGCAGGGACTCGTAGGCGGCCGACGCGCGGCCCGCTCCGGCCAACAGCGGCTGGCTGAAGGTGGCGCGCACCGAACTCTCCGACTCCTCCTGGTCGATGGACGACAGGGCCGCAGAGACTGAGAAGTTGGCCCCGGTCAGAGCCGCGTAGGAGAAGTTGGCCCCGGCGTCGCGGCTGTCGGTGGTCTCGCCGTCCCCGGCCCGCCGGGCGTCGGCGAACAGCTCCAGGTTCCACTGCTGCCGAGCAACCCAGTACGCGGAGCGCGCGCTCAAGAGCTGCTGGATGCTGCTGCGGAACCCCACGTTGTTGCGCAGCGCGATCGCCACCGCGTCCTGGACGGTGAGTTCAGCGGGTACCTCGGGCACGGGCGTCACCTCTAGGTCGCTCGCCGAGGTCTGATCCTGGCCGACGCGCCACTCGGGCAGCAGGTAGCTCTCCCCCTCGGACGACGCCGACCGCGCCGGCGCGCACATGGCGATCACGCCAAGGCCGCCAGCCACTAACAGAGCCAAGGCACCGGTTCTCTTCATCCCCTCCGCCTGCCAGACGTGATATGCCCGGCCGCGCCGTCGGCCGGGCGCTCAACGCTCTGCCTGATGTCCGCTGCCGGGGGCGCTCCCGCCCGGCGGCCGGAAGCGCACACCGACGCTATCTAGACGCGCAAGACGGCTTGTTCGCCCTTTTTAGTGGACGACGCGCGAGGACGATCGATTCCCTGCCCCTGGCATCCAGCGGCACCGCAGCCCGCTCCCGCCGCGTCGGCTCAGTATACGCCGGCCCAGGCGGCCCCGCAAGCGCGCCGACTTGCCGGGCCGGCTTCCGGCTGGTAGTATGCACCGCGTGGGCCAGACAGCGCGCCGGCGCGCCAGCTGGGGCCGCGAGTGCGCCTCTGTCGCTGTGCCCGCGCTGCGGAGTGCCCGCGAGGGATAACATGACCGGCTCCACCCCCGGCGAGGCGCTAGAAGAGGTCGTCCTCTGCACCGTCATTGGCGAGATCCACGCCAGGCTGCTGCTGGACGCCCTGGCGACCCAGGGAATCCCGGCCCGCGCGGCCTCGGCGTGGCCCTTCGACGGTGATTTGCTCCGCGTCCCCGCTCCACTGGGCAGCTATGCAAGCGCGAGGATGCGCATCTACGTCTTCCGCCGCGACCTGGCGCGTGCACGGCAGGTCTGGGAGGACTTCGAGGTGACCGGAGTGCAGACGGCCAATGAAGAGGCGCCGCCCGACGATGACCACTAGGCGCGGATCCCGGCGATGACCCATCGCCAGCGCCTCCTGCTGACCCTGCAGCGCCGGGAGCCGAACCGCGTGCCCATCGACCTCGGGGGCACGGAGTCCTCGGGGATGACGGCGCCGGCCTACGCGGCCCTCAAGCGGCGTCTGGGCCTCGGCGGGGTCTGTCGCGTCTTCGAGCCGTACCAGCACGTGGCGTTGATCGAGGACGATGTGAGGGACCGCTTCGGCATCGCGACCTACCCCTTGATCTTCCAGCCGCGACGCTGGCGGGCCGGCCGCCTGCCCGGCGGCGGCGAATGCGAGGTCCCCGAAGGATGGCGCACGCGCCCGGGCCCCGAGGAGAGCGAGGAGGTTGTCGATGTCGCGGGCCGGGTGGTCGCCCGGCGGGCGGCCTCCAGCCACCACTTCGACACCGTCAACCCGCCGCTCGCCAACGTCACCGCTCCGGCCGACCTCGCGAAGCACCAGGCCGTGATCGCGGCCTTCGACTGGCCCGACTTCGCCGACGAAGGCGTCGCGGGGCTTGGAGAGCGGGCGCGGCTGCTGCGTGCGGCCTCAGACCGCGCGGCCGTGCTGAACTTCCAGGCCCACCTGCTGGCCGCCGGGCAGATTCTCCGCGGGTTCGAGCAGTTCATGGTCGATCTCGTGCTCACCCCCGCGCTGGCGGACGCGTTGCTGGCACGGCTCGTGGAGGCATACTGCGAGCGGGCGGATGCGGTATTCGCCGCCCTGGGCGGCGCAGCCGACGTGGTGTTGGTGAACGACGACCTCGGCACGCAGACCGGGCCGATGTTGTCGCCGGACCTCTACCGGCGGGCCATCAAGCCCCATCAGAAGCGCCTGTTCTCCCATCTGAAGGCGCGCGGCGGAGCCCCGCTGTTGCTGCACTCCTGCGGCTCCATCCGCTGGGCGCTCCCGGACCTGATCGAGATCGGGGTCGATGCGATCAACCCGGTGCAGGTGTCTGCGGTCGGCATGGATTCGGCGGAGCTCAAGCGAGAGTTCGGCCGCGACATCGCGTTCTGGGGCGGCGGGTGTGACACGCAGCGCGTCCTCAACCGCGGCACGCCCCAACAGGTGCGGGACGAGGTGAGGCGACGCATCGACGACCTCGCGCCGGGCGGGGGCTTTGTCTTCTGCCAGGTGCACAACGTCCAGCCGGATGTGCCGCCCGAGAACGTCATCGCGATGCTGGAGGCCGCCGCGGAGTTCGGTGCCGCCTGAGGCTACAGGCGCGCGAGCTGTTCCCGGAGGAACTTCGCCGCCGTCACGATGTCCGCGGCCGGGTCGTCTCCCACCTCGCGCTCGATCGTGAGGTAGCCGTCGTAGCCGATGTCCTTCAGCGCCTTCAGATACCGCGGCCAGTCGACGTCCCCCTCCCCCAGCGGCACCTCGCCGCGGTCCGGGCCGGGGCCCTTGCCATCCTTGGCGTGCGTATGCACGATGAGGTCGCCGAGATCGTAAACGCCCTGCACCGCGTCGAAGCCGCCCATGGTGAGGTTTGCGGGGTCGTAGTTGGCGCGGATGGACTTCGCCTTCAGGCTGCGCAGGAACCTGGCCAGGTCGGCGCCGGATTCAGGTCCTGTCTCGCTCGCGAAAAACACGCCCACGCGGTCGCCGTACGCGCCAATCTCCTCCAGGGCCCCCGCGGCAGTCTTCCACGCCTCGCTCTCGGGGTCATCGGGGATGCGGCCGATATGGGAGGTCAGCACCTTCACTCCCAGGGAGGCGCACAGGTCCATCATGCGCTTGGTCTTCTCCACGTCCTCCTTGAGGTGGTCGGGCTTGACGAAGCCGCGGCCCAGGTCGCCGCACAAAGCCGATATCCCCAGGCCCAGGCGCTTCAGCTCCGCCTGCAGCTTCCGCTTCTCCTCCTCGGTGGTCAGCTCGGGGTCCAGCTCGCCGACGGGGTGGTGCGGGTCGTAGTACGTGATGTTCGTCGCCCAGATCTGAACGCCGTCCACGCCCAGCGCCGCGGCCGCCTCCAGCGCCTCGTAGAACGGCTTGCGGAAAGACGCCGTCATCGCTCCGATCTTCATCTCGCCATCGCCTCCAGTCAACGGTATGCAGCTAGCTTCCAACCGCCGACGCGATCCCCTGCCGGGCGCCGGCTCACTCGAACAGGACGCGGACACTGCCCATGCGCCAGCCGCTGATGCGAACGCTGGCCGCCTCCGCGTCGTACTCGAACTCCGCCTCCCGACCGTTGACCAGTACGCGCCCGGGGGGCCGGGCGACAGACAGCCGGATCGAGTGCGCGTCGTACAGGTCGAGGACCGCCTCCACCGCGTCATCGCTGAACCTCAACGCCGCCTGGCCATAGCCGTCGGTCTCGAACAGGACGGAGCCGTCCACCGATAGGCGCTGGCAGTTGTGCCCGGCGACCGCGGTCACGCGACCGTCGACCCGCCGCACGAAACACGAGCGCCCGACCGCCTGGACGCCCTCCGCATCGATCTCCGGCGCGTCGAGCGCGAACAGCGCGCAGTCTTGCACCGGGCCCGCGGCAATGGCGGCGCCCAGCAGGTTGGGCGCCTGAATGCGGCGCACGGCCACCGTGGGCGCCTCCGAGGCGCGCCGCGGTGCGAGGACCGCGAGAAACCGCCCCCGCGCCACCGGTTCCGGCGCATGGGCCGTCACCCACTTGACATCCTCGGCCTCGTCGAAGGGCTTCGGGCTGCGAGCCTCCTCGAGCGTCTTCGAGTCGATCTCGTACTGAACCCGGGCCGGGGCGACCATGGTGACATCCACGGCGGCCTCGTCCTGCGCGATCTGGATGAGATCGCCTTTCGCGGAGAGCTGGCCGTAGGTGTGCAGCATCCAGTCGATGCGCGCCGGGTGCGTCGCGTCCACGTCGTCGAAGAGCACGAAGTAGTCGGGCGGGTCAGCGGGCGCGTCCCGGCGCAGGTACATGATCTCGCGCACAAAGCTGCGCACATCGTCCTGCTCGTAGGCCATGGAGGCATCGCCCACGAGGTGCACGTACCACGGCGCCTCCAGCAGGTCGCCGATGACGCCGCGGTAGTCCGGGCTCTCCCGCCCCCCCGCCACATGCACCCGCCCGCGCTGGTCCTTGCCATCCACCATGATCGTGTTGTGAGCCTGGGTCTGGCAGGCCCAGACGTTGTGAGGGTACAGCAGGTCAACGATTAGAGGCCGACCATAGGCGTACAGTACGAAGCTGTTGGTGTCATGGTGAGCGTGATCCCAGTCCTTCTGTCCGGCCTTCAGGGCGAAGAGCACGCCCTCGGGGTCATCCCAGGAGCTGCGCATCATCGCCCAGTCGATGTCCGGGAACAGCTTGGCGCGCGGCCAGTCGGTGAGCGGCTTCGTCTCGATGCCGGGCTCGTACCACAGAAAGCCGAAGATGTCGCCGTACCAGGGCATCCCGCGGGTGTGGGCGAGGGCGGCGCCCTGCGCATAGCCGTCCCCATACTCGGCGGCGAGCCGGAACAAGACGCTGGGCAGCCCTTCGGTCCACGGTCCGCAGTTCGAGAACGGGATGAACGTGCGGCCGCCAGGCTCGAGGAGGTTGATGAACCACCGCGGGAGCCCGGCGAGCCGCTCGCTCCGGAACAGATCCTCGCCGGTCACGCGCCGCAGCGCATCCATGAACATCAGACCGTTGGTCCAGGCATACAGCGCATAGCTGCCGCTCTCTCCCCAGCCGCCGTCGCGATCCAGCGCCTGCGTGTACGCCCATACCTTGCGCTCAGACTGGAGAACCCAGTTGGGGGCCTCGGCCTCTTCCGACAGCAGGCTGAGCGCTGCCACGCCGACCTGCCCGTAGATGACCTCTCCCCAGTTGCCCCGGGACCAGTGGGTCCACCACTCCCCCTCGGCCGTGGCCCGAACCACAGGCTCGATGCCGTGCTCGATGATCGTGCGGCGAACCCGGGCCTTCAGGTCATCGCTCAGGGCGTCCTGAGCCCAGTCGTAGGCCAGGCCCAGCGTGCAGGTCGCGGCCGCCGTGATGAGCATCTCGCTGGTCGTGGAGTGCCACTCCTCGTCGTTGACGAGCTGCTCCACATATGAGGCCACGGCGGCAGCGTACGACGGGTCGCGGGTCAGCGCGTAGTAGAAAAACAGCGGTCGGGCCCGGGATACCCGTGAGCGGACATCCTCCTCAAGCAGGTCCTTGGCGTCGCGGTCGCGCAGCCGCTGGGCGGCCCGCGAGATCGCCTCCCACATGGGGGCGGCCACCGGATCCCTGGCCTTCTTCAGGAGATCGGGGATCTGTTCCTCGCGGAAGAACAGGTACGGGTGAGGCCCCGGCGCCCGCATCGGCGGTCTCGCGGCGCGGTGGGCCGCGCCGAGGCCGCGAGCGCGCACCTCATAGCGTCCCTCCCACGGCGCGACGTCGAACCGGACCACCCGACCCTCGCCGTTGGCGGCGATCTCACAGGCGACGGCCGCGCCGTCGGCGTCCACCACCGCGGCATCTCGGGCCCCCGGCGGCAGATCCGCCTCGAGGGTGAGGGGCTGCCTGTACAGCCGCGGATCGGTCTCGCAGCCAACCCACACCTCGATCGCGTCGTCGCCCAGGGCCCGGGAGAAGACGGCCGCGCGCTCGCGCTCTTGCTCATACTGCGCGATCCTGCTCATGCCAGCACACCATAGGTCGGCCGCGCGGGAGCGAATGACGTCGAGCACGGCCGCGAATGACTCCCGGCTGATCGGCAGCGTCCCGGGGCCGATGGAGTGGAAATAGGGCTGCGCCCAGGCCCCGTCGGCGATGGCCCGCTCGAGGTTCTCCCGGAAGGCGGACACGCTGAACCAGTCGTATTCCTCGCAACACGACATCAGCCGGTGCGCGCGGTCCGCAGCCCCGGACCCGTCGAGGTTCAGCAGACGATGCTTCGCCTCGAAGGCCTCGAAGGGCTTGCGCTGGAGCCACTGCGTCGCGCCGCCGCGCTGGAACAGCAGCAGCTCGGGCTCCGGCTGCATGCTGCGGATGATGGCGGCCGCCTCGCCGATCTGGTATTCGGCCTCCTCGTCCGTTCGCGCCCCGCTGTGGTTCAGAGAGTGATCGTCCAGCTCATGTCCCTGTTGGACGGCTGCCCGCCAGGCCGCTTCGTTCTGCCGGAATCCCGCGTTCCCGGGGTTCACCAGGAACGTGCCGATCAGGCCGCGCTCGTTGAGCATGGGGATGGCGATGTCCACATGCGTCTGGTGCGAGTCGTCAAACCGTATGCTGATCGCCGCCTTCTTCCCGCCGTGCCACCGACAGATCCTCACAGGCTCCTCGCTTTCCGCCCGCGTCCCGGCCCCCGCGCACGAAGCCGGCGCAATCCCGCACACCAGGATGACCGCCGCCGCCCACAGTCCGGCAGCTCGGCGCCGGCCGCCGGCCGACGCCGGCCGCCCCCCGGGCCGTCTGCGACCTTCGGCCTGGTTCATCTGGTCCTCCCCTCCGGCCGATGCCCGGCGCGCCGGCGCGATCACCGCGCGCAGCGGCGCGACTTCGCCCCCCATGGCCCCCCACCTGCCGCGCCTCTTCGATGGCGGCTGATTGACCGCGCCGCCCACGACCGGTACAATATCACACCGTCCATGGCCGACACAGCTATCACCAATCGCCGCCCCATATCACCGCTCGCCCTACCCCCGCCGGCCGGCAGCACCCTTGCCAGCTTCGTCCTCTTCGCCTCCCTTATCATCCTCATCGCCATGCTCTACGCAGCCGGCGAATGGTGGTACGCAAGCGCCATCGGGTTTCCATCCGACGCAGCCTGGGCTCGGGCCGTGGTCGCCCGCAACCTCACCGCCCGCCACGGGCTCAGCTTCAACCCGGGCGCCCCGGCCGCGGGTCTGCAGGGGCCGGTTTGGATTGGGCTGCTCGCGCTCGCGGGAGTGGTCGACGGCAAGTTTGTGGTCGCGGCCAAGCTCCTGGGCGTCCTCTGCGCCATCCTCACCGCGTACCTGACCTGGTTTATCGTGCTTGACCTGCTGGGCGATTGGCGGTTCGCGTTCATCGCCGCCCTGCTGGTGGCCGTGAGCGCCCAGATTGCCACGGCCGCCCTGGGCGGCACCGAGGCGGCGCTTGCGGCCTTGTTGGTCGCCGCAGCGGTCCGGTGGCAGGCTCTCGGCTGGCACGGCCGGCTTCGGACCCGGGCCGCCGGGGCTGTCGCCATCGGCCTGGCCGCCCTAAGCCGGCCCGAGCTTCTGCTGCTGCTTCCCCTCGCGCTCGTCGATCGCGCCCTAATCGCAGCGACCCACGCCACCCCCGGTCGGCGCCTCCGCCGCGCGCTCTCGCACAGCCTCCCCGAACTCGCGGTCGCGAGTCTCGTGCTTGTGCCTTACGTGATCCTCAACTGGCAGGCCGGCGGGCCGCTCTGGCAGCAGCCCGCCAGGGCGCTTCACACCCAGCCTCCTCTCGCCTGGCCGCGGGCCGTCCTGGGTTTGCTGTGGTCGTCGAACCCCGTGGTGCTGTGCACGGCCGCCATCGGCCTGCCTGTGGCCCTGCTCGCGGCCGCCCGCCCGGGGACGCGGCAGCCCAGCTACCTGATCGTGCTCTCGCCCCTCACGCTTCTGCTCGCGCCCGGCTTCATCTGGAAGTACGCGGCGGCCTCCAACGCAGACTTCGCGGCCGCTTACCTCACCCCGCTCGCCGCCGCGCTGGCGGCCTCGGGGCTGTTCCTGGCCTACCGCTGGGCGAGACAGAGGTTGCTGGAACGACCGACGCCGCGCGCGCGATGGACGTTCGCGGGGGCCATCGCAGTGATCTGCGCCGGCGTCTTCGCTCCGGAGGCGGTGGGACATGGGCCGGCCTGGCAAGAGCACGGCTTCCGGGTCCAGAAGGTCAGCGACCTTCAGGGCCGGATCGGCCGGTGGGCGGCCGAGCACCTTCCTCCAGACGCGTCCATTGCCAGCCGCGAGGTCGGGGCGATCGCCTTCTTCTCCAGGCGGCGCGTCGTGGACCTGGGCGGCGCAATCTCGCGCGAGGGGATGGAAGCCCTGTCCCAGCCGGGCTCCCCGGACGCGAACCTGCTGCGGTACATCGAAAAGGCGCGCCCCTCACACCTGGCGATCCGACCGTCGGACTTCCCCGACCTGTCCCAGCGCGCCGACCTGCTCACCCCCGCAATCACCTGCGTCGTTGTGGACCCGCTGGCCCGGGGCGCGACGACCATGGTGCTCTATGACACCCCCTGGCCCCCGCCCTCGGTGCGGGAGGCGCGAGGCCGCGCAGCTCTTTGAGGGCGGCGCCCGCCGCCCGGGGGATATGTTGCAGATGCGGGTCAGGTCGGCCGCTTGCGCGCCAGGACGCGCCAGTGCCAGCGGCTCTTCTCGCCCTCCCGGCGCTCGACCTCGCCCAGCGACAGGATTTCGAAGCCCGCCAGCAACCCCCGGACCTCGTCCTCGGAGCAGTAGTGATGCGGCAGGTGGCCGTCGTGCTCGTCCGAGTCGATCCACGTCATTGGCTCGAGCTGTCGGCCGCGGCCACAGGCGAAGTGGCGCGGGCTCGGCGTCGCCCACGCGAAGTACCCGCAGTCGTCCAGCACGCGCGCGATCGACCGGATGATCCCCCGCAGTGTGCCCAGGTCCGTGTGATGGATAACGTTGGAGGCGATGACTCCATCGAACGAGCCGTCGGGCCACGGGAACTGCGTCATGTCCAGCTGGAGCACGGTCGCCGTCCCCCCGGCGCCTGGCTCGCTGTGCGACCGGCTGCTCGCCCCTTCGGCTTCAGCCACCTGCGCAAGCTTCGCCCGGCACCTCTCAACGGCCGAAGGGGCGATATCAGTCCCCACCACATCGAACCCCCGCCCGACCAGATAAATCACATGCCGGCCGAGCCCGCAGCCGATGTCCAGCACGCGCCGCCGACCCTCGCGCGCGAGCCGGTCGGCCATCTCGATGACCTCGGGAAGGGGCGGCATCGCCTCCCACCTCTCCCGCGTCTTCCGATCCTCCCACAACTCTTGCCAGCCCGTCATCGGCTACCCTCACGCACCTGCCCAGGCCACCTGGACTCAGCCGCTCGCAGTCGCGGCCGCCAGGCACTCTTGTCATTTCATGCCGCGCACACC
>Ga0123519_10009977_pt1 | contig 14211 bp, 12 predicted proteins | sample YelNatPaOPRAMG02_FD_87396 | JGI IMG/M metagenome (GOLD analysis project Ga0123519, IMG submission 87396) | Hot spring microbial communities from Yellowstone National Park - Yellowstone National Park OP-RAMG-02 (version 2) | ecosystem: Environmental > Aquatic > Thermal springs > Hot (42-90C) ...
AGGGCTGCGAAAGGCTCCCCACGGGTGCGAAAGCCGGTCTTTGTATGATGTTGCCGGGAATTTATTCCACGGGATACAGACCTTCAATGCCAACCCATTAAACATTCTAAATTAGAAATTGGGAATTCCTCCCTTCGCCCTTCCGCGTTAAACAAACATTCCGAGGTGCACAATGCAGCCTTTGACTAAGCAGGATAAAATCGACATCTTCCGTGAGATGGTGCTTATGCGGAAGTTCGAAGAAAAAGCCCAGGAAATGTATGAGGCGCAGAAGGTTCGCGGGTTCCTGCATCTCTATATCGGTCAGGAGGCTGTCGCGAGCGGTTTCACCTGGCCGATAGAGCCTCAGGACTATGTGCTCGGAGCCTATCGCGAGCACGGTCAAGCTCTCGCTCGCTGCGCAGATCCACGCATGATAATGGCTGAACTTTTCGGCAAGCGAGACGGGATTTCCGGAGGCAAGGGCGGCTCGATGCATCTCTTCAGCAAAGACCGCCGCTTTCTTGGCGGCACCGCGATAGTCGGCGGAGGACTTCCTATTGCGCTCGGAGACGGGTTCGCTATTAACTACCGCGAAGAAAACGCGATCTGCCTCTGCTTCTTCGGCGATGGCGCGATTAATGAGGGCTCCTTTCATGAATCTCTGAACCTCGCCTCGCTCTGGAACCTGCCAATTCTATTCATCTGCGAGAACAATCAATATGGTATGGGCACCGCTGTCGAGCGCGCATCCGCCGTTCCGAATCTGTTCCGCCGAGCGCAATGCTATGGGATGGAGGTCGAGACGGTCGATGGAATGGATATCCTATCGGTTGTTGAGCTTGCGGAAAGATGTGTGCGTAGTGTCCGAACCGAACGCCGTCCGATTTTCGTGGAAGCAATAACCTATCGCTACCGCGGTCATTCGATTGCTGACCCTGGTCAATACCGCACACGCGAAGAAATAGAGGAATGGCGCCGACGCGACCCGATTGCGCTTTTCGCTAATGTCTTAATAAGCGAGGGGACGCTTTCTCGCGATGATATAGCCAAAATTAACGCTGAAGCCGACCGTATAATTAAGGAAGCTGTCGATTTTGCTGAAGCATCCAAGTTCCCGTCCAGGGAAGCGCTCTGGCAGCACGTCTACGCGTAGGGAGAACCGATTATGGCTCAAATGATGTACAGACAGGCATTAAATCAGGCGATTCGCGAAGAGATGCTCCGCGACGACAGCATCTTCGTGATTGGCGAAGAGGTCGCGCAATACGAGGGAGCCTACCGTGTTACCGAAAAGCTCTGGAAAGAGTTCGGCGACAGAAGAGTGCGTGACACCCCCATATCTGAAGAGGCTATCGTAGGGATCGGAATCGGTGCTGCGATGGTGGGTCTGAGGCCTGTGGTCGAGCTTATGACCGTTAATTTCTCGCTCCTCGCGATGGATCAGATCGTAAATCACGCCGCGAAGATCCACTATATGTCCAACGGACAGTTCACGATTCCAATAGTTCTGCGTATGCCTGAGGGAGCCGGCATGCAGCTCGGAGCGCAACACTCGCAGCTCTTCGAGGTTTGGTTCTCGCATGTCCCGGGCCTCAAGGTCGTAGCTCCCGGCACACCCTACGATGCCAAAGGCCTGATGAAAAGCGCCATTCGCGACGATAACCCCGTTGTCTTCATGGAGAGCCAGCTCCTCTACACAATGAAAGGTGAAGTCCCTGATGGTGAATACACCGTTCCAATCGGCCAGGCCGAGGTAAAGCGAGCTGGGACAGATATCACAATCTTCTGTTATCTCCGCACGGTCGAGCTCTCACTGCGCGCAGCCGAGATTCTCGCTTCTGAGGGCATCGATGCCGAAGTCGTCGACCTCAGAACGATTCGTCCCATGGACACCGACACCCTTGTCGCATCTCTGAAAAAAACTCACTACGCCGTCATCGCTGAAGAGAACTGGCCGCAGTTCGGCGTAGGCGCTCAGATCGTCGATTATCTCCAGCGTTATGCTTTTGATTATATGGATGCTCCGATCCTCCGCGTAACCCTGGAGGATGTTCCGATGCCGTATTCACGTGAACTCGAGCTTTCCGCCCTACCGACTCCCGAAAAAATCGCCGCCACTGCCCGCGGCGCTCTAGAAGGGGTAGAAGAACCCATACAGGTAACACAATCAATCTAATAAAAAGCTTCGGCGCGAAAAGCAAACGCCGAAGCATACGCCGAAGACCTTCAATGATGGTTAAATTTATTGAGTTTCGCATAATGATGTGACATACTGGCAGGTCGGATCGAGCACGAAGCCTTCTGTCAGGTTGCCACTACATTACCTGAAACTCAGTAATATGGTTCTTTCTCTTTTCGCGTTTTCGCTCTTTGGTGCTTTCGCGATTAAGTCCCTTCCGATCTCTGCTTTAAGCTCTTCTCCGCCGGATTACTCCCAGCCCCGCAATTCCACTCAACCCTGCAAGCGCGAGAGTCGACGGTTCCGGAATCGGCTGCAGAGCGGTTGTAAATGCAGCCTGCGCAATCTCTCCGCCAGCCTGGATCGCGGATGCATCACTGAACTCGAAGTGAATCCCGCCGTAAATTCTGCTGCGTCCCGCTTCGTAAGCCGCTTGAGAGAAGCTGTCATATGTGCGATAAACTCCCGGCAGCCCATCCGATCCTATTGTGAATGTTACATTATCGGTCCCGTAGAAAAGCCCGAGCGCTTCCGCTGCGGCGCCGCTGAATGTGGAGTGTCCGGATACGTATTCAGGGAAATTCGGAGTGGTAAGCAACGGCTCCCAGTTCGGATCCGGCTGGCATAGCGGGTTATTCATTTCATCAGCAAGTTGGATCGCCGTGATCGGCCGCCAGCTGTTATAACCATATTTATTATCCCATGCGCAGATAGCTGCATCAGCCAGCGACATATTAAGCAGAGCGAACATCCTTGCATTTTCGGAAAGGGTATTGCCCTTCTGAGCGGCAACTGTCTGAGCAATCATGTTCCAGTGACCGGGGGGAGTAGACGTTCCGCCGCCGTCTGCCCAGAAATAAGCCGTTTGTGTTTGATAAGCTGTGCGTGTCGTGCTGTTTATGGCACCCAGCGATTTTACATCGTTGAAGCTTGCCGCATATTCCGCACTGGTCATAGGAGGCGGTCCCGATCCTCTAAACTCCGATCCAGTTGTCATGCAGAACGGAGTTACATAGGGCCAATTCGGAAGCAAGGCTGGAGCATAGGATGGTGGAGTAGGCCGCCATTTTCCAGGATCGGTACTTGGTGTATAGGGGACCACCGTGCTCGATCCGTCGTTGCTCCGCCAGGCCACGATCTGACTCGCAACCTGTTGACCAAGAGAAATTCCATTTGTCTTCGATGCGCCATCTGGCACAACAGCAAGCGAAGCCGCCAGAGCTGCGTTAAGCTTAGCAGAATCCGACGGATACAGATTCACCAGCACATCATGCGCCGCCTGAGCTGCCGCGGCTTCCTTCGACGAACCGGGTATCGCCGAGGCAGTGCAGTAATACATCTGGTGCGTCATCTCAATCGCATCCACCGCATCATACATCGCCAGGTGCATCATTGCCATCCCACGTGAAGCATACGGCGGATTTGTATTCTGCGCCCTGATCTCATTTAAAACTACATTGTTCCAATCAGTGATGACATCGCATTGCGCGACAGCGCCAAGAGTAAGAACGGTAAAAACGCAGACTGCCAAACATGATCGAATCATTAGCCCAAGCCTCCTACATACCCGAAAATTTGCATGAACAGACTTCTCAAGATTGAGGTATACACTGAGGCATCTACCCGAATGGGCCAGGAGGGAAACAACTTCATCAAAGCGCCAAGCTGCTTGGGGGATGTGAGGGAGTTATAATGAAAGCCGAATAATCAGGGCTTCAGTAACAATCTGAGCGTTTGCGTTGCCCTGGATCCCGCGTTTTGCATGTAATATTGCTTCGACAGCATTCAGTAACCGTCCAGCATAGCGGTAGCGCGCGCATTGTTCGATGATCTCCTGCCGCATATCCATATTTACGATGGGCGCGTCATCTCCGCGAAGCTTGGTCACGAGCAAGTCTCTATACCATACCAGCAGCATATCCAGTGACTGCAGCACCGTATCGCGAGCATTCTTTTTCGGTTGAGCCGTCCGTGTCTCCTGGATAGAATCATCATCGTCATCTTCAGCATCCGCTTCCATTGAAGCCTTCCCGTTAGATGACCGCAGCGTCTCAGCGAGCTTGAGTGCAGACCATGTATCGCCCGATGCAGCCGAACGCACAACCGAGGTGATCATTTCACGTTTTCGCCTGAAATCCTCATTGCCGATAAGTCCTATCGCGATTCCCGGTCTTCCCTGCGAATATGTGGCAAGAAACTCCGCTTCATCTCGATCTATCCCGAACTCCTCCACAAGCCGCTGGGCCAGTTCATCAGCTCTGACCTGGGTGAATCTAATTATCTGACAGCGAGATTTAATCGTCGGCAGAATGTTTGCGGCGTTACGAAACAGCAGGATATTGATAAGATACGCCGGAGGTTCCTCCAGCAGCTTCAAAATACAGTTAGCCGATTCCTCATTGAGCGTATCAGCCTGCTCGATGATATTTACCAGCCATTTGCCCCTTATCGGCCTGAATGATGCAAGTTCCCGCATCTGCCGCATCTGCCCGATAGTCGTATTCTGCCCATCAGGCGACCATATCCGTATATCGGGATAATTTCCGTGCTCGATCGCATGGCAGACGGCGCATTCTCCACAGGCGTTTGCTTCTACGGGGTTCTCGCAGCTCAGCGCTTTAGCGAACTCCAGCGCTGTGGTCATCTTTCCGGTCCCCTGCAATCCGAGGAACAGATATGCATGTGTAGGCTCGCTGCGAACCGCGCGCATGAGCACGTGTTTAGCGAGTTCCTGGCCTATAATTTTATCGAATCCGGCAAGATCAGACACGTTCATATTTCTCTACATCGACCACGAATATTATCGCCCCTCCCACGCTCACCTTAACGGGGCTCATCAGCGCTCCGGTCGGAACCATGGCGTCGGGAAGCGGTTGAGTGACATACTGCTCCCGTGCCGAGCACCACTGCCGGATAATATCGATCACATCATCCACTTCTTCACTCTTCGTACCCACGAGGAAAGTCACATTACCGTCTCTCAGGAATCCTCCCGTGCTGGCGATAATTGTAAGCTTGTGCCCCGCCTGCAGCAGCGCATCGCTTACTTTGTGCTTATCTCTTTCATGAGTAATAGCAATGACAAGCTTCATTGAGCCTACCTCCCGAATAATTTCATCTGCGGGGTGATCAGCGCTAGTTAAGTTGAATTATATCAATATACAGCAACCTGGCTTACAACTAAATAATCTTGAGCTCGTTTTATGGTCAAAACTATCAATGATAAGCCAAGCGCCTTTGGAGTGCGCCGCATCCGGTGCTCGACAGCAGCCACAAGGCTGCGAGAGTCAAAGTGCGGCTTGCGAAGGTACCTGCTATCAATCAACCCGTGCTTCGATACGGCCAAATAGCTGGATCAATATAAAATTCCTAAAAGCGCTTTTTCAGCTTGCCTCAGTACTTCCTCAAACGATTTCCCCGCATCTATTACGGAAAACCGATCCGGCTCGTGTCCCGCTATAGCCAGATATCCCTGCCGCACTCTTTTATGGAACTCTATCTCCTCGCCGGATATTCTGTCGATTCCCTTCTGCCGGGAAAGCCCTTCAGCTGGATCTAGGTCCAGTAGAATCGTAAGATCAGGCTTTAATCCCGCAGTGGCGTAATCGTTCAGCCAATTGATAACATCAAGGCTTATCTTGCGGGCGTATCCCTGGTAAGCGAACGTTGAATCAGTGAACCTATCGCAGATCACCACAGCTCCACGATTGAGCGCCGGGACGATCCTTGTATTCACATGATAAGCTCGCGCGGCTTCGAAAAGAAGCAGTTCGGTCCGGTCCGGTATCTCGTTCGATGTATCCAGCAGCATTTGCCGGATGTTATCCCCGAGCCCACCGCCACCTGGTTCCTGGGTCGCGACGACTTCGCGAACCGCTCCTATCTTTTTGGCTAGCGCCTCAGCCAGCGTGCTCTTTCCTGATCCTTCAATGCCTTCGATGGTGAGGAAGAATCCGGGCCTGGCTCTCATGGTTTGAAGATTCTCACTCTGCGATACGGTTCGGTCCCTATGCTTTCCGAGGTTAACTCGTATTTTTCCGCCAACTGATGCTGCAGCCTTCTCAGGTAACTGGTCTGAGGTGATAATTCCTGCGGCTCTCCACTCTCAAGCAAGCGTTCGATAGCATCCAGCGCATCCCGCAGCGCATCCTCTTCCTCGTTCGATTCACCTAGTGCGAAGATATCGCGGACCACGGCGGCAATCTGTGCGAATGTATTGCTCTTGATAATGTAAAGCGGAAGCCCGCGGCGTTTTGCATCCTGTAGCACAGCCAGGTTCTTTCGCTCATGCGCTTTTAGTGCGATCACCGTATTAGCGTCGGTAATCTCCTTGCTGATGTAGCCAGGAACGTGCAGTTCACGTATAGCGCGCTCTAACCGGTTTCTGCTGACTCCATAAGGGAATATCTTCACGATCTCCGGAATTGGATGATTTTCTGCAATTTCGTGTCTGTGGTCGAATTTCTGCGCTTCCGCCTCACCGTGAACGGTGACCTCGTTCGGCTGCACTACCTCCACTTCGCCTCTCGGGTTACGGACCCGGATTTCCGGTCTCGGTGGCACTCCGCGCAGCATTTTATCGACTATACTCGCCACATCGTGATGAATAGCGAGCTTATCCATTTCTATGATCTCTATAAGCACATCGAATGTCGGAGGGGCTTTCCGTTCGAGAACGGTCTTCTGTGTTCCCCGGCGCTTCGCTTCCTCATCCGAAAGCGTAACCGCCTGCACTCCGCCCACAAGGTCCGAAAGCGTCGGGTTCATGAGCAGGTTTTCAAGCGAATTACCGTGTGCCGTGGCGACGAGCATTACGCCGCGTTCCGCAATTGTCCTCGCCGCGAATGCTTCCGCCTCAGTTCCGATTTCATCGATCACGATGACTTCGGGCATGTGGTTCTCCACAGCCTCGATCATCACCGCGTGCTGCTGATCGGGGGTAACGACCTGCATCCTGCGGGCATGGCCGATAGCCGGGTGGGGGATGTCACCATCTCCGGCGATCTCATTTGAGGTATCAACGATCACAACGCGCTTCTTAAATTCATCCGAAAGAATACGCGCGACTTCTCTTAGCTTCGTAGTTTTACCGACGCCCGGCCGCCCAAGCATCAATATGCTTCTCCCGCTTTCGACAACATCACGGATAATATCGATCGTACCGTAAACAGCGCGACCGATCCTGCACGTAAGCCCGACGATTCTCCCCTGCCGGTTACGAATCGCCGATATCCTGTGCAGGGTTCGCTCTATACCCGCGCGGTTATCTTTACCGAACTGGCCGACACGTTCGACTACATGCTCGAGGTCTTCCGCCTTCACCGCAATATCCGATAACTGCATCACCCGCAGCGGGAAACGAGCCTCGGGCTCGCGCCCAAGGTCCATTACGATTTCGAGCAGATCCTCGACATCTTCCTGCTCTTCGAGCCTCTGCCGAATCCTTGCCGGCAGCACTTCGAGCAACTGATCCAAATTATCTGTAACCCTGAGCTGCTTAAGCCCCAGGGTGCTTCTTTCAGGAATAGCCATTACTTACCAACAGCTCCACACGAGCTAATAATTTAAATTTGATTAATGAATCCATAGTCTCGGCAAACCTATTTCCGAAACATCAAGATAAATCATATCCCAAACACCATCACCAACTATCATGCTAAACGAGTATCAGCATTAATATCAATGATTAGCGAAGCGCCTTTCAATACTCAGCTAAGCTGAAAAGAACGTGGCATGGGCAAAAGCACAGATAACATGACATACCTGCGAAGGTAGCTGCTATCAATCAACCCGTGCTTCGACTCTCGCAGCCCCAGGCTACTGTCGTCCAGGGGATACGGCCACCATTGCCATATCAAATCTATAGCCAGGACAGGTCTACTTAGCACTATCGGTTATCTCTATGGCACCTGTATCATTACGGACCTTCACCCACAGCCAATACTCATTATCACTACTCAATACTAAATCCCTTTTCGCGTTTTCGCGATTAAATTTCCCTTCCCCGCTTGCCCGCCAATTCCTGCCGGATGAACTTACAGTTCGCCTTCAAGTTCATACATTATTGCCGAACATGCGGCGATTGCGGCAGTTTCACACCGCAACACGCGCTTTCCGAGTGATACGCATATCGCCCCCACATTCCTGGCCGCATCTACTTCCTTCTCGGTAAGCCCACCTTCAGGCCCGATCAGTAGAGCAGCCGACCGCGCATCCGAGTGCTCCCTGAGCGCATCTTTCAGCGTAACACCGCTCTCTTCTTCCCACGCAACCAGCGACAGCGGAAAGCTACTCAATTTTCCGATCAACTCTCCAAACGGAATCACACCGGTCAGAACAGGTGGCGCCGCCCTGCCGCACTGCTCCGCGGCTTCGCATGCGATCCTGTTCCACCGCTCCATCTTTACGCGCGCTCCGTCTCCATCGAACTTGCTGATCGTGCGTTCGGAATGTGCAATTATCACTTCTGATATTCCCAATTCAGTACACTTCTGAACGATTAGCTCTAGTTTATCGCTCTTGGGAATACAGACAGCCAGCACGAGATGCAGACCAGGCTCATTAGAGCACTTGCCCGCATTTACAATTCTGGCTGTGACGAGTTCCTTTGACAGGGCTGTGATCTCGGCGTCGTATTCCATACCAGTGCCGTCGAGCAGGCATATCCTCTCGCCCTGCCTGAGCCGGAGCACCTTCGATATCTGCCGCGCGAGACCGCCTTCGAGGGTAGCTATGTCCTGGTTGATTTGTTTGGGGTTTATCAGAAATCTGCGGTGACCGCCCATCGGTCTCCTATTCAGGTCGCGTTGAGATAATCGCAGCCCAATCTCCCATGCATCGGACTTCAACGGTTACCAGCCCGATGCTCTCATATTTGTCTCTGACCTCGTCTACGCGCTCGGAAATAATGCCGGAACTCACCAGCTTGCCACCCGGTCTGAGGCTGCTAAATAGATCCTCCGCCATTTCTACCAGCACTTTCGCGATAATGTTCGCTATAACGATGTCCGCCTTGCAATTAAAAGCCTTTGGTGAATCGGCTCTTTGAATTGTCACCGTGCTTGAAAGCCCAGCCTGCTCCACGTTTGCCTGCGCGGCTTCCACTGCAACACTGTCTATATCCAGGCCGGTTACGTGTCCGGCGCTGAGCTTCGCAGCCGCAATTGCCAGCACCGCCGACCCCGTGCCCATATCCAGAACGGTCTCGCCGCCCTTTACTATGTCCTGGAGAATGTTCAGGCAGAGCTGGGTGGTCGGGTGATATCCCGTTCCAAACGCCATACCCGGATCGATCTCGACGATTATATCCCCGGGCTGCGCCTCGAACTCTTCCCATGTCGGTTTCACAATAATCTTCCCGACCCTTACCGGCTTAAAATGTTTCTTCCAAGCCGTAGCCCAGTCTTCGTCCTGAATCCACGATATGCTGATCTCGTCCGACTTCAGCGGTAGACCATACTCCGGCAGCGCCCTGACGCGCTCGCGGATATTCGATAGCCGCCCTTCCAGCCGGTCATCCACCGGCAGATAACCTGTTACGCGATATGATGGCTCCGGGGCCGAAGCAGGAGTGGGTCCGATCACGGCGCCTCCACAGCCTTCTTCGATTAAAATGCTGCTGGCCGCGTCAGCCGAAGTTTCAGTGGCTTCTATTGCGATCTCGACCCATCTCATAATCCGCCAAATGCGTCCTTCACGCGCTCGAAGAATCCCTTGCCGCGTCCCTCGCGAATCTCCTCGCCGCGAGAAGCCGCAAACTGCCGCAGCAGCGTCTTCTGTTCATCGTTGAGGTGAGTGGGAGTCTCGACCTTCACCACCACGTTCAGGTTACCGGCATGACCGCCGGACGGATCCGGCATTCCCTTACCTCTGAGTGTGTAGACTTCTCCGGGCTGTGTCCCAGGCGCTACATGCAGTTCCTCAGGGCCATCGATTGTTTTCACCTCGTCAGACCCTCCAAGCGCTGCCAAGGAAAAGCTGATCTTATGCTCACACCAAAGATCATTGCCCCTGCGCTCGAATATATCGTGCTTGTGAACGTGCGTAATGACATACAGATCGCCGTGCGGGCCACCTCGCAGCCCCGAATCGCCTTCGCCTGCCAGACGGATTCTCATTCCCGTATCGACGCCTGGTGGAATGTGGACCGTCTTATCCGAGGCTTTGCGCACGCGCCCCTGACCGTTGCATGTGTGGCATGGCTGCCCTATTACCCGTCCTTCGCCATGACATTTAGGGCAGGTGGTGATTCTTATCTGGGTTCCGAGGAATGTCTGCTGCTGCTGTCTGACCTGGCCGCTTCCGTGGCACAGTGAGCATGTCTCAGGCTGGGTACCCGGCTGCGCGCCGGAGCCCTGGCATGTTTCACAAGTTTCCAACCGGGTCAGGCGGAAAGTGTGATCCAGTCCGTGAGCAGCTTCTTCGAGGGTCAGCTCGACATCATAGCGCAGGTCATTTCCGCGTTCCGCCGATGGATGAGTCCTGGTTTGGGCTCTGGCTCCACCACCGAAGAACATATCGAAAATATCGCCGAAACCCGAGAAATCGCCGAAACCGCCGAAGTCGGTTCCGTAGGTCTGATCGAAGCCACTGTGGCCGTAGTGATCATAAACCTCCCGCTTCTCCGGATCGGAAAGCACCTGGTAGGCTTCGTTGATCTCTTTGAAGCGGGCTTCCGCCTCTGCGTTACCGGAGTTCACATCAGGATGATGTTCGAGAGCGAGACGTCTGTAAGCTCTCTTTATATCGTTTTGGTTGGCATCCCTTGAGACACCCAGTATCTCATAGTAATCGCGCTTATCGTTCATTATGCTACAAACCCAGCGACCGAGGGTACACTAGGTAATCCCTCGGCCGCGTATGGAATCATCCAATCGAATATTAAAATTAACCGGATATCCGGCATTATCACGGGAGACGCGGCTATTCTTCCTCCCAGGACTCATCTGCGTCCTCGTGGTCACCCTCATCCTCGACTTCGTCAAGGTTCAGGTCTATATCATCTATATCAGGTATATCAGGCTCTGTCTTGGCTTTTCGGCCGCGGCGCGCCTTAGGCTTGGGTTCATCGTCGGAAATAGCAGAGATATCTTCAGGCTCATCTTCAAGCGGCTCTTCGGACTCTTCATCGCCAATATAAGGTGGCTCTTCCTCTTCAGACTCTTCTTCAAAGTCCTCGCCGATACTGAGTTCTTCTTCCTCGGTCTCATCCTCTTCCTCCTCTTCTTCGTACTCTTCCTCATCGATTACGAGAGTTTCGGAGGTAGGAATGTGCTCTTCCTCTTCCTCACCGAGGGGTTCGGAAGGTATAGCCAAAAGCTGCGCGACCTCGGGCTCTTCGGCTGCCTTCGGCGGTATATCCGTATCAGGCACCTGGCAAAGGATCTTGCCGGCTGCAATTTCCTCGAGCGCTATCGTGAGCGGGTTCCTGGAATCGGTAGGAACGAGTGGCGGAGCTCCGCCCTTGATCTGCTTCGCGCGCTTCGCCGCCAGTACTACCAGGGAATATTTGCTTCCCCAAGCCTCAAGCTTATCCGCATCTGGGTAAATCATGTGTTGTTGACGTCACCTCGCTAAGAGTGAATCACTCACGGACACTGTTCAGCCTGCTCCCAACAATTATCCGTACATAAAAACAGGAGGGAGCCGCCGAACGGCAGCTTCCTGGGAGCAGATGTCTAACAAAATATTATACAGGTTTTCCACCACCACGGTCAATGAAAATCTACACCGATATTTCTTCTGTCTCCGCGATCTTTTCGCACACCCGCTCCCAATCCGTGTAAATCGTATGCAGCTTCGCGGCAAGTTCCTCATATTCCATCGAAAGATCCCGTGCCGAACCGTTCCTGTAGCTCTCTTCATCACCGAGCGCAGCCGTCAATTCTCCCATTCGCTCCTCTATTTGCTCGATATTCTCTTCCAAGGTTTCCCGCTCCTTACCCAGATCCTTCAATATCCGCTCCTTCTCACGCAGAGAAGATATGGGCCGCGACGGAGCCGGCTTCGATTGAGTCACAACACTTACAGCTTGCGGAACCGCGATGTTTTCACTGGTTTTCTCTCGATACCTTGTGTAATTTCCCAGATACGATGCCCAGCTTCCGTCCGCAATCTCTACGATCTCGTCCGTAATCGCATCCAGCAAATATCTATCGTGCGAAGCCACCATCACAGTTCCATTGAATGACCGCAGCGCGTCTTCCAGAGCTTCACGCGACTTTATATCCAGGTGATTCGTCGGTTCGTCGAGCAAAAGCAGGTTGGGGGAATCAGCAAGTACCTTCGCAAGAGCCAGCCTGCACTGCTCACCCCCGGATAAAACCTCAACCAGCTTGAACGCATCATCCCCGATAAACAGGAATTGCGCCAGCAGATCACGAGCCTGGCCCGGTGTAAGATCAGCATCGGATAAAAGCTCCTCGAGCACCGTTCTGCTCTTTACAAGATGATCGAACTCCTGCGCGAAATATATCGGCTGCACATTATGCCCGAAGATCACCTCGCCCGAGTCCTGGATATCGATTCCGGCGAGTATTTTCAGCAGCGTGGTCTTCCCGCTTCCGTTCGGCCCCACGACACCCACTTTCCGCCCGCGTTCCACCGTGAATGTCAGCTCTTTGAAAAGCTCCTTACCTGGGTAACTTTTAGAGAGCCTGCTTAACCGAACGACCTCGCGCCCGCTCCTTACCGCTGCCGTAAGACTCGCCTTGATTGAACGCTGCTCGTGGGTCCGATCGATCCTCTGTATCTTTTCCAGCTGTTTTATCTTACTGTCTCGACGGCTGAATTTGCGATGGCTGAAAAGGGTTTGGATCGCAGCCTCGATCCGCGTGATTTCCTTTTGTTGGAGCTTATAAAGCTTCTGCTGTTCTTCGATTTTTATCGCCTTTTGGCGGGCGAAATCGGAATAGTTACCCGGATATGTATAGGTGGTCAGATTGTCGAGCTCTACCACCTTCATGACCACGCGATCCATGAAATACCGGTCATGGCTGACGATCAGCGCTGCGCCATTGTATCTCTGCTGAAGGAACTCCTGTAGCCAATCGCAGGCTTTGATATCGAGATGGTTTGTTGGTTCGTCGAGCAGCAGTATATCGGGAGAAAGAAGCAGCAGCCGGGCGAGAGCGGCTCGAGTCTTCTGCCCACCGCTCAGCGCATGTACAGGTTTGTTAAACTCTGATTCGTCGAAACCTAGACCCAGGAGAATCGTTTTTGCTTTTACGGAGTAATCGAATCCGTGAAGGCTGTCGAACTGATGACTCATTTCCGCATACCGTGTTCCGAGCGCATGCGCCAGCTCTCCCGACGCATCAGCCATCTTCTTTTCAAGGTCTCTAATTTCGCTCGCACAAGCCAGCAGCTCCGGTGTTACTCCCATCACAGCAAGGTGCAGTCCGGCTACTTCGGGCAGATCTACTTCTTGCGGCAGGTAGCCCATAGTCACACCCTGCTCAAGAGTTACATTGCCCGAGTCGGCTTTCTCTTCACCGCAAATGATCCGAAGCAGCGTAGTCTTTCCCGTCCCATTAGCTCCGATAAGCGCAACCCGCTCGCGTTCGTTGACGAGGAACGACACATCCTCGAAGAGATCCTGCATTCCATAAGATTTTTTTATATTTGAAAGAGTAAGAACAGCCATAGCACCAAAAAGGCCGTGAGCCCCTGTCCCACAGCCTAACCAAATACATTTTATATAGAGTAAAGGTTCAAGTCAACGCGAAGGGAGAGGTAACAGGTAACAGAGTAGCGGAGAGCGGGGAAGGGAGAATTCTCAATTTTTAATTTTGAATATTGAACAGGCTTTCATGGAAGGTCTGTAGCGTATGCTTCGGTGAGAAAAGCCTTCCGAAGCAGTACTACCGGTTATCTGACCGCCGCCAGTACATATAAATAAGTAAGATATCCGATAGCACTATCTGGCCGTATCCCTCGGACGACAGTGTTCCGAAGGAATCACGAGAGTCCCTCGGACGACAGTGTTCCGAAGGAATCACGAGAGTCCCTCGGACGACAGTGTTCCGAAGGAATCACGAGAGTCCCTCGGA
>Ga0123519_10009983_pt1 | contig 14208 bp, 8 predicted proteins | sample YelNatPaOPRAMG02_FD_87396 | JGI IMG/M metagenome (GOLD analysis project Ga0123519, IMG submission 87396) | Hot spring microbial communities from Yellowstone National Park - Yellowstone National Park OP-RAMG-02 (version 2) | ecosystem: Environmental > Aquatic > Thermal springs > Hot (42-90C) ...
CATAGTGGCCAGAGCTGCTAAAGTCCGGCAGTCAAGCACAACTGATGAGTCTGCCGCTTGGACCGCAACGAACTGTTGCCGGCGCCTGAACACGGGGCAGCCCAAGCCCACCAGCAGCAAGACCTTTCCAGGCTGCGTCTGTTTCGAGCTCCAAAAACACCAGTTCAGCCACTCTCACTGAGATGCGTTTTCCCGAAGAACAAAATCACCTTGTCGAGGAGCGAAAGCGTGCCAGCCATGTACGACTTCCGGGGGCATGCCGAGCTGATGAGGTTGCACAGGACATTTGCAGCAGCCGACAACCGGCATGAAATGGCGATATTCGATACACGAGTTGTACTACATTCCTGTCTAGACTCGTACAACGCAAAGATCCTCCATAGAATGCGTTTCCGCGATTATGAGGAAGAAAAGAAGTACATTCGAAAAGTTTCAGAGACACGGTACGAAATCGAAAAGGGTTTTGTGCCGAACATGAGAGTCGACGGGGCGTTTTACGTGAATGAAAGTTTAGAAGAACTCGTTTTCGAGGAGCTCCGGGTTGCGTGCGGAAGAGGCAGTGCGGGCAGTTTCCTTCCGGCCGTTAAACAAGTCGCTAACGTAGCTAGCCTCCCCGGAATAGTTGGCTACTCCCTTGCGATGCCGGACTTGCACAGTGGCTATGGATTCGCCATTGGCAACGTCGCTGCGTTTCGCACTGATGATCCTGAGGCAGTCGTTTCTCCCGGCGGCGTCGGGTTCGATATCAACTGCGGAGTGAGGCTTCTGCGCACGAATCTCTTCGAGAACGATCTACAACCTGTGCGAGAGCAAGTAGCTCAGGCACTTTTCGATCACCTTCCAGTGGGTGTCGGCTCTCGTGGTATTATTCCAACAACGTCTCGAGACCTCGAGGAGGCGCTGGCCAGCGGCATGGATTGGTCACTACGCGAAGGCTATTCATGGGCGGAAGACAAAGAGCATTGCGAGGAGTATGGGCGTATGCTTCGGGCAAATCCGGAAAAGGTAAGCGCTCGGGCGAAAAAGAGAGGCTTGCCCCAACTCGGCACTCTTGGAGCAGGAAATCACTATGCAGAAATACAGATTGTTGATGAAATTTTTGATCAGGCTGCTGCGAAAAAAATGGGAATTGAAGAGCTTTGTCAGGTTGTGGTAATGATACATTCGGGGAGCCGCGGGCTTGGCCACCAGGTGGCAACTGATGCTCTAGTTGAAATGGAACGAGCGATGAATCGTGATCGGATACAGGTGAATGACCGGCAACTGGCTTGCGCTCGAATTAATTCAAGAGAAGGTCAGGATTATATCGCTGCTATGGCGGCAGCAGCGAACTTTGCGTGGGTGAATCGATCCTCAATGACGTTCCTTGCTCGCCAAGCCTTCGCAAAAACGTTTAACTCATCTCCTGATGATCTGGATATGCATGTTGTATATGACGTTTCTCACAACATCGCGAAATTTGAGGAGCATCTAGTTGATGGACGCCCAGTGGAGCTGCTTGTTCACCGCAAGGGAGCAACGCGTGCCTTTCCTCCATATCACCCGTTGATGCCGATCTCCTACCAGGAAACTGGACAACCCGTGTTAGTGGGTGGAACGATGGGCACTTGCAGTTACGTACTCACGGGAACGGAGCGAGCGATGGCTGAGACGTTCGGTTCCACCTGTCACGGTGCAGGGCGCGCACGATCGAGGAACGAGAGCCGTCGAAAACTCGACTATCACCAAGTGCTCGAAAACCTGGAGCGGAAAGGCATCAGCATTCGAGTTGCTTCACCAAAGCTCGTTTCAGAAGAGGCGCCGGAGAGTTACAAGGACGTCACAGAAGTTGTCAATACGTGCCATGCAGCGGGAATAAGCTGCAAATGTGTGAAATTGCGACCTGTGGCTGTCATTAAGGGCTAATAACTCCGCGGACGCAAAATTTTTCCATCGTTCATAAAAATGTCTCTCTAAACAAAATAGGCATCTGGTGACATTTATCCGATTTCCATTAATAGCAAGACGTCGCGCTGAACCTTTTGTGCTGGGAGTGCTGAAAGTGCTGGGGGTGCTGCTGTGTTGGTTGCAATCAAGTCGACGAGTTGCGGCGAGCGCGGAAGATTCTCCGGCAATAGTACGGCGAAGAAAGTGTACCCTATGGAAAAATGGAAGCAGGCAGCCCCTCTAAGCTGTGCACCTTTAGAGTTGAAACATCTCAAAGGGGCTATTGAAGCGGAAGTTTGGGGCCGAAGTAAAGCGTCACATTACAATCAACGACTCCGTACCTGTCACGATCAAACAACTATTTGCGGACACTGTTCTATACATGCAAGCAGAACAACTCATTGGCAACAGATATGACGATCATTAACTGTCTGCAAAGAGGGCTTTCCTTCGGTGGTATCGAGTAAGCAAGGCAGTACGAGGTCCCTGTCTGCTTCAACGGTATGTGAAGCATCGGGTTTCTCTTGGGAGGGATTCTATGCGGATTCCGCAACACGCTCCTCAGAATTAAGCAAGCGAATAGAAAGCCACATTGACTAGAAGTGCGCCGCGGAATGTACTCGACACGAGTCGGTTTTCGCGCAAACCTGCCATCGTTCAGCGATGTCAGAACAAATGCTAAAGGGATTACCGAGCGGGTAAATGGCGCGCAGCTTGCACTTGTAGTCTTTTAAATCCATTTTGTACCACCGCTACAGCGGTGGATAACTGGAGATCGAACTATTGATGCAGTGTACCGCATATCTCGTAGAAGAATTGCCTGTAGGATATATATCTTGACTGTACAGTGCACAGAGCACTGCAATCCTCCTTCGGGCCAGTCATGGCACAGTATTCAGATTATTGAGGAACACTGAAAGAAAGAAATAGATGCGCTGCTCTCCAAAAACAGATACCCTCAAAGCGTGCTTGCGGTCGATGGTAGAAAACGACCCGCTGACCACCTGATGGAGAGCAAAAGCGACGATGGAAGGCTCCCAGGGGCGTCACTGTTTCTCACCAGCTTATTTGTGTGGCCGTGGAAACACTGGAATGCAGTCGCAACAAAAGTCCTAGTCAACGCACGGCCATCTTCCATCAAAATCGCAACGACAGCTTTCTCGGAACTCGGCGATCGATATGAAGCAGAGGGACGATGGTTTGTTTTTCCAGTCGATAAGGCTTCTTCAGACGGAACGGTGAGAGCGTTTTTGGTTATTCGCGGAGATGGAGTCCGTTCGGTGTACGAGCGAGCTCGTAGAGAACGAGCTTACCAACTGTTCTAGCTGCAGTGGATTCATTTGGCGCTATCAGCTTCGCTCGTAGAGAAAGCTCATACGAAAGCGCCCAATTCCTTGAATCATTCAAGACTTTCCCCTGACGTCTGGCGATGTCTTTCTACTGGAAACATGGCATTTCACCATTCACCTTGCGTTTTGTCTTTTGCCGATGCTATCGGGGAGAAGAGCTGGTTGAGTCCTACGTACGCTCTATGGTTCAAGCCTATCGGAGAAAGATTTTCGGTCGCGTAACGTAATGATCGCTCCACCGGGCAAATCACTGAGGCGTTCAGCACACGATGACACCGTGGCAATTCCCGTCTTCCTTGTGCAAGTGCTTCTCCCTCCGGAAATGTCCGTTTATAAGGTCAGAAACAACTGTGTTCGTTTTAAAAATCGAGGGGATGCTCTGTGGTGTACGCTTCAGAAGGTCGAGATGGAGAGAACCCAGCGGAGCGCTTCGGCGATAGAAAAGCACGGAGAGCTGACAGAGCAGGAAGTAGCACTGACGGCGCGAGTTCGAAGAATCCTTCAGTGAATGACTTCCATCAGAGGTAGAGCAAGCTTGGAGTTCGTGAGCAGGGACTCCAATGCCGCTAGCAGCACCAGATGATGTGCGGTGCTGAAGACGAGACCCAAGGAGCTGAAGCGACCAAACCACGTGGGATAGCCTCTTAGGGTTTACATGTGCAAGGAGAAGCTGGAATCGGTAGTAGGGGAGCGACCAAAAAAGGGCGGGAGGCGTCCGCGGGTGGATATTAGTCTATCCTAGAAAGAACAGAAACTATTTCGCTCCACCAGTGATCTGTAAATGCAGTCTCAGTCTGAAATTTGATGGCGCCGTTTGGCGTCCCGATAGCAGTCGGTGTCCTCGAACGCTATGGTCCCAGATAGTGTTCAACTTCGTTTCTATGACGGATCCGGGGTGGCAAAGTATGCTTATGCTGATGGGCTGGAGATAAGAGTCCCTGTCTCTTTCGGACGCAAGGGTTTAGAGAACATTCTTAGAGAGCTTTTTGGTATTCCGGTGTTAGAGAGCGGCGATGACAGGCTCCTTTTCGATTTCGTTGTTTACGGGGAGCCACCAGTACGACAGCGTGTACAGAGGGAGTCTAGCTTGAGCTCCAGGCTGACAGGGAGCCTACTAAGGGCCCCGTTGGGGAAGTTTTGCGAACGCAGAGGTATCCCGCTTGAGACAACGCTACACGTAGAATACTTTCTCTGCCACGCGGAACCCCGACAAGAAGAAACTTTAGCCGAAATAGACGGCAATAATAACTGGGTTTGGAGCTTGTCATGCTTGAAAAGACAGGGTTCCCGCTCGGATGACGTTGAAATCGTCGCCTACTACGGCCTCGGTGGAAAAGGTGGCCTCCTGGAGCTCTTCGGCCCCTCAGTTGAGGTCATGCGGCGACTGACGCTTGACGAGTCGCACTTGCAAGAACAGGTTCGAGCGCTCGCATGGTTCACCCGACCCGAGGTGGCCTTTGCTTGGGAGGATCCGGAAGCAAAGCCGGATCCGAAACAGCGAAACATGTCAAGGCATTTGACTGTGGCATCCATGAAACCCGTTGACAAAGATGAATCGAAACGAACGAGTCCTTCCAGAGGCGAAGCTGACGAAAGGGCAGGGCTCGCGAGCAAGGATTCACGGACAATCGGTTTTTCCGAACGGATGACACACGCGACTGGTGGGCGCTTGAAGCAGCCAGCGGGTCTCGTTTCTTCCGACTATCCAAGGCTACAACAGAAAGGCTCATTTCTAACAGGTTCGGAATATCTCGCAGCAGGGACCCTGTCAGGAAATATCGTAATCTTTTCGTTCGAGCAAGAGGCGGCACAGTGCACGCCTCTAGCCTTTTCGCAAACTCTCCTTCGGGATTCGAGCACCTCCGCTCTAGTGCGTCAGAGAGCCTCAATCGAATCCATTGATGTGGAGACTGCAGGTAGCTGGGTCACCTATGGAGATTCTAGAGGCAGCGTCGCTGCATTCCGCTGGGATATCACTGCGTCAACCGACGCCGCTGAGACGATAATTCTGGCAAAAGGCCCTGCCAACGGTTTTGAGAGCCGAGGTGCGAAAGCAACCGTTACATCGATCGTCGGCTTACAAGGCCATGGGTCTGGCAGCCCTATACGTTGTGTACGCTGGTTATCGTCGAGCCAGGGGAGCGCTGCTTTAGTCTGCAGCGCCTCCTGGGATGGTTCCGTTCGTATCTGGGACGTAGAGCAGTGCGCTTGCGTACACGAGATGCTCCTTGCTGGAACTAGGCCAAATTGTTTCGTATCATGGAAAGCCGCAAATGCTGAAAACTCTTACGATAACTTGCTTATCGTTGGTTGCGTAGACGGAAGCATACGTTTGCTGGATCCAAGAGAAGCCCCTGTGGGAAAAACGAAGGGCGCGACTCTTAGAGCAGCTCACGGGAAAACATTCATTTCAGATATTGCTTTGCTTACCCGGATTTCAGAGTCTGGGCATTACCAGGGAACGGAGGCGATTTTTTCGGTTGGTTACGATGGCGCGGTTCGGGCATGGGACCTGCGGTGCATACCAACAGAGTCCCAGTTTCAGAATCGTGCTGCGGCTATGCTTTGGGAAAAGCCCGATGCTCATGCAGGGAAAGCAGTCCTTAGATGTTCTCCGTTAGAAAAGAATGGGTCCCTTCTAACAGGAGGAGCAGATGGAACCGTCCAGAGAATTGCCTGGTGATTTTGCAGTCTCTATCTTTTTTGGTCATGTGAATATGCCAAGTCGTTTAAAAAGCTGTGTCCGCTGCTCACGCCGAATTCTCGTCAAAGGGCCCATCGATAATAAAATTCCCACCTCGGCTGCTGCTGCAAGCATTTCGTCGAGATCGACTCCGTACTCTGTGGCATACTCCTCAAGAGTCTCATCTGTATACCAGTCAAGAACATCTTCGCGGCTCACTCCATGCAATCGATTGATAAGCTCTTGGATATCGTCGTCTGAGGCGCCCAAGTCAGTAAGAGTATCAGAGAGCCGTATTGGAAGATCAAGACCAATATCCACAAGGACTTCGATCAGCCACTCGGGTGGCACATGATAGTCCTCCGCGAGTTCTGCGATGGAATACAACGAAATGTCAAATTGCCTCGTGTCAGGCGGTCGAGACTTGGGTTTCAAAATAGCTTTCATATCAAGATTCTTTTCTATTAAGTCTAGGTTTCGTTTCGCTTCTGAATTTGTGAAATCGACATATTCCCGTAGCGTTGGTGGCAGAAAGTCTCGGATTTCCGCCATTTGACTCTCTGGCTTCGGGTCCTCCTCCGACGAGCGAAGGTAACCAAAAGAGAATTTTTCCTCACTATCTCGGTTGGGTTTCTCATCTGCAACTTCACTCAATAGAAACAAGAGAGAACCTTTATGAGGTGCTTTCGTCCCGTATGGGCGTCTAAGCAGCAGCTTTTCCGGCCTCCCGCGCTCGATCTGTGCGTGACCTTTGACAGAAACTCTTGAAGATTCGAGTAAGTTAGTAAACATCTCCGCCGACTCACCCACGGTATTCAAGTATGCTTCGCTACAGTTCGAAAGCTTTGCAATTCCAACCCCAACGGAGTCTCGACAGAAAGTTCGAAAGTGCAGAAACTTGGTGCGTCCGAAAGTATATAGGAGAGGCCTCACGGCTTCAGAACAACAAATAACCGCCGTAAATTTAGGAACGAAATTCACAAACCAGTAGCGCCCTCTCTGGATTTTGAGGATTCAAGCCATCGCGGAAAAATTCTAAACAGTATAGAGGTCAGCTGAGTTTTTGGGCACCAAGAAAGGAATATACGAAGCACGATGTCCAAGCAAATCTTGCACGAATAATCGAACTGCTAGAACTCGTGCAATCCGTAAACAGGGTCCTCAAAAGGCTTCAGAGAAGAGAAAACTTAAAAATCCACAAAATACGAGTAAATGCGCTAAACAAGCAGCTGCGAAACATGGAAAACCTTTCGCAAAAGTAAAAAAGACCTGTTTGCTTTCCACTCCAAAGATCACAGAAGATTTGAGAAGCGCCATCGCGACATTTGGTAAACCATTTAAGGGATAGGCATTCTGTCTAATGTTCACTTGTTACTTGCATGATTCCCTATATATTCGATAGCCAGCGACTCTGTTCAATACATGGAAATCACCCGGATGGTAACTGTAAAAATCGAAAAACTCGCCTAGTTTTCTCGCAGCGCGCACAATTTAATTCGTACCGTGTATTAGACTTTTGGATCGCGCAAATAATTGTGTTATTTTAGACCCGGACATGAAATCGATGAGCTGGCAGCAAGATTCGTTCTCTACTCCGCATGATTATGCATGAGACACGTTGAGGCGGTCGGAATTGATTTTGCTTGCTCAATATCTAAAAAGTGCTCTGTACCGAAAGAGCGCTCACAAGTTTGGCGACTTTCACGGACGGGCACAGCGTTCTCTCTTTCTAGAACCGCCATGGATGTCACATCGTCTGCGCATGATTTCATGCAACCCCTTGCCAATGATGCTACCAAGTGCTGACTGAGTTCATCACAAACTGCCATGGAAACAGCTGCCTCCCAGTGCCCCTCTAAGTTACGCCAGAGGAGCGCGCTAATGATTCTACGGCACCCCGGAAGTGCTGCGACACGCTTGATCGCAATTCCAAGTCTCGTGGTTCGTTTTGAAGGGACTACCATGAGAATCGGCAGCATATTAAACCACATGACAGCAAAACCGAGAATCGCTGATATCATTCCATGTAATAGGACTCGTTTTGTTGCTAGTTCGCATCCGGCGAAAAACTCGACACTGTTTGCTTGTTGCGCAGTGCAAGCCAATTCCAATGAGATGCGATTGACATAGATAACAATCAGCGCTGTGAAAAAGTTCACAAAAGTAACATCACTCGATAAAACTCCCCATTTCTTCCAGAATGAAGTGAAGATGTATACTAAACATACAGCTATACATGCTAGGTGAATATAAACAGCGTGCGGGTCATTCGCGGGTTGAACGGGCCTCGCTAGGCGTCGTTTCTGAAAAATACTCCCTTCCAAGTGCTCGAAAATGAACCTTGTAGAATCCACGAAAACGAAAAGACCAAGAGAGAAGCTCGCGACGGAGGATCTGTGAAAGTTGCCGCGATCTGTGTAGCTCGAGGAGCTCAACGTGCCAGCAAGCGCGGTACAAGTCCAAAAGACGAGATTCATAAAGAAAGGCAGCTCATATGTGGCCAGGCGAAGAATTCGAAGCAGTAGGTCACCTTCACTCTGCCGAAATGAGCGAAAAGTTGTCAGCAGCTGCAAACCTACGCAGAGTGTGACCGGTCCTGTCAGCACGAGCTTTTCCCAAAGTCGCGAGAGCAGCAAGTGAAAATCAACCATGAGAAACGCTGGTAGGTTTAAAGACACTAAAAGTAAAGGTTTTCTAAAAACTTTTCGAAAACCCGTATCCTAAAGCCGAGCAGAGATACTAAAAATTTGTTGGAACTGTGGCGTAATTTACATCATGTCAGATAAAAATCGGACAGGTTCCCTACCGTAGGTGTTACCTCTTTGCTTTGGCTTCCTTCTCACTGTTATACACAGTGGCCTGACGGGTACTTCGTGCGACCGCTTCCTTTTCTTCTCTCTTATTTCTTGTTTCGAATACGCCGGTCTCTATTGTACCTCCAGCTCTCTTGTCAGCTGTCTGAGAACGTTGATGGCAGCGTTAAACTCCTGATTTCGCTGCTTCCGACTATTCGCCAGGGAATTCATGCTCATGCAGGCCATGCGACCAACGAGTGCTTCGCGTTATTCATCTTCTGCGCATATACCAGAGATGCACTTTTCATTGCTGTGACACGTAGCCGTGATGCTATAGTGCCTTACAAACCCCACACTAACTCCTCTGCGTCTCATACCTCAATTCGTGAACGTGAACTTCATTGCTCAAAACATACTCTCAACATGTACAGGAAGGTCCCACTTGTGCATTCCTCCGTATTCGCGCCTGGCGACGTATCTTAAGACCATGTTTCTTTTCATCGACCGCTTCGGAGAGCACTCTGTTCGCCACAAGTGCAAGTGCTCGTTGTTGCATTCGATAGAATATTTGTGGAATGCGATAAAGTACTGTATGGAACCCCCAGGTAAGATATCAATACGAGAAATCGCGATCCGTCAACGCTCCCTTCGTGCAAAACGCTGACCCGCTCACCACTTAACGATATCCCCCGGATGACTCAAGTCTGCATCCAATAGACTTTTCCACGTAAACAACACAGAAAAGAGTTGAGTCCGCGGAGTATGTTTCTTCATAGGTATTAGCTTAATTTTGTTCCACCCGAGCTGAGTGTAACAGAATGCTATTTGACAGAAAAGAGAAAGAAACAGAAATCAGTATCCAGTAGGCCTTAAAGATCGTAAACGAATTGCGTGTAGGGTATACATACTGTACTGAACGGTGCAAGGCGGGCTGTACTCGTCTTACTGGTCAGGTATACCGCAGTACGCAGATAGTTGAGGAACACTGAAAGAAACAAGTAGATGCGCTCCGCGCCAATAGCAGATATTTCTAAAAACTGATCTCGGTCTATAGTACAAAAACGGTACGTTTATCAGCTTACGGAACGCAAAAGCTATGATAGTAGCCAGAATGGGCATCTCTCTTTCTCGACAGCTAGCTCGTGAGCTCCTGTGAACATTGGAATACAATTGAAAAAAGGTCCTAGTTCAAGTGCGGCCATCTTCCACCGAAATCACAATGAAAGCTTTGCAGGAAATAAGCGATCATTATGACGTCCACGCACGTCGGTTCGTTTGTTGTAGTCGATGAGACTTTCTTTGGGCGAAACTATCGAAGCGTGTGTGAGTATTCGCAGTGCACGGCGCCCGATGTACATATGATCGAACTCGAAGAGAACGACGACATCATCTGTTCCAGCTGCAGTGGATTCGTTTGGCGGTCTCAGTTTCGCACCTATAGAAGACTCATACAACAGCACCCAATTCAATGAGCCATTGAAGGCTTTTCCCAACGTCTGGCGATATCTTTTTTACTGGAAATTGTGGTATTTTTCCATTCTCCTTGCGTTTGGGCTTTTGCGGATGCTATAGGGGCAGACCTGCTTTTCATTCCTCCATACGCTCCGTGGTTCAAGCCCATCGTAGGAATGTGTTTCCTATCGTGAAACGTGGAGATCGCTCCACTCGGGGAATCGCTGAAGCTTGCAGCACACGGTTGTACCGGGGCACATTATGCCTTCCTTGAGCAAGTGCTCTTCCCTGAGAAATGGTTTTCACTTGAGGGCATGAAGAAGTGCGATCATTTTGAAGAAATAAAATATCCATGGCAAAGGTATGGAAATGGAATTCGACGATCCCGGAGGACCGTCGTGGCCAGCTGTCGGAGAAACAACGAAAATATCCTCTTCTCGCCGACCATAGAGCGGAGAAGAGCGATTGACGAAGAAGAAGGGATATGGGCGAGAGAGGGTGTCTAGTCTAGGGGACAATGACGTGACTGTAGTGGCACAGAGGCACGAGTTCTAGCAATCCTTGCATTGATGAGTCCAATCAGAGGCAACAAACGCAAGGAGTTTGTGAAGCAAGATTTCGACGCCGTCGTCAATATCAGATGGTGTGTGTTGTTGAAGACGAGACACGAGGAGCTGACGCAATCCTGCTTCGTGGGGCAGCCTTTGACGCTCGAGGTGTACAAGAAGAAGCTGAAACCGATAACAGGGGGCCAGTCAAAAAAGACTGGGAGGCGTCTGCGGGTAGATATATAATTACCCATCGGTCGCGAAACTTTCTCGCTCCATTGAGCGTGGAATACAATTGTTCCAGCTTACACGATCACCAGTATGGGCTGCAGAATCGGTGGGCTCATATTCATCATGCGCATGCCCCTGCTTCTGTTATTTTGAGTGCCACATCAATTCGGCATTGACCTGTTCATAACCAGGATTTCACCAGGATCTGACGCTCTGGCGTTCAGTCGACAGTCTTATCAGAGTCATTTTATTGGTCTCGGCAAGGCAATCTCGCACAAGATTTGTGACTCTCATGCAAGCTCTGGCATAAGTCCGGGCGGAATCCCATCAGAATTGTCTGGGTGATCTTCCCTGTCAGGGTTCGTTGAACCATGGGAGGTAGGGCCAGATCCGTCTCTGCTGTCATTACTGACCGACGGACTCCTGTTATGATCTGTTCCTGTCGGAGCTCGCTGTGCTCGAGCTTTCTCAAACGCAGAAACGATAGAATCGTAATCCACTGCCTTTCTAAACGGCTTTGACCCCAAGATTTGGATCAGATCATCCTCACGGACAACTTCTTTCTCAAGAAGCAGCCTTGCCAACGCCTTCAACTCATTCAAATGTGCATGAAGAAGTTCTTCACAGCGCGAATAGGCCTTGTCCACCATCGTTCGGGCTTCTGTATCGATGATTTCTGCCGTTTCTTCAGAGAAGGGTTTCTGAAACTGTGCATCGCTATCCATCTCTGTGTTGAACGATATCGTGCCCACTCTTTTGGACATACCGAAGCGAGTAATGGCAGCGTAGACCAGCCGCGTGACCCTTTCAAGATCATCTTGAGCGCCAGTCGTAATTCGGCCAAAGACCAATTTTTCCGCCGCTCTCCCGCCGAGGGCGACAACCAGAAAATCTTCAAGCTCTTCACGGGTTTGCAGAAACCGATCCCTTGGAAGATATTGCGCAAAACCCAGCGCTGCGGATCCTCTGGGCACAATCGACACCTTCAACAATGGATCAGCGTGCTTCGTGAACCAAGATGCGACTGCGTGTCCCGCCTCGTGGTGAGCAACTATCTCTCGCTCCTCAGGAAGAACTACTAAATTTTTCTTCTCGAGACCGCCAATGACTCGGTCGATAGCGGACTCAAAGTCAGCAAGTTCCACACTGTCTTTGTTCGCTCTAGCGGCGATTAATGCAGCCTCATTGCACGAATTCGCAATATCTGCACCGGAGAAGCCAGGTGTCAAGGCTGCGAGTCTCTTAGCAACGTTTTCGACACCGCCAGCACTGGATGCGATGCGGATCTTCCGCAGGTGTACCTTGTAAATTTCGAAGCGACCTTTGATGTCGGGTTTGTCTATATTGATACGACGATCGAAGCGCCCCGGGCGCAGCAGTGCTTTGTCGAGGATATCGACCCGATTTGTCCCCGCGAGAACGACGATGCCCTCCTGCGAAGAAAAGCCGTCCATCTCGACTAGAAGCGCATTTAACGTGTTCTCCCGTTCATCATTGCCACCACCGAAACCACCGCGACCGCGCGCTCTTCCCACTGCGTCTATCTCGTCTATAAAGACGATGCAGGGTGCGTTCTGTCGAGCCTGCGCAAACAAATCACGCACACGCGACGGCCCTATGCCGACAAACATCTCAATGAAATCTGAACCGGACATAGAGAAGAACGGTACATCTGCCTCACCGGCAACCGCCTTTGCTAAAAGCGTCTTACCTGTTCCAGGTGGGCCCACCAGAAGCGCACCTTTCGGAATCTTTGCTCCCAGATCCTTGTACTTCTTGGGATCCCGCAGAAAATCGACAAGCTCCATGACCTCCATCTTAGCCTCATCAAGGCCAGCAACTTCTGCAAAGGTTACACGCTCGCTGCCTTTGGCACCTTTTTTGATCACCGTGGGATTCGCTTTCCCTACTTGGAAGATGTTTCTTGCAGCACCTCCGGGTCCCGATAACGCTGAGAAAGAGTTGCGAAACAGCGCATATCCAAGTCCCAGAATGATCAGCGTTGGTAGTAATCTCAGTAGCTCTCCGAACATGCCCGCATTTTCGGACCGATACACGACTGGTATTGGATCGATTCCAAGGGATTTCTCCGCCTGTTCCAACTTTCTTTCAAACGATTCCACAGAACCTAACGTGAAGTAATACATGACAGTTGGCCTGTTGAGTCTCTTGGAGTCGCTAACTCCATCTCCTCGTGGCCGGCGGATGGCAGCTGGTGGTGATTCTGAGCCAGAGTAATCCTCGCCAGTGAGCTGTGGTTGCGCGCTTGTCTCCCATAGGGCGTCTCGCTGGGGTTGATCTACCCCGGTATCAAGCACAACATCTTCAGCTGTTTGTCGACTTCCGGCACTACGCTTCGACGGCTCGCCTTGATAAGTTTGTTTCACGTAAACGTATGCTGTCTGGCGATTCACGATTTCCAAGTGATCGACAAGACCAGGCTCTAACAAATCTCGCACAAACTGCTGAAAGTTAATCTCACGTCGCATACCTGTGCCGCTGCCTGACGAATCGTTTCCCTCGCCCGAGTTGAGTGCGTAAAAGATTCCACCCGCGAGCAGCAACTGGAACAGCCAACCGATATCGAAAGGTTGCTGTGGCTCGCCGCCGTTTGACTCTGGCTTTCTACCCTTCCAGTTTTCACCTTGAGCATTAGTTTGGGATTTTGAATCTGAGGTGCTTCCTGAACTAGAGGACGAGCTCTTTGTGGACTGCTTGCCGGGATGAATATCTTCCTCTGGTGCGTTGCGACTCGGAGTAGCCCCTCGCTCAAAGCGACCGAAGCCCCGATACCCGAGCATTCCAGACAGAATTCCAGCATTTTGTTGCAAGTGCTCGCTGCATGCTACACTTCTGATCAGTCCACGGTAAGTACTGAGCAACGCCACGCAGGAAGGCAAAGATTTCCGGCCCAGCACCGGGGTCTGAACCGCGGAACCAGGCGTCAACAACGCTTTCCATTCCCAGTTACAGAATCGCCTCCCAGTCGATCCTCCGACACGACCTACGATGTAATGAAGAAATCGGTAGCTCGAAGGCGCGTAACCTTTCATGAGGTAATCATTGGTCAGTCCGCTGTATCAGCTTGTGGGCGCAAGTACGCCGCTTCTCAGCAGTGTACGATGAATGGCAGACCAGCGCAACAGAATAAAGCGGTGTCCGGACTTTCACAACACGCCCTCAGAGATCGAACGGATTGATTCAGCAGCTGTGCGCATCGGAAC
>Ga0123519_10009985_pt1 | contig 14206 bp, 9 predicted proteins | sample YelNatPaOPRAMG02_FD_87396 | JGI IMG/M metagenome (GOLD analysis project Ga0123519, IMG submission 87396) | Hot spring microbial communities from Yellowstone National Park - Yellowstone National Park OP-RAMG-02 (version 2) | ecosystem: Environmental > Aquatic > Thermal springs > Hot (42-90C) ...
CCCTTCCAAAGCCTCGTTCGTATAACCTTCCTCGGGATTCTGGGCTCCTTGTATCGGTGCTGAGAAGAGTTGCCTTTCTCGTGGGTCGTAATACTGCCAACTCCCCTTGCATTCACCGATTGGCATGCCCTGATGCTTGTCAATGGGCATGATCATCGTGGTCCAGTATCCGCCATAGTGTTTGCACTCGCCGTCGGTTATCTGCTGCTGGTCAGTGTACCGCACAGACTCGATCCCAAGCGTATGGCCCCCTGATGAGCAACCATCCAAACCGGCTTCGGGATTGCGGTCCTTGAACTCCTTGTAGAGTCGGTAAAAGTTCTGGCTTTGCAGGAAAGTACCATTCCAATCACCAGTCTCAGAGTCAAAGCTTCTGTCATTCTTGACATTACATGGATCCCCGTCCACGCGCAGGTCGTAAGTTCCGAATTTCCGCTGCATACCGCATAGCATGGCAAGAATCCACTGGTACGCTTCCTCACGCGACATATCGATGGTCCAGTTATACCAGTTGCCGTGAAAATCCAGCATCCACTCTGGGTGCTCGATCCAGATGTTGGACAGTCGGTCTGCATGCCACGGTGGCATCCAAAGACGAAGGACCATCCCGTTCCGACGGATGTATTCGTTGATGTGTTTCCAGTCATCCCCAAATATGCCGTTCCAGTTGCCTTTGGCATCAAACCAAAAATCATCTACCCACAGTCGTTCGACACCGATATAGCGCCCCATTTCCACTATCTTATAGACCTTCTCTGCGAGCGGAGCTTCACGCCAGATGACGATGCTGCTGCGGTTAAAGTACGTGTCTCGGGTGTAGTCCCACTTGTAAGTGTAGATGTATTCGTTGATGGTATTGCCCAGATCATCGACATCACCAATGAATACGCCGGTCATCATCGGTGGCATCTTGATGCTTTCCCCAGCCTTGAGCCCATAGGACAACAACTCACACCAGCCCACCAGCGAGGTGTTGCCATCGCGATTGCTGAACTGAGACTTCCACCACCCCTGGTAATCGAAAGTCATGTACCAGCCCTCGTTTTTGGCCCTGTTCCTAAGAGCAAAGAATTCGAACCACATAGCTGTGCCATTGAAGCGGGGATGAAGTTTGTTAGCAAAGGCGCCGTCGACTTCCATCATCTCCGGCGGCCCCTGAGAGTCAAAATCCTTCACATAGCCATCCTCGATCTTCACCTGTTTGAGGATGGTGCTGCCGGTAAAATTGCCGCCGCCCGTCATATACAAGAAGTCGATATCTGCTATCTCGTTGTGCATCAGGCGTTGAATGAAGATGCGGGGTCGGTCGATTGTGCCGTCCTTGCCAGAGATGTTCTCATAGACGGTCCACTCCTGGATGACCCCCACACCGGGATAGGCCACATAGTGGCGCTCGACCCTCAGCACATCATTTTGAAGGGTGATGATCGCTTCCAGTTCGCCCTGGGATAGCTCAGAGGTCGCCACGTCCGTCACTTGCCAATTGCAGTCGCTGCCCGAATACTGTTTACCATTGAAGGTGATAGCGAACTCGTCCGAGGGCTGGGCACCACCCAAGACATAGTGACTGCCCGTGATTTTGTTCACATAATCGGACATGACGAACTGACCGTACTCATTGAGTTCTAAAACCTTCTCTACTTTGCTTGTGCCTACCCGGAATATATTGTCCTCACGCGTGAAGTAGGCATCTCGTGATGTCTTATGCACGGTTTACCTCCTTAAGAATGTATGGTCTTGTCGGAAATAAGCGCCTGCGGAAGATGCTAAGCGGGTATACAGGAAGTCGCATATAAGATGCCCAGAAGCGCATCCCTATCACCCGCAGCGTAAGACACAAGATTGATTGGGCAACCCCTATCGGAGGACAGCATGTATGGCCAGGTATATGTGCAAATCAAGGGGTGTGATACCAAGACCAGACTACACGCTTGGCCGTAGCACCACACCCCAAGCTTGCCACAAAGCAGAAATCAGGAAACAGAGCGTCAGCCCCGCATCTCTTATCGAACAGGGTTTACCTCGTCAGCTAGACCTTGACCTTTTCCTTCAATCCCGCCGGGCCGAACTCGGCAAACCACTTGGTTACATCGGCCTTCGCGGCGTCGTACTTGCCAATATCGTGCAACTTGCCCTGAATCTCGTCCCAAGCGGCTTTGAACGCACTATCATTCTCGGCCGTGAGGAGCTTGCTGATATCGCCGTTGACGAAGCTACTCCAGAAGTACGCGTTGACCGCCTCGCAGTTCCCACCACCGTCGCCATACGTGGCGCGCCCATCGGTGTTGAAACCGCAGTTTAGGGCCGTACTGTAGACCCTGGGGATCACCAACTCAATCTGGAGCTGTGGTGGGTAGTTATACCGAGGATCGGCCGCCCACGGGGCGTCAAACCCTGGCAAAGCCCAGTAAACACGGTTCTGGATGGAGCTGCCCGAGTAATAGAGACCGTAGTAGTCAGCATTCTTGGTATTGGCAACGTTCTCCATGATATTCCTGCGGGTCTCCTCGTCCTTCCAATACTTCTTGCCGTCCGAGCCAGTCACATACAGCCCAGCGTCCGGAGGGCCCCAAGCCCAGATCTCTTGCCAGTCCTCTGAGACGCAATACTCGATCATCTGCACGATACGATCCATGTCCTTGATGTTCTTGTTGAAGACAAATGTTGGCCAACCACCGCCTTCGAAGACATCAAAAAAGCCGTAACGCTTGTCCTTCTTGGGCCATGGGATCGGGCGGACGTAGGCGGTAGGATCCTGGGAGAGCAACGCCTGGCGGGCCACCGGCAGGTTCGGCACCATCAAACCTATGGCAGCCTGACCGCTCGCCCATTTGGCTTGTAGCTGGTCATTCTTCTGGATAACATAGTCCGGGTCCAACAGGCCATCCTGATACCACTTGCTCCACAGCCTGTACCACGGCTCAGCGCCAGGTAAACCGAGATAGCCATCAACCTCACCCTCGTCGTTCACCCGCCAGTGTCCGTTGTCCATCATGCTGCTGATGTGAAAGACGGACCAGTAGATGGAGTTGATCGGATAGAGGGGTTGTGCTCCTACCCTAATATCAAGAGCTTTGATCTTTCGGAGGAGCTCATCGAACGCTTCCGGCGTGTCGATGGCTGGCTCGATGGCCAACTGGTCGAGCGTGGGCCAGATGCCTTTATCGGTCGTTTCTTTCTTGAGTTCACCCATCGAGATGAACTTGTAGCCACACTTGGCCAGGATATCCTCGCGGGCCAGAAGCGGCCACACATCGAAACCCTTGTAGTAAATGTTATCTTTGAACTCCGGAGCATTACCGTTGATGCCAATTTTCGGAAGGCAGTAATGCCGGCCGTTGTTCTCATAGCGTGGCCAGGTCTCCTGATGCAAATACCGCGTGTAGGTAGGCATCTTCGGGAGGTAATCGGTCATGTCGGCAAAGTCGCCGTAAAGGACCAGCTTCTGGGCGGGCAACCGGCCTGACGGCCCCCAAATATCGGGTATCGTACCAGCGGCCTTGTGAAGGGCATAGTCTTCCTCTAGCGAACGCTCCGGGGGAGGGCCGATGAGCTCGAGTTTGACGTTCCACATTTTCTCGAAGTAGGGTGTCACGATGTCATTGGCGTTATTAGCAGCTGGTTCGGAATACAGCCAATAAGTAGAGCATACCAGCTTGAGGAGCTCTGTTCCCACCACTTTCTTAGCCTCAGTAGCCGCAGGCTGGACTGTCGGTTGTGTAGTAGGTGCCGCGGTTGCAGCGGGCACGGAGGTTGGAGTGGGTGCCTTGGTAGGAGCGGGAGCACAGCTAGCCAGCACTGCACCGACCGCAAAGGCGGTGGACAGCTTGATCATCTCGCGACGCGTCAGTTTCGTAGCCATTTGTCTTGACCTCCTTGAGTTAGAAACGGTTAGATGAGATCGATCCGTATGCGAGCCGAGAGTTAGAAATCCGATAGAGATCGCCTCCTTTCCATGTTAAACGCTAAGAGGCTGCTTGACGAGTATTCGCAATGCCTAGGCCTTAACTGCGCCTATCATCACGCCACGTATAAAGTACTTTTGGAAGAACGGGTAGATAAATATGATCGGCATGACCGTGACGATTAGAATGGTCATGCGAATGGTCTCGGCAGAGATGGTCACTGGCTTAATGCGACCCTGCATCAGGCTGACCATGTCGGCCTCGTTCCTGGTGAGGAAGGCTTGCAAGACGTTCTGCAGTGTCCGTAGAGAGGGCTTGGTCATGAACAATAGCCCGTCGAACCAAGAGTTCCATTGCCACACACCGTTAAACATGGCGATCACCGCGAAGCTTGGTATAGCCAGTGGAAAGATGATCTTGAAGAAGATCGTCAGCTCACTGGCTCCGTCGAGGCGCGCCGACTCTGGCAGGGCTGCAGGGATGGTGTCAAAGTAAGTGCGCATCAGCAGCATGTTAAAGGCCCAAAAGCCGTGCGGCAGAATGTAGACGAGCAGGTTGTTAAAGAGACCCAGTTTGTTGATCAACACATAATAGGGCAATAAGCCTCCAGATATATACATGGGAATAATTAAGAAGAGCGAGATCGCCCGGTTACCGGGCATCTCATAGTGCGAGAGCGCGTAAGCAGCCAAGCCGGTGATGAGCACCGAGTAAACCATGCCTCCCAGTGTACGGTAGATACTGACCAATACCGACGTGTAGATTTCCGGTATCCGGAAGACCGTCAGATAATTATCCAGCGTAAAACCCGCCGGCCACAACACCACGATGGTTTTGGCTGCCTCAGAGGCCGAGCTAAAGGAATAGACCAGGCAGTACCAGAAAGGATAGATAGTGGCGATAGATAGAAGAAGCATGATAAAGCCAGAAACCACTTGGCTAACTAAGGCCTTTTTCCGTAAACCGAGCCTGCCCATGATATCTCGCTTTCACCCTCCATTTTGTAATCGGGTGTTCTAGCAAACGATTAGAAGGCCCCGAACTTGCGAATGCGGCGACTGAGAGCGTTCGTGCCCATCACCAGTAACAAAGCTACCAAACCCCGGAACAAACCCATAGCCGTGGCGAAGCCATACCTGACTTTCATAATGCCCTGCTGGTAGATGTAATAGTCAAGGGTGTCTGACTTGGTGGAGACCATCGCGTTGCGTAAATTGTAGATGGCGTCGAAGGAGATGGGACTATTGGTTGAAACCATATTACCTACCGCGAAGATCAGCATCAGCGCAACTGTTGGCGCAATACTGGGCAGAGTAATGTAAATGAGTTGCTGAAAACTGCTGGCCCCATCCACGATGGCTGCCTCATACTGCTCAGGGGGGATGCCGGACAGGGCTGCCAGGTAGATGATCGTATCCCAACCGAGCTCTTTCCAAATTGCCACGATGATCGTGATCCACCAGAAATAATCTGGTTTGCGCATAAAGGGCACAGTCTGCTGGCCAATGGCTTTCAGAACCACGTTGACTAGGCCTGTGTGCTGGTCTAGCAGCTTGTAAACGATGCCCGCGATAGCCACCCAGGATACGAAATGGGGAAGATAGGTGATAGTCTGGGTCACTCTCTTGAACACACTATCCCGCATGCCAAAGATCAGGATCGCCAACGCGACGGGAAGCGTGAAACCAATCAGGATGTAAAGGCCGTTAATGGCCAGAGTGTTACGCAAAGCCCTGTAGAAGCCACTATCCCTAAGCAAGGCCCTAAAATTGGCGAGGCCGACGAACGGGCTTCTGAACATGCCATTGACGATGTCATATTCCTGGAAAGCCATGATGAGGCCGATCATGGGCACATAACTGAAGACGAGCACCACGATGATCGCGGGCACCAAGAAAAGATACAATGTGCGGTACCGAAGGATGCGTTTCCGGAGCATCTGACGTGTGGCCGAAATGCCGGGAAACGATGCGGAATCCTTTTGGGCTGAACGTAGCCACCGCTTGCCGAGGGCGTTTGATATGGGTAATGAGTTTCTTGTCAACGTCAGGTCCTCTAGGTTGGTAGTTTAGGTTCAAGTGAATAACGTGGCGAGAGAGTGCGAAACGGACAAATCACCCGTTACGGTTTCATTCAGATATGGAAGCTCCGCAGAATGTTGACTATTGGATACCTCATAGCTAGAATGAAAACTGCGGTTCGGTGAAAACCTGCAACGCATGCTCTGTTATGGTTTCTTATTCTGTCTCGGCCAAAAGCGCAAAGCCGCAGTCAGTCCGATGATCTCAATGAGTTTCAAGTAATAGTTTAACATATTTGCTTGAACGTGTGTCCCGCATAATTTCTTGCATTTCCCAGCCGAACCGCGGCGCATGAGGGGCAAAGGGCTTTGTCGAGGTGCTGCATGGTAAGCAAGGAGTTGTTCACCTATCACGTCAAAAAGGCTCTAGAGGGATACTACGATGCCGCATCCCTTCAGTTAAGCCCTCTCATCGATCTCTTGAATCTCGTATCTGCCTTAGGTGAGACGCGAATTGCTTGCTTGCGGCGGCTTTTAAGGGAGACCATTGAGGCCCTCAAGCCCCCATCAAGCATTCCCTATAATGAACAAGCCTGGGTAGGTTATCGGGTTCTGTGGTCTCGTTACATTCAGTCGCGTAGCCAGTTTGCTATCTGTGAAGAATTGGGACTCAGTCGTACAAGCTACTATCGGTATTTGGCGGAGGCCATTGATGCAGTCAGCGCAATACTGTGGGATAGATATATTGCCCTCACTCCAACAGAAGATCGGCCAAACACGATCCGGCCCACGGACACAGGGCCCATCGAACGTGCCGTAAGACTCTCAGGCTACTCCTCACTGCAAGCCACTCGTTTAGCCGAGATCGCCGAGATCATTGACGATGTCCTTCGCATCATAAGCCCTCTAGAAAACCAATGCGGCATTACCATCCGCGTGTCCTTACCCACGCAGTTTCCTGATACTTATTACTTGAGTGCGGGGATAGTGCGTCAAGTCCTCCTTATAGTACTAACTGAGGCCATTCAGATAGCTTGTAATGACGTCGTCAACCTAATAGTTGCCGCTTCTAAGTCCGAGATTGCATGGCGAATCACTCAACTCCGCTCCGATCTCCTTGTGTCCATGGATGCACGGGTCGCTTCCAATATGGCTGCCGCTCAGGCACTCCTCGCTGCGCACAATGGGCGATTATGGTCAGAAAGGGATGAGAGGAAATGCTTCACCCTGGGCTTTGCTTTGCCTGTCTGCCATCCCAGAACCGTCCTTATTGTGGATGATGATCCGGACACCGTCGAGCTATACACACGATATCTCAGAACAGGGCCTTACCTGGTTCGGACAGCTCGGACTGCTCAGGATGTACGAAAGTTGTTGGCCCAAGATTTGCCCGACCTTGTAGTTCTCGATGTATTGCTGCCGGGGGAGGATGGCTGGAATATCCTCCAGCAACTCAAGACAATGCCAGAGACGGCGCACATCCCTATCATAGTTTGTTCGGTGCTTAGCCAACCCCTTCTGGCCCTAGCCTTGGGTGCCAAGGAGGTATTGCGCAAGCCCGTAGAACAGGGCACGTTTCTTCGTGCCGTTTCAGCAGCGCTTAACTTACCAGAAGTTCCTGGCTGACGTTCTCGATCGCTGCCGATAGCAGGCGAGCAACTTTGCTCAGCTCCACGGGTTTCTGGCGGTGTACGCTCAAAGGTAGTTTCACTATTAACTGGTTTTCGTAGATATCACGCGCTGATACGATAACCACGGGCACATGCGAGAGCCGTTTGTCCTCTTGCATCCGAGTAATGGTCGCCTCACCATCTAGTCCCGGCATAACTAGGTCAATAAAGAGAATGTCTGGCACAATATGTTGCATGAGTTTGAGCGCCTCTTCTCCACTGTAAGCTCTAAGAATGCGATAAGGGCGAGGCAGGAGCATCAAAGTGGTCTCTAACAGACGTACAGCATCGGGCTCATCGTCTACAAGGAGAATCGTAGTTTCATCTTCTCGTTCTACCTGACCCATTACAGCAACAATGCTGTCGGGAGAGATCGGCTTGATCAGGTAGCCCAAGATATTTGAGTTCTTCTGCTGAGCCATAGTGCAGGGTAAACCGCAGGTGACGATAGGTATGTCCAGAGATTCTTGGTGCAGTATTGCCTGGATTGATGCGAGGCGCTGTGGTTCCGTTATAAGCGCTCTTGGATGAAGTGACTTAATCAGCGTGCTCACCTGACTTTCATCGGGCAGCCCGACCAGGTGATAGTCCTCGAGGTAACGCCCCAATAGACGTACCACTGAGGGATTGTCGTGAACAACCAAACAGGTCTGTTTCCAAGGATGGTGATTCCCAACTGCTTCAGTTCGCACCAGATCCCTTGTGCTAGGAGAGGTGCCTGGCAAAGGCAGAGTAAATCGTATTGTCGTTCCCACTCCCTGGGTGCTCTCCGCCCAGATGCGCCCGCCATGCAGTTCGACGATCTCCTTGGCAATGCTGAGCCCCAATCCGCTGCTGTGCTGTTCTCCTCGCTGTTTCGGGTCAAGTTGTCCAAACTCGCGAAATAGCTTGGGTAAGTTTTCGGGAGCAATGCCACTGCCGGTATCCTGAACGCTAATGAGAAGCTCCTGCTCAAGGCAGGTAACTTTGATAACAATCTCGCCCTGCGTGGTGAAGCGTATAGCGTTTGTCAGGAGGTTTAATAAGGTTTGCCTCAAACGTACCTCATCGGCCAGAATCCAAGGCAGGTCTTGTGGACAATCTACACGTAGAGCGAGTCCTTTACGCTCGGCCAACGGGCGAACTACGCTAAGGGCTTTCTCAATGACGTCGGGCTTCAGGTTGATGCGGTCCTTTACCAAAGGCAATCGCTGGGCTTCGATCTGAGATAGATCGAGGATATCGTCTACCAACGTGGAGAGATGGGCGGCGTTGCGGAATATAGCGTCAATATCGGCTCGATAGGCCATTGGCAAAGGGGCTCCGTAAAGCTCGGGAGACAAAACCATGAGGCGACTGAAGCCTAAGATCAGATTTAGCGGCCCCCGCAGCTCATGGCTCACTGTAGCTACAAAGCGCGCTTTAAGTGCGCGGGCAGTTTCTGCTTCTTGCCGTGCTATGATCAACTGCTGGTTCATGTGTTCGATACGGTATGTGGCTTCTTCCATCGCTCGCAGGGCGCGGTAGAGCTCCGCGCGGCGTTGTCTCACTTCTGCTAAGGCTCGGTTGGCTTGCTGCCATCCTGATAGCGATTGTGCCACAGCAATGCTCAACGGGCGCATGGTAAGCCATCCCAGGATCCATACTGCAAGATATAAAATGGCCATATCTATATTCCGTAGACCAAACATTATTAGAGTAGATCCAGCATTTAGGGCATATTGAGTACTTGTTCCGGATAACCACATTAACGCGCACACTAAAAGTGCGTGCCAGGTTCCTAACAAAGCGTTAGCAATGAGGATAGCTAATGCGCCAAACGACATGGCTTTTGAGGATGGATAGGCAGCAATGATTGCGTTAATCGAGAGCATGATGCCCAGACACAGTGCCCAACAGGCCCAGTTATACCATCGCTTGTATAAAAGATGAGTAAGGCAGGCCGTGAGCGGTAGTGCGATCACGGGGATCTGATTAAGGCTGGTAGGATTACTAGCTTGTACGACATAATAGAGCCACACCCAGGACGAAATAGCCGTGATTGTCACTATCCAGGATAGCAGGCTCCGGCGCAAATCGCTAATCTCGGCTCTGGCTGTCGTGCGCAAGTCGTTTTCGCAGGCAAGTGAAATGTCCTGTTTAGTACTCATCCTAAACCTCCCAGATTACGTCTTATTGCATTCTGCTATTAGAAATGGGACAATCCGACTCAGTTCCATCTTGTGTTGGCGAGATTGGCGAGCTTGTTGATGAAGGGAGTTGCGCCGTTGAGTTCGTTTGTCACCTCAAAGGAGCGGCGGTCTAGCGGCAGGCCTCAGATTTGCAGTGCATCCAGATAACTGACTCCCCCAGCACGCTTCCGGCCACCTCCAGAGGACCCTGACCAGGGTGTTTGTAATGGCGCTTGCGTTCCAACCTCCTTTGGGCAGGGGTGAAATGGTGATAGACCATCCATGACGAGGCCGCCCGCTCCTCGCGCACAGCCGTTCCGTGATGGCGTCCTCGGCTGGGGCGCGCGGAAATCGCGCCACAACCACTCGGGGCCCGTGCGCCCCAAACCCCGATGACAATCCAGGCGATAGAAGAGCAAGCGATCCAGTTGCACATGCACCTTCCGCAAGTCATGGCCCAGCGGGTGCTTGGCCAATGCCTGCAGAGCTCGCTCCGCCTGCTCAAAGGTGGGGGGCATCGATCACCGCGTGTAGCCAGGCGGTCAACTCCTTCGGACTCTCTGTCCTGCCCCATCCAGCCAGCGCTACAAGGTGCTGGCCCCAAATTGGCAGGCCTCCGGCCTGGCGGCCCCTTCCTCCCAGGGATGCCACATCAGCCAGCGTTCTTGATGCCCCATCGTCGAACGCAGCATCTCCGCGATGCGCCGTAAGGTGCTACGCCCGTGTACCCACCAGTCCACTGCCTGCCGATGCACGGCGCGTGCATACCAACTCCCGCGTACCAGCCAAGCTTGCTCTTCCGGGTAGCTGCGCCGGCAAACGTAACACCAGTGCCGTTGGACACGCACATTTTGACGCCCAGATAATGTCCAAGGACGACGCCAATAACCCCCATTCTTGATCGTCCAGCTACTCCCACACTTCGGACAGTGGCGCCAGTCCCAGACCGAACGCCGGGCCAGCGCGCAGGTTCTGGACAAAACGACGACCGCGCTCTATAACGTTCACGGGCTCTGCGATCTCCTGCGAGCTTATCCCCTACAGGATGATCTCAAAATCCTTTTTCACCAAATTCCCTCGCATCAACATGGTCCGGAACCGAGCCGTCAAAGCAGCGAATGTGATCTCGCTATTTTACCTGGAGGGCAAGTTGTGGTAGCCTCCCACATTGAAAGGAGTATCGGAGGCGGATGAACAACACTCAGCGCCCCTTTTATCTGCTGGTTGATACCGATCAGGTGACTTTAGAGCCCCAATTACGGGCCGCGCTTGCAGAGTGTGCCCTTAATGAGCCATACATCGTGCGCTATCCCCTGATTCGTTCTCGGCAGGACGTTGCGGCAGCCTACGAGGCGGCGCGTAGAGAGAATGGCATCGTGGTGCATGCCTTGTTCAATAGCCAGTTGCGCCAATCGGCTCACCTTTTCGAGCGAGAGCTTCATGTGCATTCAATTGACCTGGTTGGCCCCTTGATCGCGAATCTGGCGGATTTGCTAGAAGTGTCGCCCAGCACGAGGCCTGAGCTTTTTCGGCATCTCAGTGAGGAGTACTTTCGCCGGATTGAAGCTATTGAGTTCGCTGTAGCTCACGATGACGGCTTGCGTCCCCACGAGCTCGACCGTGCCGAGATCATCCTAGTAGGTGTGTCGCGGACCAGCAAAACTCCCTTGAGCATGTACCTGGCCTCCCATGGGTGGCTGGTGGCTAACGTCCCTTTGATCTTGGGCCTTGATCCACCCCATGAACTCTTTGAGGTGGACCCCAAGAAGGTCTTCGGCTTGGTCATTCGCCCTGAGCGCTTGGCCATGCTGCGCCGGGTGCGCTTGACCAGGTTAGGCTTCAACGCTCCGGAGAATTATGCCGATTTGGACTATGTGCGCGAGGATCTCCGCCACGCCCAGGATATCTTTCGGCGGAGCGGGGGTTGGCGGGTTATTGATGTGACGGGCAAGGCGATTGAGGAGACCGCCAACGAGGTTATCCAGCTTTTGCACGAGGAGGATAACGCGCGCCCGGCTTAGCAAGGCCGTATCGGTTCACTGTGTTGTCTGGTGATCGCGGTATGTTTCTGCTTACCCTTATATTTGTGCAAGGTGGGCGGGCGTGTATAATCTCAAAAACCATTTGAACATGCTCAGATCAGAGGAGTACAGCCATGCTCAAGACGCATACGTGTGGTCAGTTGCGCATCGGCGATGTGGGTACTGAGGTCGTCCTGGCCGGTTGGGTCCATCGTCGCCGAGATCATGGCCATATTATTTTTGTTGACCTGCGGGATCGTTGGGGCCTGACCCAAGTTGTGTTCGATCCGAGCACCTCGGCGAGGGCCCATGAGGTCGCGGCCAAGATGCGTAATGAGTATGTCGTGCGCGTGTGGGGTACGGTGCAACGTCGGCCAGAGGGGTTGAACAACCCCAAAATGCCCACCGGAGATATTGAGGTCATTGCCCGCGAGGCAGAGATCCTCAATGAGGCCAAGACGCCCGTCTTTTATATCAATGAAGAGACGGAGGTCGACGAGGCCTTGCGCCTGCGATATCGTTACCTTGATTTGCGTCGGGAACGCATGCAGCGCAACCTCATCCTACGGCATAATGTCGTGCGTTTCATCCGCGAGTATTTATACGAGCGCGGCTTTATTGAGATCGAGACGCCCATCTTGATCAAGAGCACGCCCGAGGGCGCTCGCGACTATGTGGTGCCCAGCCGCCTCTATCCGGGCAAGTTCTACGCTCTGCCGCAATCACCACAGCAGCTCAAGCAGTTGCTGATGGTCGCTGGATTTGAACGCTATTTTCAGATCGCGCGCTGCTTCCGGGACGAGGATCAGCGTGCCGACCGACAGCCCGAGTTCACTCAGCTCGATCTGGAGATGTCCTTTGTAGATCGCGAGGACATCTTGCAGTTGACGGAAGGCCTTCTCACCGCTCTCGTGCCGGCCGTATCCGATAAGCGCATCTTGCAAACGCCCTTCCCCCGTTTTACCTATGAGCAAGTTATTGAGCGATACGGCTCCGACAAGCCCGACATTCGCTTTGGGATGTTCCTGACCGACCTTTCGGATATCGTTCGCCAATCAAGCTTTCGCGTTTTCACCGAGGCGATAGGTGCTGGGGGCCAGGTTAAGGCCATCCTCGCCCCAGGCTGTGCCGACTATACCCGGCGGCAGCTTGACGAGTTGACCGAATTCGCCAAAACCTGCGGGGCGAAGGGATTGCTCTCACTGGCCGTAGGCACTGAAGGGGTGCGGGGCCCTATCGCCAAGTTTCTCTCTGAGGCCGAGCTTCAGGGGATCGTGCAACGTATGGAGGCGAAACCCGGTGACTTGATCCTCATCGTCGCCGATACGCCGAACGTGGTGGCCGAGACCCTCGGCCAATTGCGCCTTGAATTCGGCCGCCGCCTCAAGCTCTTGGATGATAACGTGCTCGGCTTTGCCTGGGTAACTGATTTCCCCCTCCTAGAGTGGAATGAGGAGGAGAAGCGTTACGCCGCCGTCCATCACCCCTTTACCGCTGCCTTGGATGAGGATTTGCCTCTCCTAGAGACCCAACCGGCGAAGGTACGCGCCAAGGCTTACGATATCGTGGCTAATGGTTACGAGATCGGCGGAGGATCCATCCGAATCCACCGCCGCGATGTGCAGGATCGGATGTTCCGGGCTATCGGCTTGACGGAAGAGGAGGCTCGGTCGCAGTTTGGGCATCTCCTGGAAGCCTTTGAGTTCGGTGCGCCGCCTCATGGGGGGATCGCTCCAGGGATCGATCGTTTGGTGATGCTTCTCGCTGGCGAGCCGAACATCCGCGAGGTGATGGCCTTCCCCAAGACGCAAAGCGCCATGGACTTGATGACTCAGGCGCCTTCGCCCATCTCGGAGAAGCAACTTAAGGAATTGCACATCAAGCTAGATATTTGAGCCTGCTCACCCTTTCGCATAATAACTGAGCGTACCAGCCGTTTTTAGGCTTCTGATAAGAGCGCAGGGCGACTATGCGGGCCTGCACGAGCGAGGAGCGCTTTCAGGATGCCCTTTACACGCTTTGAGCTGCGTTCGCAAGCCCCTCGGGGGCAGGTCTATTGGATGCTTTGGGCTCCATTGTTCCTATTCCTTGCCCTCGGGTTTCGCTCCCTCCTTGTGGATGGCTGCACAAAGGGGGCGTTCGCTGGTATGCCTATTGTAGAGGATAACGCTTCCCAAGCTCTCGCCAGCGGCACGGGCGCGTTTGCGGTTGGGGCCAGGGCGCTGCATGATCTGCAAGATGCCAACCTCAGGCCCCCAATGCCGAGTTTAAGGCTGCTCCCCGCAACGAAGGTGCCCGTTCCATTTACCGCCCCTCTCCCTCCTCTGGGGATGATCGCGGTCCATGGCGGCCAGGATACGACCCTTGAGGTTTGGACGCCGAACACGAACTGGGGTGCCGATGCGCATCTCCGTGTCCGCCAAGGGAATATCGCCTCGGC
>Ga0123519_10009987_pt1 | contig 14203 bp, 18 predicted proteins | sample YelNatPaOPRAMG02_FD_87396 | JGI IMG/M metagenome (GOLD analysis project Ga0123519, IMG submission 87396) | Hot spring microbial communities from Yellowstone National Park - Yellowstone National Park OP-RAMG-02 (version 2) | ecosystem: Environmental > Aquatic > Thermal springs > Hot (42-90C) ...
ATTAACGAAACTCTGCCATGGATTGAAATCGAAGGCACATACGAGACAAAGAATGAAGCGAGAAAAGCAGCTAAAGAAGCTATAAAAAAGATGAAAATAAAGGTTGTGCGTTTATCAGACAAATAGGCTGTTCGAAGATTAAAAACTTTTATATATAACTGCCATATTATAGTTATTTTGCAACCATATGGTTATTATATAACCCAGAAGGATGGTTTCCCATCCCTCTGGAGGAGTTGACAACCCGTGGTAGCGAGCCTCAACTCCAATAAATTCAGTCAAGTTCAGAGTGATAAATGTCTTTCGTTAGAGTTCTTGTTCGATAACGTGGATTTTATGTTTGTTTGGAAGATTGTTATGATGCGGTATCATTTGCGTGGGAGACCTCATGACCCTATTGCTATGTTTAAGGCTTTGCTTTTGAAGGAGATGAGGCAGCTTTCTTCTCGTAGAAAGTTGGTGGAGTTTCTTAGGCGTGATTCATTCTGGTTGAGGAAGTGTGGTTTTGAGAAGCCGCCGAGTCACAATAGTTTTTCTGATTTTGTTGATAGAGTTGGAGCGGATGCTACTGAACAGCTTTTCTATTACTTAGTCAATGAAATAATGAAGCTTAAGAAGACTGGTGAAGTGGTTTCAATAGATTCTACGCCTTTAAAGGGATATGCACATTTCTGGAAGAATAGAGAATGCTCCGACCCAGACGCCAAATGGGGATACAGTCCTACAGCGGAATGGGTTTTTGGCTATAAAGTTCACTTAGCCGTTGACGCAGATTCAGAACTTCCTTTGGCGTTTATTGTTACACCTGCAAATGTTTATGACAGCGTAGAATATCCAGAACTTTTGAATAAACTGATTCAGATGGGGATACAGCCCAAAATAGTTCTTGCAGATGCAGGCTACGACTCAAAGAAAAACTATCTGTTAACTCTAAAATATGGAGCCACTCCAATCATTGCACTTAACAAGAGAAAGATGAAAAGAAGGAAAACACGGGATTTCGAACGTATCTTGCCAATAAAACGGAACAGTGAACTTTGGAATTCTCTTTACAGAAAGAGAAGCAGTGCTGAAAGGGTCATTTCAAGACTAAAAGAAGAGTTAGCTCTGAGAGATGTAAAGGTAAGAGGACTTAACAATGTGCGAATTCATGTAGCATTTTCTCTAATAGCAATGGTAACAGTAGCTCTTGTTGCTTTTAAAACAGGAAATGGACATAGAGCCACAAGTGTGAACTCATTTAGATTCTAAGACTCTTGATTAGGGATTTGGACGGCACATTTCTGAATGCTATTTAACATCATCATATTTCTTCTTTCGAAAATATTTCACTGCCAAATATGCTAATCTTAGGTCTTCCAAAGCTTTGAGCAATATTCCTTGCCTAATATTAAGCGGAGCATTAATCAGCATAAAATCGTTGCTTTTTGAAAATTTAACGAAGGTCAGTTGCCTAATTTCATTTGCCATTGTTGTGTAAAGAACATTTAACTCAATCTCAGTATTTTTATAATCCGAAGAAGGCATGTGAAGCAAGGCTACAGAGTCTTTCGGGGCTAATGTCATAGTGTTTTCAGCTAGAGAATGCAATCTCATACTGTTTTCAAAAGTTTTCTTTGCTGTCTTATTTATAAGTCCAAACGCTACATTATACGCTGGATACTCTCCAATATTTTCAATGTAAACTGTTGTATATGGTGAATCCCCTAACATTTCACTACTAACTTTAGGCTTAAATGAAGGTTCAAATTCCTGTTGAAACACCGCAGTCTGTCTTAATCCTATCTCAACTTGAATCCAAATGATGTAGGTTTGAAAAAGAATGACGATTCCTAACAGCGAATCTATCGTAACGCTACAACCTTGAATATACAAATTCGCAATATAAATCAGAGAAATAATTAATGGAGAAAACAGAAAGAGTGCTGGGATAATAGCACGAATAATACCTTTCCACCTTACCAACAAATCACCCTAAATAGCCACTTTCTAAAACTTTGCTATCCTTAAACCCTTTTTGTTCTAGAACCCTAACAGCCAAATCCTCATAACATCCAGACCCCTTCATTAGCGTCCCTAATGAGAGAGAATGTCCTGAAACAAAAAAGGTTTTCCCAGAAAAGGATTAGTAGAGGCGATAGCATTTAAATTTTGAACGGTTATGGACATTGAATTTGCCTTGACCATAATAATAGCAACTTTAATTCTTGGTATTATATTTTTGATTCTGTTATTCGCTTTCTATAGGAAGTGGAAGTTAACAACGAAGTTTTCAAAGCTGACCTTTTGGAATGCCTTACCATATCTCTTAATTCTTTACTTTGTCATGCTTGGATTATTTTTCCCCGTTCTACTTTATCAAACACTCCCTTCCGCAATTGCTGGACTATTTGGTATCATCATGGGTTTTTGGTTGAACGAATCTGCACGTCTTAGAAGGAGAAAAGAACAAGCAAAACAATTGTTGAAAGCAATCAAAGAAGAATTGCAATACAATTTTAACGTAGCCTCACGTATGGAAAATGATATAGAAAAGGAAGATGTAACTTTCCAAACCTTCAAAACAAATATTTGGGAAAGTTTCGGAAGTAGGCTCGAAGTTATTGAAAACTTTCAACTCGCCATTAGACTTTCTATATTGTATCATAAACTACTTGATGTTGCCAATGTAATACGTTACAATGCGAAAGAAATAGAAGAAAAAGGAGTAGGAGATATTTTAACCCCCGTCCTTGACGAAGAACCATTGGAAGGCATCAAACGAGTAAAGGATGAAATCGAGGACTTAATTTCAGCAATAAGAGCAGAACTCAAATAACCTAATATCCTTCAACTATTAGAGAAGAGAAGACAAAAAGAAAGGCGTAATGAAAGAAAGCCTATGTCTTAGAAAAATAATTGATTCAAATTATTAATTTTATTCTATTTCACCTTCTTAAACTGCCATCTTAACATTTAGTGCATGAGGAAAAAGAAAGCATAAAAAGAACTTAATAAGGTAAAAAATGATAACAATCAAATTGAGGTATAGAATTTGGCTTCGTTAAAGGTTACTGAAATTAAAAAAAGAGAAATTCAACGTTTAACTAGAGTTTCTGTTCATGCTGGTTCGGAAGGTTTTGTAGATTTTTCATTTACAATCATGGAGATAAAACCTCAGCATATCATTGGTTTCACAATTAGTGTTTTGCAGAATGGAAGAACTGATTTAGACATTGGTTTCTCAGTTATGAATGATGAGAACTATCACAAGTGGTTAAGAAATCAACCAAGTTCCGCTTTCTTGATAGCCCATAGATTTAAATATGGAACCCTGATTTTTAATCCTCCTAATGCGGGTCTATATCACGCTGTGCTCGATAATAGATATTCTATTTTTACAGGAAAAGAGATAGAATTTAGTATTTATGAAATGTGGTTGGAAGAAAAAGAAGTTAGCGTCCCAGTTCCTGTAAAGCCAAAAGAAGAAATTAAAAAACCCAAAGTGAGCTTTTGGAGGCGAGTTCTAGACAGACTCCGTTATTCTCGAACAGTTCAAGTTGTATGTTTGCTTATTGGTGTTCAATTGTTTTGTTTTTTACTCGCTATAGGAATAGCTTTTCTGTTTCATTCCATTTTGGGAGTCAAATATGAAGATATCATGGGATATATCGCAACAGCCATAGGAGGCAGTGCAGTTGCTGTTTCAATTTACCTCTATTTTGCCATAACTGGGAGACCACCCCCGTTACTTTCTCCAGCTTAATGTCACACTATAAAAGACTCAAAATCTCTAATTGAAACAAAGGTTATAGTCTTGGGTTTCGTATCAATAAGACGGAACTAGAATCGTATTAGACAGCAACCGAAATAATTGAGATTATTTCTTCTCTAGCATTCCTTCAATTTTTGCTATTCTTTCTCCTTGTTTTCTAATTTGCTCTGAAAGTCTATCGTTAATTTTCTCGAATCTTCTCCATAAAAGGACAAAGAGTCCCGCAGATGTGAGGTATCCAATGTCAAATGTAAAAGTAATGCCATTTGGGTCTATATTCAAATAGGTTTTTAGTATTCCTAGAGCTTTCAAAACAAGGATGAGTATAAGCACAACGAATACAATTGTCCAAGGGTCAGTTTTCATTTTAGTTGGCTTTTTCGGCATCTATTCACCATCCTTAAAACTTATTTGTTCCTTTTAATCACTTAACGTTTTTCCAAAAGTCTTTGATAAAATAAATAACAACAATATTAAGAATATTAAATTTTTACCGTTAAATCGTTACCTATGACTTTCACGAGCAATCTCTTCTACTATATCATGTGGAGATTTTAATCGGTAGGTTCTTTTTCTGGCATCTTCAGGGTTTAAGAATGTTTCAAGCCATCCATGCTTTCTTAAATCGGACAAAATTACACTGACAGTCTTGTCATCCTTCTCTTTTAGTAGACGCCTTGCCTCGTCAAAATCGAAATTTTGATTCTTCTTTTCTTTCCAAAGCTTAGCGTAGCGAAGAAATAACCATTTGGGAAGAGGTTCAGGCATGTTTATACCAGTGCTTTAGTTATCTGTTAAGCGGTATATTTATATACTACGTAAGCTATAAGCTTGTATGACAAGCGAAAAACAAAACATATAAGTGAATGCAATGAGTGTTGAAAGATGTCCCGTTTGCGGAGGCTTTCCAAGTCAATATTTAATTAATGATGCGAATCTGAAGTTTCTGAAAGATTGTGCAAATAAGGGTCAAGTGGATGAAGCCATCTCTGTAGCTCGAATCGTTTGGAACAGTTTCCCGGAACTACGCCTTAACGCCGATTCAAAGATGATTATAGAGGGCGTGTCCACCAACATGCTCAAAGCACTACAATCCCAAATAAATGAAACACTGAAACCAGCAAAAATGTTTGCTGAAAAACTTCCTGAACTCGTTTACAAGCTGCCTATAGAAGTGGACAAAACCATAGATGAGAAGATTGAAGAAATTAGAATTTTATTAGCTAAAGAGTTTAAGGAAACACTTAGCAAAATGGGATTCCCCGAACCAGAGCAACTTAAATTACTGAGCCAACTCATACCTGCTGTTTTGCCTCTTCTGCAAGAGCTACTGACACTTCAAAAAGTTCCAAGCGAAAAAGGAAAAATCGGAGAACTGGAAATTTTAGACGAGTTAAGGGACTTCTTTCCAGAAGACGACTATAAACACATTGGCGGTCCCGGAAACACAGATATCATCGCCACCCCCACATATGGAGGGTTTCAACTAAGTCAAAGAGTACTTATTGAATCGAAGAAAAACAACAGCGGTTGGAACAAGGATTTTATGGATGAGGTCAGAAGGCATATGCAAGCCTATTCTAATCGGTTTGCCATACTCGCTGTTGAAGTCATGCCAAAAGGAGCGAGAAGTTTTTTCATCGAACATTTTAATGAAGGAGCTATATTGGTCACAAGTAGAAAAGATGTTTGCATAGCCTATGGGGCTCTTAGAGCTGTTTTTATCGCCACATATCCTTTCGAAGTTAGTGTTAGAGACTTTCGGAAACTGTTTGAGGAAAAAAGAATTGAAGAAGCTATAAAAGACGCTTTGAATTATCAAGAATACCTAAAAAAGATTAAAATGAAATCAGCGAGCATAATTTTAAACGCAAAAAATATCGCTGAGATTTCAGATGACCTCAACACTCACTTAAAAATCTGCCTTACTGAACTTCAGAAGCGGATAAGAAATGCTGTAGAAGAAATCGTAGAAGCTCGACCAAATGCCAAAAGTAATTCACCAAACATGTTAAAAAGGAGTTAACATTACCTTAGTAAATGTAAGTGGGAGGACTTAGAAATATTGCTTGAAGCTCCGAGGTCGATGGCTGAGCCGATTCTTGACTGGATTTTAAACGGCATACCTGTTCGTGTTGATGTGAAACTTTTTGATGATGTTAGTCTCATTTATGAAGCTCAGCTTGCCAAAATGGAGCTGTCAAAATGGTGGAATGACCTTGAAAGTTTTAGAAAGAGAACCGCATATTTTGAAGAAGTCAACGGTAAAAAGTCGTATCACTATTTCATCTCCGACATCAAAGGAAAAGGACAGATAGGAAGAACCTGTCAATATCTCACTCATTGGTATTATCCCTATAAGGCAAAGTTTCACCCTCAAATGATTAAAGCACTAATCAACTGGATGGGCTTAAAGAAACCTCAAAAACTACTTGACCCATTCGTAGGGAGTGGAACTGCTTTAGTTGAAGCAAAAACAATGGGCATAGACAGTATCGGAATTGATATTAATCCGGTTTGCACTCTGATGTCCAGAGTTAAATGCGACCTTCTGGACTTATCCCCAGAGGATTTAAATTCCGTTCCTAGGGAGAAGGCTTTTCATTTCTTTGATAGAAAAAGAAGAAAACTCGGTCGTACCAGCCTTGAAAAGTTTGTAGAGAATAATATGGAGCAAATCGTTCAGCTTTCATCAGACGAGAGAGTAGCCCGATTTTACGAACTATCTTACCTTTATGCGTTATCAGATTTCACCTATGTAAAAAGAGACTTATGGAAAGGGTTTAACGAAAACATTGATGCAATCATTGACACTGTAGAAAAGTTTGGCAAATTAAAAGAGGAGTTGCGTCTTGAACTAGGGAACGTTGATGTAAGGGAAGGAGACGCAAGGAGCTTACCTTTCAAGGATGGGGAAATAGATGGAATTGTTACTTCGCCTCCTTACAGCATTGCCGTTGACTACATTAAGCAAGATTTACACGCTTTGGACTATCTAAACATTAATGTCACCCAACTTGTCAACAACATGATAGGACTCAGAGGAAAGGGCGAAGAAAGAATCGCCAACTATTTCCTAGACATGCTTGACGCATTTAGGGAGATGCACCGAGTTTTAAAGGAGGGAGCGTTTTGCGTAGTTCTCATAGGGGATGTAACATACAATGGAAAACGGTTGCCCATACATAAAAAGTACATCGAGTTTGCTGAAGCAGTTGGTTTCTCCCATATCGGAATAATAAAACGACCTATACTTGGTGGTTACGCCAGACTTAGATATGAATACATTTTGATGTTCCAAAAATTATAGCCTGCTCAAGCCTTGAACATAAGGGTAATAGGAAATAAGTCGCCTTTCCTGTTCTTTTTTATCCTTTAGAAGATTTCTGACAAATGTTTTTTTCTTTACGCAGTTGTAATGATAGTGAAGTTCCTCTTCTTCAGACGCTTTAAGGACTCCTTTATACGTTATGTAATTGCACTTCTTGAAATTTCCGCATTCTTTTTTGCAACTTATCTTTATATCCTCAATCTTTCGAGAGTAATCGGAAAATCTGTTTATAACTTCATCGCAATAAAGAATCCATTTTTGGCATATTGGACAACGAAGAGGGACAGTGTTTGGGACTCTAGCCACGACAACTGGAATAGAGGTTTCCGAAGAGAAATCAAATATGTGGTCAGGAGTCTCTTGAAAAGCTTGTTTCACTTCGACTCCAAAAATTCTACCGTTCTTAACTATTATAAAATCTGGAGCTATTACGTGTGAATCACTGGACAGAACTCTCTGGTTAAGAAGCATCGGAATCACGTATCCAAAACTGTGCCTAATTAAGTAGGCATAAACAATAAGCTCGATTGCGGCACCAACAGACTTCGGGAGAAGGGAATCTACGGCATAGTAAAGTTGTTTTGTTTTATCATCTTTATAAGTCAAGTCTCCTTTGAAATTTTTCGCTTTTTTATACAATTGCCTGGCTTCTTGGTCTTCAAAGAAGTTTGGAATATGTTGTTTCTGCATGAAATCCATAAGGCGTTTTCTCATTGAGAAGCAAGCATAAGTAGTAACTGGTTCTTGAATTAGAAGCTGGTTAACGACATATAATATCATTTTAAGATATGGTCTCCGATTAGCCTTGTGAAAGCCCCAGATAGAGCCCCGAGATACTAAAATATACATAAGGTAGTCGTATAGAATCATCTGTCTGCCATTCTTGCCAACATAAAGCCCTCTAGAGAACTTATCATAGCCTTCAAGTGAATCAATCTTTTTACGCATCAACATATAGTCTAGGTCATGCATAGCAAAAAATTGGTCAACAATTTGAAGGTGTTTTGCTGCTGATAATGCCCTTTCCAAAGCCTTATCCAAAACACTCACCTATACGAAATGCTTTATGTAAGCAAGTTCTCTAAAACAGTTTCGTTTGTTGTTGTTTGCTCTTTCTCCACTCATCACTGGCTTCTTTGATTGTTCTCAAAATTGCTTCAAAAGTTCCGGCTCCTCCAAGCTTATCCCACATTTCCTTTCCAATTAGCACTTCCTTTTCCATGTCCATAATCCGTTTCGTAAAACTCCACTTATACAAATGACGCTCAACGTAAGGATTATATGTTAAGCCCAGAAATGCTTGAGCTTGTTTCCCTTCATTGACAACTAAAAACAATAACATCTTTCTTTTCGATTCGGCACATTGGTCAAGATTAGGTAAAGGAGCCTTAATCTCCATGAACAAAGGTCCATCTTCATGGTCACCTACATATAAATCAGCTATTATCCTAACAGAGGTTCTGTCAGAACTGGAAACAGACATTATTTCCCTCATTTCCTCCAGATGATTGGGTTTTCGCATCCCACTGCGAAGACTATTTACTATGGTATCGACCATCGTAACCTTAGCACTGTCAAGGTCAGCTAAAATCTCATATTCTCGATGAACTTCTGAATACCGCCCCTTTGCAACAATCTCTGCTATTGCAGGCAGAAAACGAGTCCCAACAGTTGTCTCAACTGAACTTGCCAGGTCACCATGAAGTATTGTCTCATCGGTCAAAAATGCACTGTGAAAGGGCTTAGCTTTCTTAACTTCTTCCAGAGAACGTCTAGCTTTAGTAGAAAGGTCGTCAAGAACGGTTTTAACTAAATTCGCAACTTCCTTCTGCGTTTTTTCATCCAATAGGCTTTCACTATTCACAAATTGCATGAATATGTTTATAAAAACTCCCTTAAATAGCCATACTAGAAGATGCCAATTATCCTAAACCTTGAAATGTCCCTAAAGGGGTTTTTATTAACTCAAAATTGGCTCTTAGATGGTCTATTAACAATGATGGATTTTTTTATGTTTTAGTTTTTCCTTTCTTTAAAGAATCCTCAACTTTTTTCACAAAATCGCTGGGTTTTACGCAATCAACGCCGGATGCACACATTTTTTGCCCTTTATCGTCCTCGAAATGTATTATTTTTTTAAGTGTTGCAAAGCAACCTTCATCATTTGTAATTAAATATATAATTCCTGTTTCCAAATAGTGATTTCTATAGACAATACAATCTGAGATTATGTGTAAATCTTCATCATGTGCAGTAGATGGAAGCAAATTCTTGTTTCGGAAAGTTCTAAGAGTTTCACAAGTTTCCTTTGCTTCTTTTTCCATCTCGGGATTTTCCCAATCTTTAATGTTAATTTCAGCGTGGTCCACGATGCCATTGAAGTTTTCTAGAATCTCTAGTATTAGATTGTATTGTCGCTTACGAATCGACCTTTCATCCAGCGTAAGCCATTGCGAGAAGTATAGACTTTTTGAGTCCCAATACGCTAAAAAATCTGACGGATACTCGTTGCTAGCTATTTTGGAAGATATTAGTCGTCTGGTTTCCGTGGAAAACTTTTGTGGGCTTCTATGTTTGATAGCCATTATGCTAATATCCTTGAGAAAAACTCTAAACTTTTCTAGTATAAGATTGTTAAACTCATAATGGTTACTGGGAAGTACCGCAAGTCGGATATTATTTTCGAGAATGCGGTTTACACATGATTTATAAAGAGCATTATTTGCAGATAATTTCTGAACATTACCCAGAAAGACGTGAGGAAATAAAATCTGAGTGTCTAGAACGTAACATTCGTAACTGAATCCGAATACTTGCATTGGTAAAAGACCCTCAGTCTAAAACTTCATTCTACGCAAGGCATCAGCAACTACTGCATATAATTCCTGAGGTTTCATTTCTTTTTTGTCAATTCTTATAATAGCCAAAATTATGCAGAATAAAGAGAAAGTTAGGTTGGCAAGCATACAGATAACGGATTGCCTTATACTCGAATAATCACGTCTAGTAATCTTGAAAAGCCCCGATTCTTTTCTAATGTTTTTTTGAACTCTTTGTATTAATTCTACCATGACATCTACTGCAAATTCGACAAACCATCGAGTTTCTTCATCGTATTTGTCGATAGTTTTTTCACCAGTTATCCTTATCATTTTTGACTCAAGTTCAAGGGTTCTATATATCCAATCAAGCCATTCGAGGGTCCCTTTTTGAGTGAAGAAAAAGGCTTTTCGCTTCGAAAACTCTTCAATTATCTGGAAAAACTCATTCCGAATTTGATTTATTTCTTCATCTCTTGTCTCGAATGTGATTTTGCATTCAGGAATGAATGCTTGTGCAATCGTATCAAGTTTATAATTTTCTATAAGTTTACGCATATCCTCAAATTCTTGAGTACTCATAATCATCTTTCTCTCACAAATCTTTAGGAGAGTACACTGTATGCACATATTCTAAAAGTCGGTCTAAAGGTAGTTTTCCGTATTCATAGCACAATTTCTGTATCAAATCAAAATAGCTGGAAAACTCCGCTTTCAATTTACAAGCTTGCAATCGACCTTCACGGGTTAGTTCAAAAGCTCTTACAGTATAGCGGTCACCGATAAATGTAAATCTCTCTTCTTCGTCAATTCTTATAAGACCTCGATTTCTCATTCGTCTCAAAGTTTTCCATAAATCCTTAGATAACGGACCATACTTCTCCCAAATAAATCTGGTAACCTTAGGTAGACCTTTCTCCTTTATTCCTAGAAATGCTAGTTTTTGGATACGGGTTTCAGACTCTATTCTACCATTAAAAGCCTCAAGTAGCATGAGAAGAAAATCGTCCATTTTCATTTTATTCAACTGTCTTTCCCTCTACAAGAATAGATAGCCACTTTCACTTATATATACCGTTTTTGTTATTTAATTTCTTATTCCAATAGAGAATATATTTAAAAATTATGAAAGCAGAGTCAATTCATAAATTCTTTCTTGCAATCATTCACTTTAATATAGTTCCAGCCATTTTCAGCTTTTTACAATTGTTTCTCTAACGTCATGCTTGAGAGCTGCTGGTGCTAATAAGCTCTACTGCCAAGTGACCTATTTCGTTTCTTTCTGTGACCATTTTGCTTTAACTGCGAGTAGCTCTTGTATATATTCTTCTCTTTTCTTTGCATACTCCTTAATGGCATTTGCAAAAGCTTTTCCTATAGTATCTTCTAACCCTAACTTAGTTAGTTGCCGAGCTAGATTATAAGCCTCTTCAGGAACTGTTACGGATTTATACCCATTTAAAGGCATCTAACATCACCTTTGCTATAAATATGTTGAAAAAGTAAATATAGGTTGTTACCATAAAACCGTAAATTAGTATGGTAAAATGGTAGAGCGTACCTAATATGAAAACCAAAGCTCCATCGGATATTTCTATAATAGACGGGCGATATGCAGAAGGCGGGGAAATTCGTGTAACATTTCCAAAAGCGAGTACGGGAGTGGATATTGTGCTTAAAGGTCTTGAGCGTCTGAGGGAGCTCCAGCAGCCCGGTGACAGAATAACTTTGCACTGCCGAAGCGGTTTCACCGAAAAAGGTGAACTTACAATCTGCGAAGTCTCCTTAACCAGAGAGTTTGCTGGCTCTGAGTTTTAATGACTACGCTAACTTAACACTGTGATTAACTAGGTTCTTTATTATTATTATCTTCTTGCCCCCCAATGAAATTGTTGTTTATTTTGAGTGTGAAATCTAAATTGAAATGGCATAAATATCTTTTGACAACTTTTCTACATCGATAAGTGGAGAGGCGTTTTAGTTCTTTAAAAAGGGAGGAACCATGTTTCTGGTAAGTCTCTTAAAAGCCTCGTCAGCAATCAAGCATTAGTAGCCTTTCGTGAGGTTTTGTAAACGGAGTGCGAAAGTGTGTAGAGATAAATTTTTAACTGATGATGTACAACATTAGTGTGGTAGAAGTATGGAGCTGATTCTTAAAGAGGCAGCAAAGGCTTTTGGAAAAGAAGCAGCAAAAGAAGTAACGCCAATAATCGTAAAGAAATTTTTAGGGAAGACCCAAAAACTATCCGTAAAGTTTGGGTTAGTATTCACTTTTTACGAGTATCCTTTACTGGATGACGCATTAGCCTTGATAGACAATTGCATACACAAATTTAAATGCAGCACAAATATGGTGAAGGAGGATGACATAACATTCGATTATTTCATTAGCTTTGAACTTGAAGAGTTCGTGAGACCTGATATTGATATTATAATTCAAGAAGAACCGGAATACGCAATCTCTGAGCAATTCGTTTCCTTACTTGAGATTCTGCTTTCCCCTCATTTGAAGAAAGAAGTCCATGACAAGAAAGATGCTGAGAAAATCTTCCTATCCGGGTTTAAATTGTTAGATGGAATTGTAAAGTGCTTAGAAAATGAAGAAACCGCCGCAACCTTGTTGAAAATTCGTTCTGCAGTAAAATTGCTGGGAATCGAAGCTGAGTTAAATGTTGCACAGAATTTTTATACGGAATTATCTAAAAAAATTGCAAAATTAAAATTACCTTATAGCCCATACATCTCTTTTTCGCCAATTTCAAAAATAGAAGGACAAATTGGGCAAGTTATTGTATCACTAAAAGATGCCGGGGTGTTGAGGGCTGCAATAGACACTATAACATGAAGGTGAGAAGTTTGGTGTTTTGGACATGTAGAGTATTTAAGATAAATCCTAAATTTGATAGTATCGTGAAAGATGTCGTTTTGAAAACTGGAAGCTATCAATATGGAAAGGTTGAAGATAAAAATCTTTTCTTATACATTGACAGAATTCAGGAAACCTTTGGCGGATGGGCTAAATTAATTGAAACTTACGTAGATAGTCCTCGCAGGATTTATAATAGGGAGGAGAATTTTGTTACTATAAAAGAAACAGTTCCATTTAACATCTGTTTATTTGAAAAGTCTAGTGTCTCGAATTTCTTAGCTATTTTTGGCTCGAGTTACAATATTCCAGTTCTGACCTATGCTCTTAAAGTGATAATTTCTGAAAAGGGAAGGTCTAAAGGTCAGATTCCAGACTCATTAATTATGTTCTCTCCTTTACTTAAACTGAATTTTAGGTTAAAAGGAAAAGAGAACGAATTAAGCAAATATTTCTCTAACATTAGAGAAATTAGTGTTAAAGAAATTAAAGACATGTATGTCCATGCCGCAAGCCTCAAAGGACTTTTATTGGAATTAAGTGAAGAATATCAAAAATATGTCCGTGACACTGAGATATCTGGAAAAATAAACTATTTCGGCGTAAACGTTGAAGGGAGAGTTATGATGTTGTCCTCCGAAGGAAAGATATGGACAAGACAAGGAAAAAATAATGTCGAACCAGAAATTGTTAAAATGATTCTCGAAGTTTTAGATAAATGTGATGCGATACACATCATAGAATAACGAAATTTCCCGCTCTCCTCTTTATGATTGTGTGGTGCTCAATAAGAATGTTTGAAGACGCCGAAAAATCATTAAAAAGTTAACAAAAGAAGACAGAAGGCGTTTGAGAAATCACATAGATGATTGCTTGTTGATGGCAATCAAGTTTGATGAAACTGGTAAGGCAGAATACTATGTTAAAATGAAGAACTACTGCCAAACTTTCCTTCAAATGTTAGATGAGCTAAAGAAGAAAAGGGTTGCTTAGCCTTCCACTATTTTTATTTTCTTTCCTCTAATCACAAAACCCTCACGTGAAACCTCTATCCTCGGTTCTTCCACAGACGTTATAATCATCATCTTACGATACGGGTCAACCGTAATTTTCACAGTATCTCCAGCCTTAAACGGATAATTCGAATCTTGAACCATAACAGACGGAATAATCAAATACTGCGTATGTGCATTCTTACTCTGCACAATCCTAACTTCAGCCTCTAAAACCATACAACAACCACCAACAGACTCCCAAATAACAACTGTATGAAAATCATATAAAAACTTTATTAATCTTCGAACAGCCTAAGACAAAGAAAAACAAGTAAAGGCATTATTGTCAATAAAAGCAAGCGCTGGAAAACGATAGAGTCTCTACCCGTATTAATTAAAAACCGAACCAAAATAAATCACGTGGAAGTCTCTCGTCCC
>Ga0123519_10009989_pt1 | contig 14201 bp, 3 predicted proteins | sample YelNatPaOPRAMG02_FD_87396 | JGI IMG/M metagenome (GOLD analysis project Ga0123519, IMG submission 87396) | Hot spring microbial communities from Yellowstone National Park - Yellowstone National Park OP-RAMG-02 (version 2) | ecosystem: Environmental > Aquatic > Thermal springs > Hot (42-90C) ...
ACACTGCAAGGGACGAATCCAGTAACTGCAGTTGATGGTCAAGCGACAATAGTGTTAAAATCATCAACAGTTCCTTGTACAGTAACAGTTCAAGCAAGTGCGACAGGTCTAACCAGTGGTAGTAAAGATGTAACCTTAACAGTAGGTTCGCCAGCAAAAATATCTTTAATAGCAAACCCAACAGAAATAAAATCAAATTACAAATCTACAAGCACAGTAATAGCAAGTATTTTAGACCAGTATAACAATTTTGTAGAGACAGCGACAAACTTAATAACATTCAGTATTAGTGATACTGATAGAGGAAACTTAGAAGGCAATAATCCAGTAAATGCATTAAATGGAATAGCAACAATAATATTCAAGTCAAGTTACACAGTAGGTGGAACAACAATAACAGCAACATCTTCTGGGTTAACAGAAGGTAAAGTATTTATCAATACATATTTAGGCTCTCCATATCAACTAAAAGTAGTTTCAAGCAGTCCAAGTATAAAATCTGATGGCGTATCTACAGTAGAAGTCACAGCGATAATACTGGATTCAGATGGTGACTGGATACCGACTGAACAAATTTAGTATATTTTTCAATATCAGGTCCTGGTGAAATTGTGTCTGCAAATCCGAAGAATGCAATTAACGGGAAAGCAACAGTATCAATTAAATCCACAACAGAACAAGGTTATATTACAATTACCTCAACTTCGAGTGGTCTGATAAGTGATTCAGTTGAGGTGAGGTCTGCCTATCCGGGCCAAGGAGTAAAAATAGAATTATCAATTAGTACAAACAATATTGTAGCAAACGGCACCTCAACAACAACTGTCTATGCAGCAATAAAAGATATAGATGGAAACACTTTAACAACAGCGAATAATACGGTAACATTCAGTGTAACAGGGGAAGGAACATTACCAAGCCAGTGTGTAGTAGATGCGGTAAATGGAATAGCACAGATAACAATTACATCAACCAAGAAGTCAGGAATAGCAGTAGTAACCGCTACTTCACCGAACTTAGAGTCAGATTCGATAGTAATAAACACAGTACCTGGTGAAGTAAAGAAGATAATTTGCAATGTTCAGCCTGCAACAATAATAGCAGATGGGATAAAAACCTCCACGATAACAGCATCACTTGCAGATGAAAATGGCAATTTGGTGACAAGTTCAACAAAGACAATAACATTTAGTTTAGCATCAGGTTTAGGGGCATTAGAGGGGACAAATCCACAGGATACGGCTTCGGGCGAAGCAACAATAGTTTTCAGGTCAACAACAGTTGCTGGAGAAGCAGAGATAAAAGCAACAGGGAGTAATTTATCAACAGGAACGGTAAAAGTGACGATGACCGCTGGTAGCCCGTCAAAAGTTGTTCTTACATCGAATGCACAACAGATAGTAGCAGATGGACAAAACAGTGCAGTAATTACTGCTACAATATATGATGTTAACAACAATAAGGTAGACACTGCGACAAACCAGATAACATTCAGCGTAATTGGCCAGGGGACATTAAATGGGACAAACCCAGTAAACGCAGTTGGTGGGATAGCAACAATAAATTTAATAGGCACAACAATTGCAGGTGGTGCAACAGTCCAGGCAAGTGCACCGGGTCTAACAAGTGGCAATGTGTTTGTAAACACCATAGCAGGGCCAAAAACAAAAATTACATTAACTACATCAAAATTACAGTTAGTTGCAGACGGTAATGATTCAACAATAATTACAGCAAAGATACAGGACTCAAATGGTAACACGGTACTTACAGCAACAGACCCAATAACATTCAGCATAACGCAGGGTACAGCAACATTAACAGGGACAAATCCAGCAAATGCAGTTGCTGGAATATCAACAATAACAGTTCAATCAACAACAAAGGCAAGTCAAGTGAATATAAAGGCGATGGATGGTAGTTTATCGCCAGGTTCATTATCATTGAATGTTGTTTCAGGCCCAGCATATAAAATTTCGTTAAGTCCATCTGTGGCCACAATATTAGCAGATGGTATGAGTACATCAACGATAACGGCAACTATACAGGATATAAATGGCAATGTGGTAGAGACAGCAACTAACCTAATAAATTTCACATTGAATGGTCCTGGTGACTTTATTACATCAAATTCAGTAAACGCAACAAGTGGAACAGCAAAAGTTGTAATAAAATCAAGGACACAATCAGGAACAATAACACTAGATGCAAATTCAACTGGACTACAAGCAGGAAGCTGTCAAGTTAATTCAAAACCGCAAGCAGCTGTTGGAATTAGATTGTCATCAAACAAATCCCAAGTTGTAGCAGATGGTATTCAAACAGCAACAATTACAGTAAGGATTGTTGATATAAGCAACAATACAGTTTCAGATGAGAATTATTCGGTAACATTTTCATTAACCGGTGAAGGTTCATTGCAAGGAAACAGAGTGGTCAACACGGTAGACGGAACTGGCAGCATAGTTTATCAAGCATCTACAAAGACAGGCCAGGGAGTAATAAAAGCAGAAGTAGCAAATCTAACACCGGATACAATTGCAATAGACTTAATTCCTGGAAGTCCAGCAAAACTCCAACTCGAAATAAGTTCGCCAACTTTAGTTGCGGATGATATCTCATCAACAACAGTCAAAGCAAAAATACTTGATATAAACAACAACTTAGTAAGTAGTGCGAATAATCAAGTTAGTTTTAGTGTAACCGGTCAAGCAGAACTCATAGGGGCAAATCCTATTGCAGCAACAAATGGTATAGCAACAATAGTTCTTAAAGCACGTGCAAAAGCAGAAACGGTAACTATAAATGCTACTTCGCCGGACCTTAGTGCTGACTCGAAAAATGTTACACTAATTCCACAGAGTGCATATAGAATTACACTTACAGCAACCAAGACGCAACTGATTGCAGATGGTTTAGATACATCGACAATTACTGCATCAATAACAGATATAAACAATAATCTCGTAAATACATCAACAAATACTGTTAGTTTTGCTATTTCAGGTTCAGGAATTATATTTGAAAGTCCAAGTACGCTAGATGCAGTTAATGGAAAAGCAGATATTGTTTTGAAGTCAACTACGGAACTCTCTAAAGGTACAACAATTAGTGCAACAAGTTCAGGCTTAGAAACTGGTTCGTTGGTCCTCATAACAAAAGAAGGTGTTGCTACAAAACTTGTTGTTAGTTCAAACAAGACAGAAGTAACTGCAGATGGCACAAGTGAATTCGAGGTGGAAGTAACTGCTGAAGATGATTACGGACATAGGATTACAGATATAAGCCCGACGGTATCTTTTACAGTAGAGGGTCCGGGAATATTATCCGGAGAGAATCCCGTTGTAATGAGTAATGGAAGTGCAAAGACGACAATAAAAGCAACAACAATGGTAGGGCAGATCAAAGTCACAGCCAGTGCTTCGGGATTAACTTCATCTACAACAACAGTAATCGCAAAGGCAGGTATTCCACAGAAATTGACAGCGTTATTTTCAGAATCAGTTGTGACAGCAGATGGAAAGACGACATTAGAGATAACAGCAACAGCAAAAGATATAAACGACAACATAGCAACGACATATAACGATGATATAGGGTTTGAAATCATAAATGGAACAGGAGTATTTATAGGGCCTCAGAGAGTGAGGGCGTTTCAAGGGGTAGCAAAGACGACAATAAAAGTAACAACAATAGCGGGAAAGATTCAAGTTAAAGTGACAGCGCTTGGCGGAGGGATTGTTGGTCAATATGCTACAATACAAGCAGATGTAACCCCGGGAGTTGCACATAGAATAAAGTTAACCGCTGATATAAATACTTTGCCAGCAGATAATATAACTAAATCGCAGATTACAGCAAAAATAGTTGATATAAATGACAATATAGTTACAAACGGCAGTTACCAAATAGTTTTTAGCATAACAGGCATGGCAAGGCTAGTTGGAACAAATCCAGTGAATACAATAAATGGAACTGCATCAATAGAGGTGCAATCAAGATTATCTGTTGATGATGTAGTCATCTATGCATACGCAGAAGGGTTAGTTATGGGTGCATATAATATAAAGATAGTACCAGATATTGCAAAAAAAATAGTTGTTTTTGCTAGCAAAACAAAAATACCAGTTACTTCAAAACTAATCGATAATACAAATATCGAGCCATTGAATATTCAGGCTTCTGTCCAGGATACAAACTACAATCGTGTAGATAGTGCAACACATACACTTACAATAGAATTTTCAGGTCCTGGTAAGTTACCTGATAAAGTTAGTAAACAAACGAAGAATGGTATTGCATATTTTGATGGGATATACTTGTACTATCCCGGGATATATACAGTAACGGTTAAAGGTTCTGGATTAACTTCGGGTAGTGTAAGTGTAATAGCACTATTAAGTAACAAATACGGTGGTTGGGTATCCAGAAAGGAAGATGAAAACAAAATTGGTATTGATTTTCTACCTGACTCTTTAGGAGATGATATATTAGTTGAAATGGAAGAGGTGACCGATATCACCCAGTTGAAGTTAATGAATTTAAAACTGAGATCTTCAGGAATAACCTTACTCGGTGATATGATAAGAAAAATCACAACAAAAGATGCTGACCAAGCAGAAGTAAAGATAGAATTTCCAAAAGATAAAGAACCCACTGTAACATATTTTTATGATGATTATGATAATGATGGTATGGTAGATAATACAGAGTTATATGAGACAGACCTGCGAGTGTACAGATGGGATGGGACAGCAAAGAATTGGATTATGCTTGAAACAAATAATGTAGATATTGACAAGAATAAAGTAACCGCAAAGATATCTTCTTTACCAGGTATATTCGCATTAGCAAGCAGTCATCAGCCAAGGCCAGCACTTACTTTATTATATCAGAATTGGCCGAATCCATTTTATTATCCCGCAGAAACGACAATTCTATATGATGTATCAAAGAAAGAGAAAGTTTTAATAAAAATATACAACATTGCAGGAGAATTGGTAAAGACATTAGTAGAGGAAGTTAAAGACATTGGTAGATACCAGATTAACTGGGACGGTAGAAATAATGATAAGGAAATAGTTGCAAGTGGCATTTATTTATGTCAGATGGTTGCTGGTTCTTATAGACGAACAATAAAGATTGCTTTTATTAAATAGTGCGATGTTAAAGAAAATTTTATCAATTCTGTTTTTATCTTTTTACTGTTTACTCTTCGCTCTTTACTATACTCATGCTGAACTCACCAGTACAAACTATAAAATGAAGATGTATGTTATAGAAGATATGTGTGGCGATTGTTTATCTACAGGTTACAAGTTAGACAATGGCTCAGGGGGAGAAGTTTTTATAACCACATCAACAACTATAAGCACAAATTACAGGTCTGATTGTGGTTTTTGGAATACATACCAAAACACTGCACCAAGCACTCCAACATTAGTCTCACCGACTGATTTTAGTTGGACATCTTCAACGCCAACACTGGTTTGGAATGCTCCTGGTGATATAGATGGGGATAATTTGCATTTTAAAATAGAGCTATCAACAAGTAGTGATTTTACAACATTGGCGTGGGTATATATTTCTACAGTAGACACGGTTGGTTTTTCGCCTGTACCACCAGTAAGTTCAGGAACGCTAAATTGCAGCTATACAGTACAATATTCATCTACCTTAACTTGTGGAACAACCTACTGGTGGCGAGTAACTGCGTATGATTTTACTGTATATGGCTCTACATCAGTTGCCTGGAGGATAAGAGTAGATACCACACCACCAGTCGCAGTAACAACAGTCAATGATGGCACTGATACCGACATAGATTTTAGCTCGGTAACAGCAATCTTGAGTTCAAATTGGTCTACGTCAACAGACCCAGAAAGTGGTATAAAGACGTACTGGTATTCAGTTGGCACGAGCAGTGGATTAGCAAACATAGTAAGTTGGACAAATGTAGAGGTGAATCTATCAACAGTGACATATGGAATGAATTTGGTAACGGGCAATACTTATTATATAAATATTCGCGCAGAAAATAACGCAGGCCTACTTAGTGAAATAAAATCATCAGATGGTGTACTTATAGATTCCACACCTCCATTAGCAGTTTTAGTTGTAAATGACGGCACTGGAGCAGATATAGATTTCAGTTCAATCACAACGCGTTTGAGTTCTAACTGGTCTACAACAACAGACCCAGAAAGTGGTATAAAGACGTACTGGTATTCAGTTGGCACGAGCAGTGGATTAGTAGACATCCTGAGTTGGACGGACTTGGGAATAAGTTTAAGCACAACAACTTTTGGGTTGAGTTTAGTTCATAATACAACATATTATGTGAACATACGTGCTGAAAATAATGCAGGCGTATTCAGTGAGATAACATCATCAGATGGTATTCTGATAGACACCACACCACCAGTTGCTGTTTCAGTAGTGAATGATGGCATAGGAACAGACATTGATTTTAGTTCAGTAACAACACGGTTGAGTTCAAACTGGTCTGCTTCCAGTGATTCAGAGAGTGGAATATCAGGGTACTACATAGCGATAGGTTCAACACCTGGAGGTACAAATGTACTTAATTGGACAAATGTTGGCAATGTGTTAAGCACAACGACTTATGGTTTGACATTAAAACATGCAACGACATATTATGTAAGCGTGAAAGTAGAAAATTATGCATACTTAGTTAGTACAGTGACCGTGTCAGATGGTGTGTTAATAGATACTACACCACCAACTGTGCCATTTGAAGTAAGAGATGGTACATCAACAGATATAACATTAGTAAAAAACGAAGGCAAACTATCAGCAAACTGGGATGAATCAACTGACACAGAAAGTGGTATAGCAAGATACTGGTATGCAATTTCAAGTGTAACACCACCAAGTCCAACAGGACCATTTTTTGTTGACTGGACAGATAATGGTTTATCAACAAGTGTAACAAGGAGTGCGTTGACCCTGACAAATTATGTAACATATTACTTTATAATCAAAGCAGAAAACAAAGCTGGGGTATGTAGCAGCACAAATACATCAAATGGTCAGCAAGTAGAGCCTTCTGGTGCGCCAACAATGCCAATGATAACAGATGAAGGTATCTGGACGAGAATAACAAACCAGTTATGGGCAAGTTGGACATCCACTACAACAGCGGGTTCACAAATAGCGGGCTATGAATACGCAATAGGCACGGGCACAACATTGGGCTCAATAACCTCTGTTGTTAACTGGACAGCAATCACTACAGGTGCAACTTATTACTCGTTAACTAAAACAGGATTAGCACTTGAGCATGGTAAGACATATTACTGGGGTGTAAAAGCCAAAAATACGATTGACGAATGGAGTGATGTGGGATTTTCAAATGGAATAACAGTTGATTTGTCTACACCAACACCGAACGTACCCGTTGATACAGGAATATATATACCAACAACGACAATAACTTGGTGTTGGACAATATCGACAGACAGTGTTTCAGGAGTAAACAAGTATTTTATTTGCATTTCGACAACGGCAGGTGGAAATGACCTAATAAACGATGGAGAAATAATTCATCCAACAAGTTTTTATACTTTCTATAATGGAATAACGGGCAGAACATATTATGCGAAATTAAAAGTATCGGACAATGCTGGCAATATAAGTGGTTATAGTGCTAATAGCGACGGAATTACAGTTGATACAACACCACCTGTTGCTGTTTCTTTGGTAAATGATGGTACAACAACAGATATTCAATGGTCAACATCCAGTAGTAATTTATCTGCTAATTGGGCTGCATCATCTGATTCTGAGAGTGGAATAACTAAATACTGGTATGCAGTTTCAAGTACAGCTGCTGGCGGAACTGACTTTATTTCATGGACATCTACAACTGCTACATCTGTTACTCTCTTTGGATTATCATTAGTCAATGGAATAACATACTATTTCACAGTAAAGCCAGAAAATGGTGCTGGGTTGATAAATCAAACTGCTACAAATTCCAACGGTCAATGTGTGGATATCACTATTCCTACTGCACCACAGCCAACCGACGAAGGTGACTATATTTCCACAACAACGGTAAAATGGATATGGAATAGTGTTTCTGATTATCCATCAGGAGTGAAATATTATTATATATGTGTTTCTACAACATCTGGTGGTAATGATTTAGTAAATGATTTAGCACTGACAACTACATATTACTGTTATTATAGCGGAATAACAGGAAAGACATATTATGCAAAACTCAAAGTCGAAGATAATGCAGGTAACATAAGTAACTATGATGGCAACAGCGATGGAATCATGATAGATACTACGCCGCCAAGCGGAATAACATTTATAAATGATGGTCTAGGGTCAGATGCAGACGTCTCAGTAAGTTCTTATAGTTTATCAGCAAACTGGGCTGAATCAGTTGATAACGAATCTGGATTGCTTCGTTATCTATATGCTGTGTCAAGTAAAACTCCAGGTGGAACTGACTTTATTGACTGGACCGATAATGGTTTATCAACAGCAGTTACAAGAACTGATTTAAGTCTCCAGTCAGATTTAACATACTATTTTACTGTAAAATCACAAAACCGTGCTGGGTTGTATTCATCACCAATAAATTCTGATGGAATTTTAGTTGATTACTTACCTCCGACACAACCAGGTACACCTCAAGATGCTGGAGTATATTCATCAAATACAGTGCTTACCTGGACATGGACTGCATCAACAGATAATGGTTCAGGACTAAAAGGATACTATTTTGATTTGGGTTCATTAGAAGGTGGTGCAGATATAATAAACAGTAGTTTTACAACAAGTACAACTTTTATATACTCAAATGGTATAACTGGTAAAACCTACTATGCTCGGGTTCGCGCTCAGGATAATGCTGGGAATTACAGCAGTTTCAGTAATAATAGTGATGGTATAACGGTTGATACAACTCCTCCTACTGCTGTTGGTAATGTTAGAGATGGTTTTGGTGCAGATATTTATTATTCTACATATACAAATCAATTAAGTGCAAACTGGGACACGGCAACTGATTCAGAAAGTGGAATTTCCAAGTACTGGTATGCAATTTCGTCTACCACTCCCGGTGGACCTGAATTCGTCAACTGGACAAGTGTTATTAGCACATCAGTCACAAAGACAGGTTTGGCACTAGAAAATGGTGTTACTTACTATTTTGTTGTTAAAGCAGAAAATGGTGCGGGTATTGTCGGTTCGACTGCTGTATCTAACGGCCAGGTTGTTGATACAAGTATTCCTGTTTGTTCAAAGCCGATAGACGAAGGAATATATACAGCAACAACTACACTTAGATGGAACTGGACATCTTCAACCGATTATCCATCAGGTATAAAAGGATATTATATAAAAATTACAACAGGTGCAGGGCCAATTAAAGAAGAATACATTGGTAATGTAACCTATTACATATTTTACAATGGGGTCAACGGTAAAACCCATTATGCACAAATTAAAGCAGAGGATAATGCTGGAAACATTGGAAATTGGAGTGGGGAGAGCGATGGTATTTTGGTTGACATATCTCCGCCTGGCACTCCATCGCTTACTTCACCAGCAGATGGTTTCTGGACAATCTCAACAAATCCAACACTTGATTGGTCAGATGTAGTTGATAATCCCACGACAAATTCTGGGTTCAAACATTATACACTGGAAGTATCAAGTATAAGCAATTTTTCATTTGTAGTATATACATCTGTTACGGTAAATTCAATCTGTACTTTGGACCAGGGCCTTTTACCACAAAAATATTACTGGCGAGTAAAAGCAGAAGATAACGCTGGAAATTATGTTTATTCATCAACAAGAGCATTTATAGTAGCAGGCACAAAAACATATATAGAAGTTACATCTTCAAGTTCGACTTTAAAGGCGGATGGTAAAAATAGTTGCACTATTAGTGCTTACATAAAAGACCAAAATGGATATACCTATGAAAATGCTACGGACCAAGTAACTTTTACTGTGAACAGTTTAGGGACGCTATCAGGGACAAATCCAGTAAATGCATCTTATGGTATAGCATCAATCACACTGATATCAAAAACAGATGTAGGAATAGCAACAGTAACAGCAACTGCAAGCGGGCTAATAAGTGGAGAAGTTGGTGTCTATATGACAAAAGTTGGGGTTCCTGTAAGTATAACACTAACTGTTGAGCCACAACAGATACCCGCTGATGGATTAAGTGTATCCACCATAACTGCAAAGATAGTTGATATAGAAGGCAATGTAGTTGAGACAGCAACTCATACAGTAAGGTTTGAAATTACTCTTTCGACACCCGATATACATTATAGTAGAACACATTCGTCAGTTAATTATGCTTATAAAAAGCCTGTAGTGGCATCTGACCAGACAGCCCATGAACCAGCAACTAATGTAAATGATGAGCATCATGCTACACAATGGATTTCAACAACAAAACCTGCGTGGATTAGAATTGATTTAGGATATGAAAAAGAAATCAGCTGGGTGCAATACTATAATGGCTACAGACAGAAATATAAGATTGAATTACTTAATGATAGTGAAAGTGTTATTTATACAATAGATAAAAGCAATACTTATCAGCCAGGAGAGATAACTGATTTTTTGTTTTTACCAAAGAAAACACGATATGTAAAACTAACGGTATACGAAGCAGAAAATGACCCATATGCACATTGTTCAGAGTTGTCTGTTTTTTATGCTGATATATTTCCGGGTGGGTTATCAAATGATGTAACAAACTATGCAATAATAAATGCCTCAGCAACTGCGTCAAGCCAAACAGCAGTAGAACCAGCGAGCAACATAAATGACGGTAGAGATGACACCCCTTGGTTATCCACAGTCAAGCCAGCATGGAATAAAATTGATTTAAAGGAACCAAGGCATATCAATAAAATAAGATATGTTAACTCATATAAGGAGAAATATAAAATAGAGCTTTTCGATGAATTTGAGAAATTATTATATTTGCTTGATTTCTCTGGGAATTTTCAACCAGAAGGAGTTGCTGAATATGTTTTACCTTATTCAATTCCAAATGTTAGATACATAAAAATAACTATGTATGATTCTGAAACAGACCCTTATGTACACTGTTACGAACTGTCCGCCTATGGTAGATACAGAACAACTTATGAGATTAATGCAACAAGTGGCGTAGCAAATATAAATTTTATTCCGTCTACAAATGCTAATACATATACAGTTATCGCATCTGCAATAGGGTTGACAGGCGATTCAATTGGTATTGAAACTACTCCTAACAGTGCTCAGAAAATTGTTGGATATGTCAAACCTAAACTGATACCATCTGACGGGATTACTGTATCAACAATTACTGCATATATATGCGACCTTAATAATAATATTGTGAGAAACGCCAACAATCCTGTAACTTTTTCTATAAATGGTTATGGCGTACTAACAAATGGTGCAACTTCATATACAACCAATGCTGTAAATGGTATTGCAATTGCAAAATATACTACAACAAAAAATTGGAATTCAAAAATCAATTTGACTTCGCCAGAGCTGATTTCTTCTTCTGTTGAGATAGATGTTGTAGGTAGTAGAGCAACATATCTTGGAATAGAAGCAACGCCACTGGTTGCTGTTGCAAACAATAGAGACCCAATAACAATAAGAGCAACAATATATGATGAAAACTGGAATAAACTACCGGAAGCACAAGATATGGTGGCTTTTAAAATTTATAGTGGTGATGCGCTTATAGAGAGTATAAATGTTCAGGCATCAAGTAGTGTCGCTACACTTAACTATGTGTCAAGTATAGCAGGGAAATTAAGGGTAAAAGCAGAATCTGGCGTTATGGTCTCAACAGAAACATATATAACATTTTTACCAGATATATACACAAATAGTATTGTTTATTGTGGAGATGATAGTGGTCAAACTAGAATAGAAATACCAGCAAGAACATTTGATCAAACTGTAGAAATTGAAATAACGAAAATTCCAGATAGAGAAAGTCCAAATGTTAGAAATATTACTGGAAGAACACGCCAGATAAAAGTTTATAAAATAGTCAATGGTGAAAGGACAGAAGAATATACAAAACCATTTAAGAATAACGTTAAATTAATTTTTTATTATACAGATACTGAATACGTAGATGGGATAACAATATTCAAATGGAATGAGGGACAAAATAACTGGGAGTGGCAATCCAACTCAAAACTAGTCAAACAGCAGAAATGTGTTTACTTAGAGACGAATAGATTTTCTATTTATACTATTGGGAACCTTAAGCCAGAGCAAACAAAACTTTACCAGAATTATCCTAACCCATTTTTGCCAGATAGAGACGAAGAAACAAACATAGTCTATGATGTGAATAGCGCGCAAAATGTATCAATAAAGATTTACAATATTGCAGGTGAACTTGTAAAAGTCTTAGTGGATAGATATCACGAACCAGCAAGATATCACGAACGCTGGGATGGTAGAAATGATGAAAATAGCAGAGTAGCAAGTGGAATTTATTTATGTCAGATGGTTGCTGGTTCATATAAAGAAATTATCAAAATAGCAGTGGTAAAATAGGAGGTAGACTTTGATGAATAATGCATTGTCAAAAGTTGTATTTACTAGAATTTTACTTTTTACTTTTTACTTTTTTTTACTTTTTACTTCTTCATATGCTGGTGGACCCGGCACAGCAGCAGGAGCATTTTTGAAGATAGGTGTCGGAGCGAAATCAGTAGCTATGGGTGAGGCATCTACTGCTGTTGCAAATGATGCTAGTGCAATATATTGGAATCCCGCTGCGGTATCTAAATTATCTCAAAAAGAAATCTCATTAATGCACAATGTGTGGTTAGCGGGTATAAATCACGACTTCCTGGGTTACGTTCATCCATTTAGCAGATTTAATTTTGGTATTGCGGTTATTTTGCTTACAATGGAGCCAATACCTCTTACAACAATGGAGACAACCTGGCTAACAACTGAGAATTTTACAGCAAACAGTAATGCTGTTTTGCTAAATTTCTCTCGTAAAGAAAAATACTTTTTATGGGGATTAAACTTGAAATTTGTTCAAGAAAAAATATATAATTATAGTGCTTCCGCGTATGCGGTAGATTTGGGTGCACTGTATTACTGGCAAAAATTTGGACTAGATTTAGGGTTAAGTGTGCGAAATGTTGGCACACAAATGAAATTCATAGAAGAATCGGACCCGCTTCCACTTGAGGTAAGGTTGGGTGCCAGTCATTATCTGTTGAAGAAAAAATTGATGATTGGATTTGATATATCCCAGCCAATTGATAACAAAACAGGACTACATCTTGGACTACAATATCAACTTGTTAATTTCTTATTATTGCGGTTAGGGTATAAATATAAGTTTGGCGGTAATGATATCGAGGGAACTGGACTGTCTGCTGGCATTGGTGTGAATTGGAAAATGCTTAGTTTTGATTATGCTTTTGTACCATTTGGAACTTTAGGTGATACCCATAGAATTTCTATGTCTTTCAGATTTGGAAAGGTACTATGAAAAGTGCTTAACGAAACCAACAAAGAAGGGAGAGTTTTACTTATGAAACAAAAATTTTTAGTATTATTTCTAAGTATAGCATTTTTCCTGTCTGCATTAGAAAGTCAAAAAGTGTTAGGTGAAGAACTTACAGAAGACCAAAAAAATTTTAGTTATGCAGAAGCATTATTTAACGCAGAACTTTATGAACAAGCATTAGAAAATTATCTTAAAGTTTTGCATTTTTTCCCAAAAAGCGAATTTATAGAAGTTGTAAACTTTAAAATAGGTAAATGTTATCAGCGACTGAATAAATTCTGGTTAGCAATAGCACAATTTGAAAGTTTTATGAAAAAATATCCTGAAAGTAAACTTGCTGAAGAAACAAAAAGAGAAATTGAATTAACAAGGCTGTATATACAAAATAGGGATATCTACGCAGTAGATATGGCAGATTTCTTATGCGATGAGTATATAAACCGTGGAAATGAACATATAAACAGAAGCGAAAAAACCACTACATACGGCAAATTGTATATAGAAGAAGAATTTAAAACAGGTATTTATTGGTTTAAAAAAGCCATTGCTGAGTTTCCTAATAGTCCAAGAGTACCAAGAGCATTATATGATCTTGCAAGTGCCTATCGAAGAACTGATAGAAAAACAGATTATG
>Ga0123519_10009990_pt1 | contig 14201 bp, 17 predicted proteins | sample YelNatPaOPRAMG02_FD_87396 | JGI IMG/M metagenome (GOLD analysis project Ga0123519, IMG submission 87396) | Hot spring microbial communities from Yellowstone National Park - Yellowstone National Park OP-RAMG-02 (version 2) | ecosystem: Environmental > Aquatic > Thermal springs > Hot (42-90C) ...
TAGCAGCAAATACAGAGGAAAATTTGTAAGGAAAATAAAGTCTATTAACGAAATCGTAGGTTTCAACTACTCTGAAAACAGACCTATTTTTAAAGAAATTATAAAGTGGAATTCTGAAGATGATAAATTTGAAGTTGTCAACAAAAGCAGTGTTTTAGAAAAAATAAGAAAAAGGTTTGGTATGAAAGAAAGCCAAATAATTGAAGAGTTAAAGAGAAGGATGGTTATACTTTATTGGATGAAAGAGAAAGGAATAACTGACTATAGAGATGTTGCTAAAGTTTTTAATCTCTATTATAGTTACCCGGAAAAAGTGATTGAAATTGTTAGCGGTGAAATTTAATGACTTCTTATTCGAAGTTTTCTATGAAACTTCTAGCCGGGTTTGTTGAACCTTATTTGCATTTTTTTCCAGAATTGAAGCAAGATCTTAAAAGAAGTGGAATGAAGAAAACATTGCTAGAATATTTGTGTTCTTCTTTGCTAACTTGTATAATAATTTTTGTCGTTGAATTGCCTTTGTTAGCTTTGATATTTTCACTTTGTAAATTAGGCTCTTTATTTAGTTTGATTATGGCTACAACCACTTCACTCGGTATTTGTATCATTTTTTTTGTTTTGTTTCTTAATTATCCAAAAATAGTTATTAGAGATAAAAGCAAATCTATAGAAAAAAATCTGCCTTTTGCTTCCATTTATCTTTCAACTATCTCTAGCTCTGGTTTACCTCCGCATAAAGTTTTTGAAATATTTTCTCAATTCACAGAGCATGAAGAAGTTTCAATAGAAATTAAAAAAATAGTCACTGATATGAAAGCTTTTGGATTAAATATAAACGAAGCTTTAAGTAGAGCAATTGAAAGAACACCTTCAGTTGAATTAAAAGACTTGTTTTGGGGTATACTATCGCTTTTAAAATCTGGTGGCGATATGACTGTTTATTTAAGAGAAAAATCTGTCACCTTTCTGAACAATTATAGAAGGAAATTAAACGAGTTTTCCAAAACTCTTGCAGTTTATCTTGAAGTTTATTTAACATTACTTGTACTGGGTTCTTTGTTCTTTACTATATTAACATCTATAATGACAGGCTTGGGTGGCGTGACATCATCTGGTATTGTTGCTATTCAATCTTTGCTTATATTCATTTTTATTCCTTTGATTACAGCGGGATTCATAATGTTAATTAAGTCAGCTGCACCTGGTGGAGGATGATGGAAAAAATACTAGAAAGTTTTTTGCCTAAAAGAAAAAAAACATTCATAATCACAATAGTAATATCTCTTCTGCTAATTTTATTGGGTATTATTTCTGGCGATATTGGAATAGTTGGAAATGCTATAATACTTTCTATTTTTTTAATAGCAATACCGCAAGCTATATTGACTTATTTTGAGTATAGGGATATCAAGGAAATGGAAATAAAATTTCCTGTCTTCTTGAGAGATTTAACTGAAGCAACTAGATCTGGATTGCCTTTGCACAAAGCAATAATTCATGTTAGCAGAATTGATTACGGAGCTTTAAGTAAAGAAGTTAAAAAAATGGCCAATCAGCTTTCTTGGGGTGTTAACATAATAAAAGTTTTAGAGCAATTCGAGAGAAGAATGAAAGCGAGTGAGATGTTGAGCAAGAATGTAAGAATAATCATAGAAACTTATAAATCTGGCGGGTCGATAGACACAACTTTAGATTCTTTAGCAAGCACGCTTATGACATTACAAGAGACTAACAATGAAAGAAAGAGTAGCTTAAATCAATATGTTGTTGCAATGTATGCTATAACCTACATATTTATTGGAATAATAATTGGAATAGACAAATTGATGATACCTATATTCACCTCAACTTCTGTTGGTTCAACTGGACCAATAGGAACAATAGTTGTTAATCCTTGCGACCAATGTTTATATGTCAGAAATCCTTCTTGTATACCTTGCTATGTTTACTTTAATATTTGCTCTTTCTTTCACACAGACAGAACCACTATGGGGTGTTATTATCTTGCTTTGTTCTTTTCAATGACTGTAGTTCAATCTATTTGTGGTGGTTTAGTTGCGGGGCAAATAAGCGAAGGTTCTGTTAAAGCTGGGTTAAAACATAGTTTAATATTGCTGTTATCCAGCTTTGGTATTTTCTTTATACTAGTTAGAATCGGTCTATTGGGTGGTTAATTGAAAGCACAGTTGACAATAGAATATTTAATAGCATTTGGTTTATTTGTTTCAATAATATCATACATTTACATTCAATATATGAGAAATGTGCCTAACTATATAGAAGAAGTAAACAAAGAGGATATGAGAGCACAAGCTTATATGCTTTCTGAACTGCTCGTTAACGATGCTGGTGAACCAGCTAATTGGGATTCGGTTAGCGAAATTAAAAGAATTGGTTTGTCGAATCAAACTGAAAATAGAACCAATTTTTTGTCGCTTAATAAAATCAACAAATTAAATAGTATTTGTCAGCTGCCTGGGGGTTCAGAGAAAGTACAAAAACTGACAGGTATGAATAGACCATTCTCGTTGATGATTTTTAAAGTTGATCAAAATACTGGTAATAGAGAGAATATAGCTCAATGTGAACCAAGCCAAGCAGCAATGTTAACGAACACAACAGTGAAAAGATATGCTGTTTATGGAAATGAAATAGCAGAAATAATAATTCAGGTGTAATAAATGAAAGGAATAATAAGTATATTAGAAGTTGCTTTGACAGGAATGATATTGATTTTAGCTTTTTTGTATTTCTTTCCAAAATATTCAATAAAAACTGGTTGGGATGATGTTGATTTACAAACAAAAGTACAAGATACACTAATTGTTATCGACAGACTTGGAAAAACACATGATTTTGCGTCAGGTAAAAGCGATTTAAATTCATTTATGTTAAAAATCTTTTCAATACAGCACACACATTCTCCTATGGTTTGGTGGAAAACCACAGATCTCTCACAAGAACAAAGTATACCTTATTTCTCAAAAGCAAAAAAAGCAACTATAGTTGATGTTGTCATAGATGATGGTGAATTCAAAGTTTATAGTTTCACTTTAGGTATAGGATATGTTTATTGAATCATTTTAATCTTATTGCCTCTAAATTCTTTGGCGCCATGGTTTCTACTCTAAACATTTTGTGGAATACGCTAGCAAGAGAAGTCGGCTTGTTTTCTTCACCGTGATTAACAATTATTCTTTCTGGTTTAGATCTAAGTCTTTGAACATAAGCAATTAGCTCTCTCACATCAGCGTGACCAGACAGTCCTTCTATTGTTTTGACTTCCAACCCAAGCTTCAATGTTATGTTTTTGCCATTGCTGCTAATTGGTATTTCTGTCCAACCTTTCTGTATTCTCCTACCTAATGTGCCTTCGCCTTGATAACCAACAAAAACTAGAGAATTTTTTGAATCTTCACCCAAAGCTGCTAGATGTGTCATTATAGGTCCTCCTTCAAGCATTCCTGAAGTTGATATTATGACACACGGTCTTTCTTGCCACGCTTTTTCTCTCTCTTGTTGAGACGATATTCTCTTGAAAATAGGATTGGTAAATGGATTATCGCCTTGTAATATTTTAGATTCCATCATTTTAGATAAATATTCTGGATAAGCTGTGTGAATAGCGGTAGAATCCCATATCATTCCGTCAACAAAAACAGGATGTTCAAATTTGTAATAGTCAAGTATAGCCATTATCTCTTGCGCTCTGCCAACAGCAAAACTTGGTATTAAACATATTCCATTTCTTTCAACTGTTTTATTGACAATATTCATTAAAGACTCTTCAGCTTCCTGTCTTGTCGGCATTACATCAGCACTTCCACCATAGGTTGATTCTATTATCAAAGTTTCTATTCTCTGAAAGTCTGTGAAGGCTGAATCGAACAATCTCGAACGGGCAAACTTCAAATCTGCAGTATAGACTATATTATGCAACCCTTGACCAACATGTAAATGCACCAAACCGCCGCCAAGCATGTGACCAGAAGGTTGAAAAGTGAGTCTTATGTCAGGCCCCACATCAGAAACTTCATTGTAATCAAGCGTGATTGAATGTTTGATTGCTTCTTTAACACCTTTAGCTGTGAAAAGTGGTTGCGTTCCTTGTTTTTGCATGACATCGATGTAATCCATATTTAACAAAGTGAACAAATCCAACACAGGTGATGTGCAATACAGCGGTCCGTCATATCCGTACTCATAAAGGTAAGGGATAAAACCGCAATGATCTAAGTGCGCGTGGCTCAATATTATAGCGTCTATTTCTGAAAGATCAAACTCTTTTGCTGTGATATATGGATATTTGTTTGAATCGTTGCCACCTGTGTTTATTCCACAATCAACGAGAACTTTGGACTTGGGTGTTTCGAAAAGGATGCAAGATCTACCAACCTCTCTAAATGAACCCAAACAAAACATCCTTATCCAATCTCTGTTTGTGCTTCTGTCAGAAAATATGTTTTTGCCGACAGTTTTCAAAAATTTAATTCTCCATTTTGTCTCTTCGTGAATTAGGTTTCTTATGGATTTGACTATGTTAGATGTTATTTCTGGTTGCCTTTCAATTCTTGGAACCCACAGTGTCTCTTCTCTTATTTTTTTGAAAGTCTCTCCTCCTCTACCTATAACTAGACCTGGTTTTTCAGCAACTATTATTGCAATACTTCTTTCTGGTTCAAAGTAAACTTCTTTAACACCTGCCTCCTGTGGTGCTATTTCTAGAATTTTTTTCTTTGCTGCTTCAGGATCCATGCAAAGGCTGTTGTCTAGTCTGACTTCTATTCTTTTTTTCAATTCTCCAACTAGTTCTCTGACTTGCTCAGGCGCATCTAAAAAGAAGACTTTGTCTTTTGTATATACCACTATTTCGCATCCTTCTAACTCTACACGATCCACTACATCCTTCGGAAAACTAGACTTCACTTTTTCCAAAATTTCCATTTTCATCAACTTTGAGAATCCGTTTACTGCTTTTCGATTGATGCAACAATTTTTTGAACTTCAGACTGATCCAATAGTCTGAATCCCTTTTTGTCTACTATTCCAACATCAATTCCCTTGCCGCCAGATGCTATATCTCTTTCCATCGCTGCTTTTACTGCTTTTATTGCAACCGTTTTCGCCTCTTCCACAGTCATTCCTTCTTTATATAGCAATTCCAATACACCAAAAGCCATAGGCGAACCTGATCCTGTGGAAAAATATTTCTTTTCTTCCAACTTTGATCCATCTGGATGCAAAATGAACAACTGAGGTCCTTTGTCATCAAATCCGGCTAATATTATTTGAACCATATATGGAAAGTATCTCCCACCATATAGAATGTTAGACAGCAAAGTGGCAGCAGCATTGACGCTTATCTTTTTGTTCTCTCTCAGTTCATACAAAGTTGCCTCTGCTTTCAGGTATCTGAGCAAAGCCTGCACATCACCAACAGATCCTGCCTGAGTCATTGCTATGTGTGGCATTACTTCGACTATTTTTACATCATCTTTCGAAGCTACCAAATATCCCAAAGTTGCCTTTTTCTCAGCTGCTAATACAATTCCATCCTTACAGACGATACCAACTGTTGTGGTACCTGTTTTCAATTTTTGCATTTGTTGTTCCAAAAAAATAACCTCCTAGAATTCAATAATATTTTACTTGTAATTGAATTTAAATATTTATCTAATGTGACTTGGCAAAGTACGCTATCACTTTTGCTTCCTTCCCGCAATGCACGCATTTGCCTTTTGCTTCACTGTTGAATGGTATTACTCTCACTGTTGCAGTTGTTTCCTCCTTTATTTTATCTTCGCATTCTACAGTATAGCACCACTTCATCTTCACAAAACCACCTTTCTTTTCTATTATCTGCTTAAAAGCATCGAATGTGTTTACTTCTGTTATGTTGTCTTCCAAAAATTTTTTAGCTCTTTTGAACAGATTTTTTTGAATGTCTTCAAGCATTTTCTCCACTTCTCTCTCTAGCATCTCTTCTTTTATCGTTTTCTTTTCCATATTATCTCTTCTAACCAGAACTACATGTTTTTCTTTCAAATCCTTTGGTCCAATTTCAATTCTTAATGGTATTCCTTTCAATTCCCAGTGATTAAATTTCCAGCCGGGTGTATACTCGCTTCTATCATCTAACTCAACAGAATATCCTAAAATTTCTAATTTTTCTTTAATTTCTTTAGCTTTATTCAAAACTCCCTTCTCTTTTTCAAAATTTATAGGTATTATGACAGCATGTATAGGTGAAATTTTAGGTGGCAGTATCAAACCCTTATCGTCTCCATGAATCATAACCAAAGCTCCTATAGTTCTTGTACTAAGACCCCAAGATGTGTTCCACGCATATTTTTCTTTTCCATCTTTATCCAAAAATTTGACATCAAAAACCTTTGAAAAGTGTTGACCTAAGTTGTGAGAAGTTCCCATCTGTAACGCTTTACCATCAGGCATCAGCGCTTCTAAAGTTGTGGTTGTAAGAGCACCGGCAAATTTCTCTCTTTCACTTTTTTTGCCCTCTAAAACAGGAATCGCCAAATATTCTTCTACAAGCTTCTTATATTGGTTAAGTCTTAACATCATTTCTTTATCTGCATCTTCCTTATCTGCATGAGCTGTGTGGCCTTCTTGCCATAAAAATTCTCTTGTTCTTAAAAACAACTTGGTTGCTTTTGTTTCCCACCTTATAACATTGCACCATTGATTTATGCGCAATGGCAAATCTCTATGGCTTCTTATCCAGTTAGAAAAGGTATTGTATATTATAGTTTCTGATGTCGGCCTTACAGCAAGTTTTTCTTCTAATTCTCTATCACCACCGTGAGTTACCCATGCAACTTCAGGATTAAAACCTTCGAAATGTTCAGCTTCTTTCTTTAAAAAACTCTCTGGAATAAACAAAGGAAAATAGACATTTTTCACACCTGTTTTTTTAATGAATGAATTGAAAATGTTTTGAATGTTTTCCCAAATTGCATATCCTAGAGGTCTAATAACCATGCACCCTTTAACAGGAGCGTAGTCAGCTAATTCAGATTTCTGTATCACTTGAGTGTACCACTCAGAAAAATCCTCAGATTTTTTTACTGTTAATCCCAATTGTTCGCTCATTTATTCACCTCAATACATTTTAGCTCCCAATTTGGCTTTTTTGTCTGGAACAAGTAACACGACATTTCCGTCGTCATCATCAACCCCCAATGTAAGCACTTCTGATAGTGTATTACCTATCTGCTTCGGAGGGAAGTTAACAACAGCTATTACTTGCTTGCCCAACAATTCTTCTTTTTTATACAATTTAGTAATTTGTGCAAGAGATTTTTTAATGCCTATTTCCTTGCCAAAGTCGATTGCCAGCTTGAAATATTCTTTTTTCGCTCCATGAAACTCTTCGACTTGGGTTATTCTGCCTACTCTTATATCAATCTTCTCAAAATCTTCGTAGCTAATCATGTTGCTCTACCTTTAATGAGGCAGCCGAGATTTGAACTCGGGTCGCCAGCTCCCAAGGCTGGAATCTTAGACCAAACTGGACCACTGCCCCCTTTGAAACATTTTTAGAATTAGAAATAGATGAATTTAACAATTTATGCAAGTGGAAAGCGTTCACCCATTTTATTCACTTTATTAAATTGAATGTAAAATTTTAAAAAAGTATGTTAAACTAATTTTGGGTGTGTTAACTTAAGCTAAATCTAATCCTAAATTCAATTGTGTCGAATTCGCTTAGCAAAATATAACTTGTTTTGGCAAAGAGAAAATAAAAATGATATAATTTTAGAATTTTTGTAAATGTGGCCATTTCTATGTTAAGTTAACAGACCCCTAATTTTTGATATTACCAATATTTCATACAAGAATTAAAATATTTTGACAAACAATTTAAGATGCTGAAATTTTCATTAATGTTGTTATATTAGAGGATATCTTACTCTATTTTGACACGTTCAATGGTGTTTTTCAATTGTTGAAGGTAATAATTAAGAGTAAAAATTCCTCCATAGGCTTTTCTTAATAATGCTAGCACTGGTAAAGTTATTTCATGAAGCCGTAGATTATAGCCACCTGGAAAACGGACTTCAAAAGAACCATAAAGGTAGATTTCTGCTGCTAAATAACCTCGACGAATAGAATCTGGCTCATTAGGTAAGCGACGGGGATCAACAATGTATATTTTTATTATATCTCCTTTTTTTTTAACAACAATACCATGCTCTAAATTATCCAAATTATCAAATAAACTCTTTATAGGTAATAAATATTTTAATAAACGAATTATATTACCTCTAAAATTTTCCCCTAACCTTTGAACTAAGATTTCTTCTAATTTTTGTTATGTATCTTGGTCATTTGACATATTTTCTTCAATGATTAGTTTAATATTAATGCTTAAATTTTTATTTACTCACTTTTTGTGGAAATTTTTTATAAATTTCAACTCATAAATAGTTAAAAACATATGATTTTAAGTGAAATTTCTGCAAGATATATTGCTACTTGCCATCTCTATGAAGGTAGGCCTTATGCGGATTTAGCTGAAGAATTGAAAGGTAGAATAATAGGTGGAGAAAGAGAATTGCCTGATGATATTTTTGCAAAAGCTTTTCCTCATGCTTACAGGATTCATCAATCTGGGAGAGATTTGCAGGATTATTTTGAATCATTAAATGGTTCACATAATATGTTGATATGGTTGTTTTTAGCAAATTCTGCTAGAAGGAGATTGTCAGAAGAAGTTTTGAGAAGCATAGTTGAGCATGCTGAATACTGCAGTGTAAAAGTTGGTCAAGTTGGTAAAGGGGTTCTCATCCCATCATTAACAAATGTTTATTGCTTGAATAGAGAGGGGTTGAGCTGGAAATTTTGCCCAGAAGAGGAGGGTTATTACTTTTTACATGGATATTATGGTGGAAGAATATATGTTATAAGAGAGGCAGCAAGAGAAGATTTTGAAAGATTTGAAAAATGGTTTGAAGAAAAAAGGAGGAAGTTAAAGCTTCATTTAGTTGCTTACACTTAACTTTTTAGGATTATTTTCATCATATCCTTTGCAATAATCACATTCTCAAAAACTCTTTTTGCCTGTTTCTCTAATTCATCCGTATCAGTATATCTCCTACTTATATGTGTTAGCACTAGCTGTTTAACACCTGCTTGCTTAGCCATTTCAGCTGCTTTCTTAACATCAGAATGATATTTACCTGAAACGTCTTCTTCCAAAAAAGTACCGTCATGTATAAGCAAATTTGCATCTTTAGAGAGATTTAAGATGTTTTTGTGGGGTTTTGTGTCACCGGAATAGACTACTTTCAATCCCTTCTTAACATATCCTACTTCCTCTATTCTTATCATCTTATCTTTCAATTGGCAATGACCATCTTTTTTAAGTTTTCTCAACCAAGGACCTCTCTTCAAACCTAGCTGTTCAAGTTTTTTTTCATCTATGTTCCACTTATCTTTTTCTTTAAAACAGTAAGCAACTGCTGGAACTGTATGATAGGCGGGTACAGAATAAATTTCGTAATCTTCTGCTTCGTCTATTTTCTTTATCTCGTTGCCTTCAAAATCTACATTTCTTGCTTCTATCGGAAAGCGGATGCCGAAATAACCCAAATCCAAAATATTGGAAACAAATCTTTCTGCTTCAGGCCCATATATTATCAAAGGTTTTTTCCTTTTTTCTAAATTCATTGTCTGTATCATCGGTATTAATCCAGCAAAATGATCAGCGTGCCAATGTGTGATGAATATTTTGTTTATCTGCATAAAGCTTATTCCTGATCTCATTAGCTGCTTTTGTGTACCCTCGCCACAGTCAAAAAGCAAAACATCTCTAGTATTGGTATAATGTTCCAAAACAATAGCTGGATGATTCCTATCAAGGCTAGGTATACCTGAAACTGTACCTAAGAAAGTGATGACTATCATAAAATTAAATTTGTGATTCAAAGGTTAATTAATTTCCTCTTATGAAAAATCTAAAGTTAGCCTAATTAATAATTATTAAAGGTGTTTTTGTTGAACAAAGCAATAAAAACAGGGTTGTTTATAGGCGTTACTGCATCATCTGCAGTCCTTTTTCTTATAAGAGTATCGCAACCAAACAAACTGATTTTTATAATCATGCTTTATTTGTATGCTGTCGTCGGTCTTCTAACAGCTTTAATCGTTTATAGAGATTATGTTATAATGCCAAGAAAAGAGATGCAGAGAAAAAAGAGAATAATAAAAGAAATGGAAGCTAGCAGTACGTTACTTTTGAGCCATATAAGGAGAGATGAAAAAGCCAATTTGTTATTATCTGAATGTGATTTTATAATAGAATCTTGCTTGAATAGAATTGATAAAAAGTTAATTGATTTGGAAAATGGATTTAAGGATATGTGTAAGTGCTGACTGTGTTGCCTAAATTATCTTTCAAAGTTGCTGTATCTCCTCCATTATTCCATATCTGAGAGCTTGTCCAGCATAAAACTGTTTCAGATGGGGTGCAACTGCTATACGCATTTCCACTATATACTCTAACCGAGTTGCTTGGAGCAAGGGTAAAATCTGGAAATGTGAAAATGTGGTTACCAGTATCGCTTAATGTCCAATTTTCCATATTTACAGAACTACTGCCATAATTTACTATTTCAACCCATTCTTCTGTATAATTTATGCTTGTTATGTTAATATGATATTGACTAGGTGGTTGTGGTGGCTGGATTGGGTTGGACTGATTGACACCAAGTTCAGGAATTATTGTTTGCAACTTTATTGTTTCCATTTTAGCAACTTCGTCGTTAAGTAGTGTCCTAGCTATCTCCATTTGAGCCAATAAAATGTCAGGATTGAATCCTTCGAAAGTCTCGTTGATGCCTCCTTTCTCTTTTAATCTTATTATGCTGCCATCAGCGCTACTAAATTCTTCTATTGTTCGATCAGGATCTTCAGTTATTTTCAACATATAATTATGAGTTGTTAGCTTCCAAATACCTTGACTTGAAGTTGTGATGACTTGAACATTTGTTCCTGGTCTGCTTAGTTCTTGAAATATATTGTCTGGAGCCATTATAAATCGAAACTTACCAAAGGCTGTCTCATAAGTGCGTTCAAATCTATCAGCAGACAACATTTTACTAGTTCTAGCAGGTATTTTTGTCACATCGCTTTCATTTACTCCAAGTATCGTTTTTCCGGCTGAAATATAATCACCAAAAGAATTTGTCACAAGAAATGGGATTGTAAGCAATCCTGTGATTATGGAGCCGACAATTACAATATCTGTTAGATTCATTTAAAATCACATTTACTATAATATAGAAAAATGATTTCTATTATTTATAAGAATTTCGCTTTTTGAAACAATAATTATGTTTTCACTTCAGGATAATTTCGTTAAATAGTCTTTTGGAAACAAAGAGGAAGTTAAAGAGATATGATAAAAGGAATTTTGACGTTTTAATAAGTTGTTGATTCAAATTGTCTATCTTTATAGATCCGATATATCTAGAAGATTGTGTTACCACTAATAAATAAAATACTATTTCATTTCATTTACTCTCACTCACGTTGTAATGTCACACTTGAAATTTATAATATATATCGTATTATATATATTATTTTAAATTAATTTTTATTATATTCCGTAATATACATAATAATATATATGTAATTAAATAATTCTGAAATAATAAATATATCATAATAGAGACACCGAAAGATATAAATATATCCTTTACTAATATTTTTTAGATGATAATATGGGAGAAATTGATCTTAAAAGACTGTTTCTAAGACCTAAACCTGTAAAAATTATAATAAACCTGAAGAAAGGCCCTAAATATGCAACTCAAGTTTCTAAAGATATTGATTGCACATACTCTCATGTTGTTAAATTGCTAGAAGAATTTGAAAAATTGGGGTTGGTAGAATTTAAAAAACAAGGTAGAATTAAAGTAATAGAACTAACAGAAGATGGACAGGATTTAGCTCATGCAATTGAAGGTGTAATTCTGAAGCTCAATAGAATAAGTGAGAATGCTGAAAAAAAGACTAAAAAATAGATTTGGTACATTGGTCCTTGAGGCGTTTTTCTTGTTTTTGGTGTGTCATCAAGGTCATTTGGTAATTTTCTTTCAATTTCTTGAAGGAGTTAACGAAAGTATTTCATTGGTGGGTAAATAATCTAATTAATTAAATAGCATGTCTAACCTAGTGATTGCTGATAATAGTTAACACTTTTATTTATAGAATAAATATAATTGTTTATGATCGATTTTAAGCATTGGGAAATCACACAAAGATCCAAGATAGAAGATTTGATGAATGTAATCTTCAAGACAAAGGGGCAGGCGAAAGTGGCAGCTCTTATATTGAATGGCATCCTAGAAAAAGGCAAATACAGTGAGGAATCAGGCAGGCAGCAATTCGGCGTCTATGAAGAGGATATGCATAAGATATTCCTAGAGAGCAAGGTGAGCAGGCCGACATTCTTTAAAGTGCTCAAAAGACTTAGGAATATAGGACTGATAAAGAAGGATTTCTCGTTTTATTATCTAAGCATGGATTTTGCAAATTCTCTAAGAAGGCTTGAAAGGACTGTCAGAAGCATAATAGAAAGCAAGATTAAGGATGTGAAACAAGCTGATGAGGAACTGTAGTTTTATGTCAAAAGATATAGGGTTTTCAGCAAAAAGCAAGGCAAGCAGAAGGGGTTTTTTAAGAAAAAATATATTATACGTTGGATATATTATTATAGAGTTATCTAAAAATACTTATTATAAAATATCTAATTTGAATTATATTATAAATTGTATAAATATAAATTGTATAAAACAAAATATATTTTATAGTATATAATATTTTGCAAAAAAGTGAGAGTGAGAGTTAAAATTCGGCAATAAACTTTGCCAGAAGAGGCTTAGAAGAGGCAGGATAAGATGGAATTATGGAATAAAACAAAAAAAGTAAGAGTTGCTAAGGATGTGATAGTCAGAAGGGGCTTTTTGGAGCTTGTCACAGGGTTAATCCCATACAAATCTAGAGAAAGTAAGAGCTTGCTGGACATAGTGAAGTTTAAAGTATTCGAGGAAGATCAAGCGATGCTGTTTTTTGCCAAAGGGGATGGAGTAGTTCATTCTTTTTTCATGTCATTTCCTATTGTAATAGCTTTTTTAGACAAAAAGATGAAGGTTGTGAGTGTTGAAATTCTAGATCCATTCAAGGTTGTAAAGTGTGAGAAAAAATTCGAGTATTTTGTAGAGTTGCATAAAAGCAAGATGAAATCGATAGACGTTGAAGATGTATTGTTGCTAAAGTAAGAGTACAGGCGTTAGTTTGATCTGCAAGAAAATGTTATACGTGTAACATGATAGAAAATATATATTAAATTATATTCTTATCTAATACCAATGAAATATTGTTTTAATGGCTTCCTGATAAATAGGCAGAATTTAAATTGGGTTAGGGTGAGACTATCAACCAAAATTAAGTTAATTGCCAAAAATATGCTTGTTTGTCTGTATTATTATATTTTTGATGAAAGTAGTTTTTATTTTTCTGGGTTGAAATGTTATACGTGTAACATACTAGAAAATATACATTAAATTATATTCGATATTCATGATTTAATCTTTATGATTATTTTTTCTAGAATTTACATAGGAAGAAGATTGATCAAAACATAAATTTAATTTGCTTAATTAAAGTGAGATTAGAGTATCAGAGATTAGGTCACATAGGTAAAAAATTCAAGTTTAATTTGAATTGTATCAACTTTGTAAAAATTAATTGGTTAAATCGTTTTTCATTCAAAGAGTAATGTTATACGTGTAACACAATGAAAAATATATATTAAATTATATTCTTTATCTAAAAATATTAAATTTTTTAAATTATTTAGATAATAAATGGAAGGTTGTATCTTTTGTAAAATTGTTAAAAGTGAGGAAAAGGCGTACAAAATATATGAAGATGATGATGTACTAGCATTTCTTGACATAGCTCCTGTAAGTTTTGGGCATACTTTAATAATACCAAAAGATCATTATGAAAACATATTTGAAATAAAAAGTGAGATTTTACAGAAAGTTATTTCTGTTGTAAAGATGCTTGCTGAAATTTATATGAAAAAACTAAACTCTACAGGAGTCAATTTAGTCAATGCAAATGGTAAAGATGCTCAGCAAAGTGTGTTTCATATTCATTTTCATTTGATA
>Ga0123519_10009991_pt1 | contig 14201 bp, 11 predicted proteins | sample YelNatPaOPRAMG02_FD_87396 | JGI IMG/M metagenome (GOLD analysis project Ga0123519, IMG submission 87396) | Hot spring microbial communities from Yellowstone National Park - Yellowstone National Park OP-RAMG-02 (version 2) | ecosystem: Environmental > Aquatic > Thermal springs > Hot (42-90C) ...
ATCTAAAATAGCAAGTTCTCATGACCAAAAAATATTATCCTTAATTAAAGAATATTCCCAAGCAAAAGAGAGCGATATAAGAAAACTTGCTGTAAAGATTCTTGCAAGAGATGGTTCTAAGCAGGCATTTAAAATCATAACTAATATTTACGAGAATGAAACAAATCAAAGCATTAAAGAATTAATTGCGAGAAATTTGTTTTCGTTTAATATTTTGGAAACAGAAAATTTAATAAGTAAAATGTTGAAAAATGAAAACCCCCGAATAAGAGCAAATGCATTATTTTCTTTGAATAAAATGGGGAGACAGCTAAAATATAATTTTTATGAAACGGTTAAAATAATGCTTTTTGATAATAATCCGAGAGTACAAATAGAAGCAGCTGTTTTTTTATGGAAATATGGAAAAGAAGAGGATAAAGAAAATATAAAAAAATTTTTAAATTATCTTTTATATGTAAAAAATGCCAATAAACGTTCTGCCGGGTTATATCTGATTGGAGTTATTAAACCGAGTGGATGGGAGCATATTCTTCTTGAAAGAATAAAAGAATCTTCTTTACAGATTTTTACAAAAAGTATAGAAGTTATTTTTTCTAATGCATCAAGTTTAATTCAATTATCTGCTTTAAAGATTATAGAAACACTTCCAAGAAGACAAATAACAATTACAGGTAAAACATTACAAAAGAATGGAGAAAAATGTAAAGAGGCATTAGAAAAATTTCTTCCAATGGCTAATAACAAGAGACTAATAGTAGAATGTATTCGTGCGCTTAAAATGATTGCCATTGCCAATACCGTGAAAAATAAAAAAAATGTAATTTCTAAAGAAATTGAAATATTTATTAATAATTGGATAAAAAATGAACTTTTGGAAGTTTATAAAAATATTATTGCATGGAATAATTTATTTGAAGATGAGAATTACCAGCTTAAAAATAAAGAGGCATTGCTTTATCTTGAAGAAGCTATTAGAGAATATTCTATGAGGGTTTGTGAATGGTCCTTAGATGCACTTGTTATTTTGGATACAAAAGGTGCTTTGGCTTTAGGAAGAAATGAATTTGATGTTGAAGATTATTCTGAAAGGATAAATTTTATTGAGTTATTAAATAATTTTGGATACAAAGAATTAAAAGATTTTATAATTCCTATTTTAAAAGAAAGCAATTTAATTGCTTTAAAAAAGATAGCAAAAGAAATAATTAAAGAAAATGATTACGTAAATTCTCTGGATATTGATTATTTTTTAAAATCATCAAATAAATTAATTTGTCTTTGTTCTTTATATATTCTTTGGAATATGAATGGTAGAGAAAATATTTTTAAGGTAAAGAAGAATATATTATTGGAACTAAAAAATAGCGAAATTGCATATAATGGCATTGCAGCGGGAGAGATTTTATTGAGAGAAAATAAATGGAGTGATGTGAATAATAATGATAATATAGAACCATTTGAACTCTTAGAAAGAGTAATGTCTCTAAAAAAGACCTTATTATTTAAAAATATTGAGGCAGAAAAATTAATTGAACTTGCCGAAACGGCTAAAAGAATTTGTTATAGAAAAGGTACTTTAATATCAAGAGAAGGTGAATTATCCGATCACTTATATATAGTGGCAAAAGGAAGTTTAAAAATTGTTAAGGTTAAGAATAATGTAAAAAGTATATTATCTATAATACGCAAGGGGGAGACCTATGGTGAAATAGGATTATTTAATCAAGCACCACGTTCTGCCTCTGCGATAGCAAACGAAGATTGTGAATTATGGGTAATAAAAAGAAGTTCACTTAAAAAGATTCTTATGGAGATGCCAGAAATAGCATATAATTTACTAGAAGTTTTTAGCGAAAAGCTAAAAAGAAGCAGTGAGGAGGTTGCATTGCTTAATACAACTTTATCAACAAGCTTAAAAGAATAAGAAAAATATTTAATAATAAAACCTAAAAAGGAGGATTTTTTATGAGATTGTTGTACCAAATATTTTTTATTTCGTTTGTGTGTGTTTTATCGGGTCTTATGATAAGTTGTCAAACCAAGAGTAAAAAGCCTCAGGAATTCACTTTGCTTTTAAGAATGATGCCGGCACAGCAGAGGTTTTTTGAAAAAGAGATTTTGGAAAAATTCAATAAAGAAAATAATTGTAAAGTATCAATAGCTGTTTTTAACAATCAACAGGATATAGAGCGTTTTTTAAAACTTGATGCAGAAAAAAAACAGCCCGAAATAGGTTTGGTTAAAACACCGTTTGAAGTTACCAGAGCATTAGTTTACAAGGGGTTTATGAAACCTCTTACAGAAGTAGAAGATTCTATGGTAGTAATGCAAGATCTTGCAGAATATCATCAATTAGCTACTGCATTGGGTTTTGTTGATGGTCTTCCATATTATATTCCAAGAAAGCTTGAGACTCGTATTTTATTTTACCGAAAGTCTATGGTAAAAGATGCAGTTGATAAATTTGAAAAATATAAAAAACAGATAAATGATGACTTAAAAAAGCAGAACAAATATGGATTACCTAAAGATTATGTTTTGGAATCAGATCCTTCACAATGGGATTTTTACGATTTGTTTGTTTGTGGATATATATGGTCAAGGGAAAGTTATAATGGAGTAAAAATGCCGCGAATTGCTCATAGGGGAGCAAGATATGAGGGAACAGCTTTGGACCTTGTTGATAGAGCTCTTCAATTGGGCGCATCTCATAGTGATATATTAACCTTGCAAGATAAAATATCCGAAACATTTTTATGGGAAAAGGTGTTTATAGATAATAATCTTTATAATCCTGGTATGTGGCAGGATCCATGGAGAGGTGCAGATTTATATAATGGAATAAAAGATGGAAAAGTATTTTGTACATATTTACAGCAAATTGACTGTTTTAATGTTCATGGATGGGAAGATGATCCTGGAATGCCCACCTATCTTCCAGATATAAAAGATATGGGACTCTGTGTTGTACCTAAGGCTGTTGCTTTTGAAATAAATAAGAATGGTCTTCCTGTTTATGAAGGCTCTCGTTCTATTTCTACTGGCGGTTGGTGGTGGGGAATTCCAAAAACTTGCCCCAATCCAAAATTGGCATATAAATTGGCGCGGTTTATTACAAATCGTCAAAATCATGCCTTAGAATGTTCTAAATTTGGAATGATACCAGTAAGAAAGGACATACTTTTAAATTTGCCCGAAACTTTTGATTTGGATTGGGTGGGAGAAATTTTTAAAACATCTGTTGAACAGGTAAAAACAAATCAACTTACAACTGTACCACTTGTAAAGGCTTATTCTCAGGTTGCTCAGAATCTTATAGAAGCATGGTATAAACTTTGTGTTGAATCTGATAAAAAAACAAATATTACGCTTAATACTCAAACAATGAAATCGCTATTACAAAAGGATTTTCTCCAAAAGCAAAAAGATGTTTTGGGTGAAGAATATCCAAAATAATTTTTCTGCATGTTTTTAGAATGGATAAAAAAACAAGGTAAGCTTTTTTATGAGATATGGCCGCTGATACCTGCGGCGGCCTATCTTATAGGGTTTTTAATAATTATTGGCATATATCTTATAAATTTAAGTCTTACTTTTGCAAATGCGGGTATTATATATTATCCGACTCTAAAAACATTTTATGATGTTTTTTCTAATCCAAAATTTTTACATGCTCTTATTTCTACCACAATTTTTGTTGTCATAGGAACTCCATTAGAATTAATTGCTGGCTTATTTCTTGCTTTAATACTTTATAAAAGTTTTATTTTTAGAAATTTTATAAGAAGCATATTTTTAATTCCACTAGCAATTCCAGCACTTGTTACTGCAACTTTATTATTTATTTTATTTGATTTTCCCGGGGGGCATATAAATCATTTACTGATGGGAAAATATCCACTTTTTCCACAATTGATTCAAGAAGCTTTGAATTGGAGAGCATCAGAATTTTTGGCATTAGGAATTTCTATGATAGGAAAAATATGGAGAGATATGCCAATTTCTATGCTTATTTTATTGGCGGGACTTAATTCAATAGATCCAGAACTTTTTGATTCTGCAAAAACAATGGGTGCGGGAATAAGACAAAGAATAATTTATATTATTTTACCTTTAATTATCCCATCAATTTCTGCCGTTGTGCTTTTAAGATCAATAGAAATGTGGAAAGAATTTATATTTCCTTTTGTTTTGGCTGGCAAATATAATTTGTTAAGCACACTTATAGAATCTTTTTATAACGACTGGGGTAATTCTTATGCTGCATCAGTTGTTGCTCTTATTATGGTTTTTTGCATTATAATAACTGCTTATTTGTTTATTTTATTGATGGAATATTTTAAAAAGAGGATTTTAAGGTCTTAAGGTTAAATGAATTTATGAATATTTATTCTGTAAAAGACAAATTAAAAAAGTTAATTTGGGTTGGAAGCATTGTATTTGCACTTGCTTTGATATTATTGCCTTTATATCTTCTAATCAAATATTCAATAAGCGATGCTTCCAGCATTAATACTGGCGGTGCCCCAATTCCTTTGTGGCCATATCATCCTACTTTAAAATGCTATAAATATCTTTTTTCTGACACTCAATTTTATAACGTTCTTAGTAATAGTCTTATTATTGCTCTTTTAACAGTTATTATCTCTATGATTTTAGGTGTTCCTGCAGCTTATGTTTTAGGAAAATATAAACTTCCAGGAAGACATCTTCTGATTTTGGGATTAATATCAGTAAGACTTTTTCCTGATATTGCATCTGTTATTCCCATTGCAGAATTTTTTATAAAATTAAGGCTTCATAATACTTATACATCTATTGTTCTGGCTCATAGTCTGTTAGCACTTCCTTATGTAATTTTTATAGGCATGTCTGCTTTTGAATCAATACCTTTAGATCTTGAGCAACAGGCAAGAGTAATGGGAGCAAAAGGATTTACTATTTTTTTTAGAGTGCTTTTCCCTTTGGCTATGCCAGGGCTTGCTGCGGCTGCAATTTATACGTTTTTGCTATCTTGGGATGAATTTATTTTTGCTTATTTTCTTTTAGGTCTGGGCAAAATTACAACCTTAACTTTATTTTTAAAGCAGAAGCTAGCATATTCGCCGCCACAAAATCTTTTGGCAACTATATCTGTTATTTTAAGCGTTCCAGTAATAATTTTTTCTTTATTGTTACAAAAATATATGGCAGCTGGAATAACAACTGGTTCGGTTAAGTAGAGAGTGAAAATTTAGATGGCTCAAGTAATTTTAAAAGAAATATCCAAAAAGTTTGGTTTAATTCAGGTTTTATCAAATGTTAATTTAGAAATAAATAGTGGAGAATTTGTGTCTCTTTTGGGCCCTTCTGGATGTGGAAAGACTACTTTATTACGAATGATAGCAGGTCTTGAGACTATTGATTCGGGGGAACTTTTAATTGATGGAAAAAGATATAATGATATTCCAGCACAAAACAGAAAGATAGCAATGGTTTTTCAAAGCTATGCGCTTTTTCCTCATATGACAGTTTCTAAAAATATCCGTTTTGGATTGAAAATAAATAAAACTCCAGAAGATGAAATTAAAAAGAAAGTTGAATGGGCTATTGAACTTTTTGGATTAAAAGGACTTGAAAATCGTCTTCCAAAGGAAATTTCGGGAGGACAACGTCAGCGCGTTGCACTCGCTAGAGCTTTGGTTCTTAACCCAAAGGTGCTGCTTTTAGATGAACCATTAAGCAACTTAGATGCGGCGTTAAGAGAAATGGCAATGGAGGAACTTAAACGGATACATCGTCAGGTTGGTAAAACAATAATATATGTGACTCATAATCAGGTTGAAGCTTTAAGCATGAGCGAAAGGATTGCAGTAATTAATCAAGGAAAGATAGAACAATATGATACTCCGCGTACGATTTATGACTTTCCAAAAACAGTATTTACTGCTTCTTTTGTTGGCAGTCCTGTAATGAATTTTTTTGACGGAATTATTAGCTCTTGTCAAGATGAAATTGGTATTCAAACAGATTTTGTGTTTATTAAATTAGACGCCGAACGGATGGAAAAACTTAAATCTTTTAAAAATAAAAAAGTTAAAGTAGGAATCAGACCACAAAATATTTCCTATGCAGAGCATCATGAATCAAAAAGAGCTTCTGATACTATGATACAGGTTTCTATTGAACTCCTAGAAACCCAAGGTGATAGAAGTCTGGTAGTGTCTAAAACCAGTAGTAATATTATTTTAAGATTTATGGTGTCAAGAGATATTAATATTAAATCGGGAGAAATGGTTGATGTTTTTTTAGATGGCAGAAGAATTCATTTGTTTGATCCTAGCACTAATATTAATATTTTTTATTAATAAAGATGTTATAATAAAAATCTAAAATAAAAATAGCCTTAAATGGAATTTATTAAGAGTTCTATATACAGTGAAAGAATAAACCCCGATTATTAATTAGAAAACATTTTTAATTAATATCTTTCTCTTGGGTGTGTCCCCAGGGTACCTTCTGACTTGTCCCCATTAAATTTAGTGTGGTTATAATTAGTTGATTATAAGTATTAATATTAAAAAAGTAGTATTTTTACCGCAATAAGGCACTAATTTTATGAAAAATAAGAATTGTAAAAACATCTTCAAATGCGAAAAGCTGTTCAAGTAAATATTTATCAAAACAATAAAAGAGTTATTCTAAAAGCACATTGGCTCCGCTCATTCAAAAGAAACGTTAAAGAAACTAAGGATACTTGCCAGTGAGTAGATAAAGGATTACAAGGTCAACTTTCTATTTTTCCAAATTCAAATCCCAATAGTGTTTTACAGACTTGCCCCATAAACATTTTTAGGAACAGCCCATAAAACTACACATTCTGATTTGTTTTATGGCTTTAGTTATATCAAAGCATATAGAACTTAAAACAGGAACTTCTATTAATAAATTTATTCAAGAGGCGAAAAATAATGCAGATGGAGAAATAATGAATCATATAACTTGAAAAAATTGTTACAATTAAAGCTCATCCTACAAAAAAAATGAATGAATTTATTGATAAATTAAATAATTTACCGCACTAAAAGGGACAAGTTTAGGGTAAAGAATTATTTAACTAAAATTTTATTATAATTCTCTAATTCCTATATTTTTAATTTCCATCGTCGCCTTTTATAATCTTTAAATTGCATTTATTACAGATATCATTATTTTTATGCAAATTTGGTTAAAATTGAAATATTGATATTCTCTTTTAAGAAAATATAAAAATTTAATTATTCACATACAAATTCTAATGCATAATTTGATTTAAATTAAATTAAAACTACTTATTATTAAAATACAACAACTTATTTTATCTTTAAATTTTATATATTGCTTTATTTAGATTTAATTAATATTTTAAAAAATATATTCAAGAAATAAATTAAAGATTAAATTTATTTATTTCAAAAAAATGAGAAAAATAAATTTTAATCTCTATAAATTTATTCTATCAAAACTCCAAATGAATATTAAATATAAAAATAAGAATTCTTCAAAAAATTTTTATTTAAAGCCAATAAAAATAATCCTGTTTTTTCTTTTCTTTTTATTTTTTATCAATTTAATTTTATATGGATGTTCTGGCACCGAAGATGATAAAATTATCAAAAAAAAATTAGATATTATCATTGAATCTGATTTTAAAAGTATTTTATCTGAACTTCCCAAAGAAAGTTTAAACGATTCAGTTTATTTTAATATTTGTGAATATAAAAAATATAAAAAAGGAATTTATAGTATAAAAGCGGTTGTGGATTTTTATTATTTAAAAGGTGTAACAGTGAAAAGAACCATTAAATATAGGTATGTAAAAAGAGAACATAAGTGGGAAAGATATTCAAATGAATATAGATTCTATTATAATAACGAACAAAAAAAATAAATACATTATTATTTTTTATTTTTTTTGTTTTTTTTGCGGTGTATCTTTTTGTGATTCTCAACCTACATTGCCCACAGATATGCATGAAATGGCATTAAATGTAATAGAATTTGTATTTATGGAAAAGTTTAAATATGCAGAAGAAGAAGCAAAAAAAATAATAAAAAAGTATCCTCATCATCCTGCAGGATATTTTTTTTATGCAACTTCTTTAGAAGCTTTGATGAATTATTACGAAACAACCAAAAGAGAAGAAGAATTTTACAAATTTTGTGATATTGCTATAGAAAAAGCAGAAAATTTATTGGCAAAAAATAAAGATGATGATTGGGCATTATTTTTTTTAGGTGGTGCCGATGGAATAAAAGGCACTTATGAATTTAGAAATGAAAAATGGATAACTTCTTTTAGACATGGGTGGAAAGGTGTTTCTAATCTATTAGAATTAAAAAAGAAAAATCCTCAAATAATTGATGTTAATTTTGGCATTGGAACCTATGATTACTGGCGAAGTTCTATGACAAAAGTGTTGTGGTGGATGCCTGGAATGGAGAACAGAAGTACACAAGGAATAGAAGAGTTATATGAATCAGCAAAAAATGGTATATATACAAGAATTTCTTCTTATGCCAATCTTGTTACAATTCTTAATAATGAAAAACGTTTCGCCGAAGCTTTGGCAATAGCAGAAGAAATGCTTGAGAAATATCCAAAGAATATACGGTTTTTATTGGGAAAGGCTATTGCCTTATACGGCGAACAAAAATTTTATGAAGCAGAACCAATATTTAGATACATTTTAAGCAGAGTGGAATCTGAATCTTTTGATAACCATTATAATGCGATTTTATGCCATTTATGGCTTGCAAAGATTTATCTTGAAACAAAACGTTATACCCTTTGTCTTGCAGAATGCAACAGAATAAGTTATTATAAATTAGACGATGAAGTAAAACAAAGAATAGAAAAATATTTTGCAGAAGTAAATAAAATAAAAGCCAAAGCCAATAATGCAATTATAAGAACACAAGAGCAAGATGTTTTGCCTTAATATATAACCACAAATTATTATTTAGAAATTAATTTATCTTTTTATATATTCACTTCCTTGAATAAAATTGATTTTATCCATATATTCATGAATAAATTTTATTGATTTAATTTTTTCTTCACTCCATAAAGGGGCAATAAGACCTTTTTGTATTTTTGAGTCTGCCATTATTCTATGGATAAGCTGATCGGGTCTTAAATGAGCAATAAATTTGCATAAAATTTTTGAATATTGCTCAAGTGTAAATGGCTTTACTAACCCTTTATTATACCATTCGCAAACAAGAGTGTTGGAGATTATCATTAATTGATGAATCTTAACGCCACAAACAGGAATAGAGGACAAATATTTTGCTGTTTGTATCATTTCTTCTTCTGTTTCATAAGGTAGCCCAAGAATTACATGTGCCGAAGTTTCTATATTTCTTTTTGAAAGCTCATAAACTGTTTGAGAAAATGTTTCAACTGTATGTCCTCTATTATTTATTGATAAGGTTTTATTATGACAGCTCTGTAATCCAAGTTCTATGCACACATAAGTTCTTTTTGAAATTTCTTCTAGATAATCAAATATTTCTTTTGTAAAACAATCGGGTCTTGTTCCAATTGATATGCCAACAACGTTTGGAAAATTTATAACAGGCTCATAGGCTTTTTTTAGCTGGTCAATTGAGCCATAGGTATTTGAAAAAGGCTGAAAATAAGCTAAAAAGATATCATGTTTTTTATTGTTTTTTTTTATTGCATTATTTAATTGTTCAATTAAATTTTGAGATGAAATTGCAACTGGCGAAAAAGAAATGTTATCACAAAAAGAACAACCTTTAGTACCTATTGACCCATCTCTATTAGGGCAGGAAAAACCAGCATTTAAAGGAATTTTTAAAACAGGTTTGCCAAAACGTTTTTTAAGATAAGATCTATATGAATTATTTCTCATCAATAATTTTATTTTTTTGATTCTGCTTTTTTCTTTGCTTCTTTCCTTAGGTCAAGTTCGGGTGCTTCGTCTTTTGTAGTTTTTTCTATATCGGAGCCAATATCAATAGGTTTTGTTTCTATTTTTTTTGCTTCTGCTTTAGAATCTTTACGAAGTTCACTTTTAAGCTTTTTAAGCTGTTCTGCCGATTGCTTTTCGGTCTCTTCTTTTGAAATTGCAGGTTCTGATTTACTTACAGGTTGCTCACCTTTTTCTAATTTGTCTATTCTCTTTTGTACTTCTTCTTTTTTCATGGCGTCGTCTAAATAAATAAGATATTTTTTCCATGTTGCAAGAGCTTCGTCTTTTTTACCCATTTCTTCCAGAAGCAAAGCAAGATTTTCATAAAAAACCTGAGAATTTTCATTTATTATTACAGCTGCTTTATATTCTTTTAAAGCATCCTGAGTATTATTTTCTTTTTTCCATAGAATATTACCCAAAAGCCAATGAGCTTCGCCATTTTGAGGGTCATTGGCAATAGCCTCCTGACAATATTTTTTTGCTGAGGTAATATTACCCTTTTCTGTTAAGCAGCGTATTGCTCCATTATAGGCATCGCTTTTTGTTGCATCCATTTTAATTACAGTTTCATAATGAGCAAGAGCTTTATCAAAAGAACCTGCATTTTCATACATTGCGGCAAGATTCATACGAGCCTCTATATTGGATGGATTAAGTTCAATTGCCTTATTAATGGCACCAGCAGCATCATTAATTTTGCCGAGTCTTTCATAAACAAAACCTAAATTAGCCCAGCATTCTGAACTTTTTGAATCTAATGATAGGGCTTTTTTATATTCTGTTAATGCTTTTTCGTAACGCTCAAGCTGCAAATAGGCAAAAGCAAGGTTTGCCTGTGCTTCAAAATTTCTTGGCTCCTTGGCAAGAATTTGCTTAAAAACGCTTGCTGCTTCTGTATAGGCGCCATTCCTTAACAAACTATTACCATTTGCCATTAGTTCTTCAACAGAAGTTTGTGCACCTGAATAAAAAGAAAATATAATAACGGCTAATAAAGCCGGCATCAATGATAAATACGATGTTTTTTTCATAATATTTTCTCCTGTTATAAAAAATTAATATAGCTTATTGATAAAAATTATAAACTGCTTGATAAAAAATATAATAAATTTTGCATTAATAAAAAAAGAATCGCGCTTTATATATTTGAATATAAATTTCCTTTTTCTTTAGTGCAATAAAATAGCTAAAATAAACTAAAATAAAATGGAAGTATGAATTAAAAATTATTTTTAATCTGATATTAAAAAACATTTAATTTTAATTGCAATATATAATAATTTTGAAATATACTATTTTTGTTAAATCATTAATTAATAATATAAAAGAGTTGGAGGTAAATGAAAAATCAAAAAGATCATTCAAAAGATACTTATGTTAATCCTCTTTTGGAGCGTTATGCGAGCAGGGAAATGTCTTATATTTTTTCTCCAGATTATAAATTTAGTACATGGAGAAAATTATGGGTTGCTCTTGCAGAATGTGAAAAAGAACTAGGCCTACCTATTACAGAAGAACAAATAACAGAAATGAAATCTCATATATTTGATATAGATTACGAAGTTGTAAGAAAATACGAAACACAAAAAAGGCACGACGTAATGGCTCATATTCTTGCTTTTGGGGATTTATGCCCAAAAGCAAGGCCTATTATTCATTTGGGAGCAACAAGCGCTTATGTGGGTGATAATACCGATCTTATTCAAATGAAAGAAGGGATGCTGATAATAATAAAGCGTCTTTTGGCAATAATATCTTCATTAAAAGACTTTGCATTAAGAAATAAAGATTTGCCAACGCTGGGCTTTACCCACTTTCAGCCCGCACAGCTTACAACAGTAGGGAAACGGGCATGTTTATGGCTTTATGATATTTATATGGATATATTAGAAGCAGAAAGATTTTACTTGAATTTGCCTTTTTTAGGAGTAAAGGGTACAACAGGCACACAGGCAAGTTATATGAGTTTATTTGATAGAGACACAGAAAAAGTAAAAAAACTTGATAAAATGGTTGCTTTAAAAATGGGATTTGAGAAAACAGTTCCAGTATCGGGGCAGACATATTCACGTAAAATTGATTATTTTGCATTATCAATATTATCTGGTATTTCGCAGACATTTCATAAAATATCAAACGATATAAGGCTCCTAATGCATCTTGGTGAAATAGAAGAACCATTTGAAAAAGAACAGGTAGGTTCTTCTGCAATGGCTTACAAAAGGAATCCAATGCGTTCTGAAAGAATTACATCGCTGGCGCGCTATGTAATATCGCTTTCTTCTTCTCCTGCAAATACTGCTGCCGAACAGTGGTTTGAAAGAACATTAGACGATTCTGCAAATAAACGACTTTGTATTCCCGAAGCCTTTCTGGCAACAGATGCAATTTTAATAATTGGATTAAATGTGCTTTCTGGACTTGTTGTTTATCCTAAAGTAATTCAAAAACACATAGAAGAAGAATTGCCTTTTATGGCAACAGAAAATATAATTATGGAAGCAGTAAAAAAAGGGGGAGATAGACAAAAGTTGCATGAAAGAATAAGACAATATTCTATGGAGACTCGTGAAAAGATTAAAACAGAAGGTAAAAAAAATAATTTGTTAGATAAAATATCTCAAGATCCCCTTTTTAATCTTGACGAAAACGAACTTAAAAAAATACTTGATATTTGCGATTTTATAGGAAGAGCTCCTCAGCAGGTGGATGAATTTATAGAAGAATATATTAATCCCGTGCTTGAAAAAAGCAAGATTTATGGAAAATTAGAAACACAAGATTTAACAGTATAAATAAAATATCTATTGGAAAGGTTAAAACATTTGCTTTCTGATTATCATGTTCATACTCCATATTGTGGACATGCAAATGGTAAAATTATAAATTATATAGAGTCTGCAATTGCATTAGGAATGCCCGAAATAGGTTTTTCTGATCATTTAGGGCGATATTATCTTGGCAAAGAACAAAAGAAAAGATATTGGGACTGGGGAATGAATGAAAGAGACCTATCTAGATATTTTTCTGAATTGATGGATTTAAAGGAAGTTTATGAAGATAGAATAAAAATTAGAATTGGGTTAGAAATAGATTATATAGAAGGAGCAGAATATCTTGCCGAAGAAATAATTTCAAGATATCCTTTTGATTATCTTTTAGGTTCTATTCATTGTTTGCCTTCATTGGGATGGCGTCATATTTCTCAATATGTAAAGGTTGATCCGCAAAGAACCTATTATGCGTATTTTAATGCAATAAATTCTGCAATTAAATCTAAAATTTTTCAGTCTATTGCTCATATAGATTTTATATGGCGTTATATTCCATGGCAAGATGTACCTTTTTATGTTATAGAAGATTTTATAAACATTACGGCAAACCTTGCATTTCAAAACAATTGTTGCATAGAGGTAAATGCAAATGCTTATTTGTGGTCAAAAATTGAAAATTTTAACAACTATGATTTATTTAATTGTATTTTAAACTCTGTAAAAAAATACAATACTAATATCACTCTCGGGTCAGATGCTCATACGCCAGAGCTTGTTGGGAAGGCATTTCCTCAAATAATTGCTTTAATTAAAAAAAATGATATAAAATTTGCTTCATATTTTGATCAAAAAGAATTAAAAAAAGTCGTAATAGATTAAATAATTAAATAAACATTATATTTTTTTAAAAATGTAATGCTAAATTATTCCAAAACAAGCAATAGAATTATTATTAAAATGCTTAAGTCGTTTTGTTTTAATATAAAGGCTATTTATTAATTTTTACCAAATTGATATGGTATAGAATTACTTTAAAATTGTCAAGTTGTAAGCTATAAAGTAAATAAAAAGCAATTAAAAATTATTCTTATAGAAAAAATCTCTTATTTTTTATATGAAACTTATTTTAACTTTTCAAGATGTTTTGTTTATTAATTTTTAATTTTGAATTTTTAATTATTAATTATTATTTAGGTGGGGGAAGTCTCCCCCTAAGCTCCATCCCTGCCTAAGTCCCGCTAGGGCGGGACGCTTCGCGGCGACACAGCGAGGGGGAGACTTCCCCCACCTGAAATAAAAATTTATTTTAAAAAAATAAAATGGAAATACTCCCCCAAAAGAATAATTATTTTATTATAAAGAAAATGAACACAAGAATTCACCAAAAAAAATATTTTTTTAAATTTATAATATTTTTAAGAATTTTATGATATTATAAAAAAAAATTATTATATTTATAAAT
>Ga0123519_10009992_pt1 | contig 14201 bp, 17 predicted proteins | sample YelNatPaOPRAMG02_FD_87396 | JGI IMG/M metagenome (GOLD analysis project Ga0123519, IMG submission 87396) | Hot spring microbial communities from Yellowstone National Park - Yellowstone National Park OP-RAMG-02 (version 2) | ecosystem: Environmental > Aquatic > Thermal springs > Hot (42-90C) ...
CAGACAACATGTATTAATAACTTAAAGCAACTTTATCAGGGTTTTGTTATGTATGCAAATGACTATGATGGAATTATACCTCCAAGAGAAGTTGGTATAGCAGAAAGTTTCCCTTTCTGTTATATTAACTGGACTAATTTTATAAGACCAATTTTTGAGAGGGAATTAAATAAAATGGATATTACCGACTGGCCTATGTCTCCTGACTATTATTATTGCCCTGAAGGTAAAAGATATCTTGAAAAATTTTCTGAGGATTATCTTGGAGGAACTGTTTTACCACATACAACTTACATTATTCATACAAATCCTCCTCCAGACCATCCGGGAGTTAAGGGTATGTTTATAGATGGTCATTTTGTTGATGATGAAGGGAAAACAGGAGCAACTGAAATATGGTTACTTGCTGACCCACCATTGAAATCAAGTGGATGGAGTGAATTTTTTCATTTAAATGGAATAAATGTTTTATATCTTGATGGACATGTAATATGGAAAAGATGGAGGTGAAATATGAAAAAGGTTTTATTTTTATTTGGTCTTTTTTTGTGCTTTTCTCTTTATTGTGAAGAACAAATGAAAGAAGAAGTAAAAAAAGAAACACAAATAGAGTATGATTTAAAGTATATATTTAAAAAGGGAGATTCTATTTCATATTCTCTTAAAATAGAAAATACAGAAAGGTTAAAAATAGGTGGTCAGGATATGGGAGAGAGAAAGAGAAAAACAATTATTAATTTTTCTCAAAATGTTGAAGATATTGACGAAAATGGGAATGGAGTTATTAGATGGAAGTATTTAGGTGGAAGTTATAATGATATGAAGGTTGATATGGGTGAAAAGGAAGCAATATTAAAAATTACTCCAAGAGGTGAAATTGTTGAAAGTTCAGGACTTCAGGAGGCATCATTTGAATTTTTTAAAATAATACAAAAAAGTATGGCAGATTATATCCCTGGCTTTGATAGATTACCGATTAAAATTGATTTTTCAAAATTTGATTCAAATGAATTTAATTCTTACTGGGAATCATTTAGACCTGTTTTCCCTGATAAAAAATTAAAAATAGGTGATACATGGGAGAAGGAAATAATTGTCCCAATGATATTTAGAAAAGGCAAAATGGTTTATACATTAAATAAAGTTGAAGAAAATAAGGCATATATATCTCTTTCTCTTGGAAGACATGAAATAAAAGTGAGCGGTAATATAATTTTTGATATTGAAAAAGGGAAGGTTGTTGATGAAGAATTTGTTATAAAAGCGGAAAATTTTAAAGAAAAGATTGATTTTGGGCAGTTTACTCAATATAAACAGATGGGTGCTTATGAAATTTCAGGGACAATGATAACAAGGGTAAAGTTTAAAGAGATTTAATTAAAAACCCACCATTTTGATTGACTTTTTAAATTTTATCAGTATAATAAAAATAAAAAGGAGAAAAAATGATAAGAAATTATGAATTTTGTTTTTTGATAAAAAGTGAATTAACAGAGGAAGAATTGAATAAGGAAATTGATTTTATTGAAAGGAGTATGTTAAATCAGGGTGCTGAAATTATTAAAAAAGAAAATTTAGGAAGAAGAACACTTGCTTATCCAATAAAGAAGAAGCAGGATGCAATTTATTACCTTTTTTATATAAAATGCACTCCAGATAAAATTTCAAAAATAGAGGAAAACTTTTATAGAAGGGAGAATATATTAAGGTATTTGATTTTACAGAGGAAAAAATTAAAATTTGCAGAGGAAATAAATGCCGGGACCATATCTGAATAAAGTTTTTTTGATTGGAAGATTAACAAGAGACCCAGAGTTAAGATATACACCTACTGGAACAGCAGTTGCAACATTTGGGCTTGCTGTAAATAGGGAATATCTAACAAAGGGAGAAAAAAAAGAAGAGACATGTTATTTAAATCTTGTTGTCTGGGGAAAACAGGCAGAGATATGTGCGGAATATTTGAGAAAGGGCAATTTGATATTTGTTGAGGGTTCTTTACAATATAGAAGTTGGGAAACAGATGAAAAAGAGAAAAGGTCTGTAATTGAAGTAAGGGTTGAGAGGTTTCAGTTTTTAGAAAAACCAAACATTGAAATTATAGAAGAAAAGGAGGAATTAGAAAATGAAGAAAAAGAAGAAAATTTGTAGATTCTGTCAGGAAAAAATTGATGAGATTGATTATAAGGATATAGGGAGGATTAGAAGGTATATTACTCCCAGAGGTAAAATAATATCATCAAAACAAACAGGAACATGTGCAAAGCATCAGAGACAACTTGCAAGAGCAATAAAAAGAGCAAGGTTTGTTGGATTTTTACCATTTGTAAAAGTATGAGGTGAAAAATGAAAGTAATTTTTATAAAGGATTATCAAACAAAAGCAAAAAAGGGTGAAATTAAAGAGGTTAAAGAAGGATTTGCGAGAAATTTTTTAATTCCTTATGGATATGCAATTGAGGCAACAGAAGAAAATTTAAAAATTTTGAGGGAAAGGGAAAAAAGAGAAGAAGAGAAGAAGAAGAAAAAAATTGAGTATGCAAAAGAAATTAAAAATATTTTGAAAGAAAAATCATTGACCATTCAAGCAAAGGCAGGTATGGATGAAAAACTATTTGGAGCGATAACAAATGAAATCATTTCGGAAGAGATAAAAAAACAACTTAACATTGATATAGAAAAACATCAGATAATCCTTGAAGAACCAATAAAAAAACTTGGTATTCATAAAGTTCCTATTAAACTTGGTGAAAATATTGAGGCATTATTGAAGGTCTGGGTAGTAAGAGAAAAATAAAATGCCAAGGAAAAAAGAAGAAATTTTCATTGATAAAATTCCACCACAAAGTATTGAAGCAGAAAGAGCCCTTCTTGGTTGTATGCTTATAGATGATGAAGCAAGAATTAAAGTAATTGAAAATTTTAAAAAAGATTTTTTTTATAATGAGGCACATCAAAAAATTTTTTCATCAATTGTAAAATTATTTGAAAAGGGACAAAAATGTGACCTTATAACACTTACAGAAACTTTAAAATCTGAAAATTCACTTGAGAAAGTAGGGGGTGTAGAATATCTCTCAAATTTAGTTGAAAGTGTTCCTACAAGTGCATATGTTGATGATTATATGAAAATTGTCAGAGAAAAATATATTTTAAGAACTCTAATTACAAATGCGACGAAAATAATTACAGAAGCGTATGATGGAAAAGAAGATGTTGAAGCAGTTCTTGATAAAGCAGAATCACTTATTTTTGAAGTAAGTCAGAATAAAGTAGAAAGGACTGCGTATCCAATAAGGACAATTTTAAAAGATGCAATAGAAACAATAGAAAAAATACACGAGAAGAGAGGATTTGTAACAGGAATGCCTACAGGATTTATAGACCTTGATAAATTAACTACTGGTTTTCATCCTTCAGATTTTATAATTATTGCTTCAAGACCCTCAATGGGAAAAACGGCACTTGCTTGTAATATTGCATTAAATTTAAATTCTGGAATTGAGAAAGTTCCTGTATTAATTTTTTCACTTGAGATGAGTAAAGAACAGATTGTCCAGAGAATGTTATGCAGTGAAGCAAAAGTTGATATTTTGAAGATGAGGCAGGGTATGCTTTCAGATAAAGAAATAGGAGAATTACTTATTGCTGCTTCCCGTCTTGAACAACTTCCAATTTTCATAGACGATTCTCCATCATTAAGTATTTTTGAGTTAAAAGCAAGGGCAAGAAGATTAAGAGCAAAGGAGAATATACAGATTATAATAATAGATTATTTACAGTTAATGAGAGGAAGTGGTAAAGCAGAAAACAGACAGCAGGAAATTAGTGAAATATCCTCTTCTTTAAAATCACTTGCAAAGGAATTGAATATCCCAGTAATAGCAGTTTCTCAGTTAAGCAGAGAAACAGAAAAAAGAGTAGATAAAAGACCACAACTTGCTGATTTAAGAGAAAGTGGTTCTATAGAACAGGATGCTGATTTGGTTTTACTTTTATATAGAGAAGAATTTTATAAGAAAGAAGAGGTTGAAAATAAAGGGATAGCGGAACTTATAATTGCAAAACAGAGAAATGGGCCAACAGGGACTATAAAACTAACTTTCCTTGAAAAATGTATGAGGTTTGAAAATTATACACCAAGAGAAGAAATATGAGAAAATTTTTTGAAAATATAGGAAGTAAAATTTTGTTTTTCCTGAATTATATTGGCTCTCTCACTTTACTTACATTCTCATCATTAAAAAAAATGTTTAAAATCAAGAAAAAAAGCGATGTTCTGAAATACATTTATGAAATTGGTGCAGAATCTTTTCCTCTTGTTGGAATAATTGCTTTTTTCACTGGAATGGTTCTTGTAATGGAAACAGCACATACACTTAAAAAATTTGGAGCAGAAATGTATTCAGGTGGACTTGTGAGTATATCAATGATAAGAGAACTTGGACCTGTTCTTGTTGCTCTTATAGTTGCTGGCAGAGTTGGTGCTTCAATTGCTGCTGAAATAGGTGTTATGAAGATCACTGAACAGATTGATGCTTTAAAAGTTATGGCAGTTGACCCAGTAAGTTATCTTGTAAGTCCTAAAGTTTTTGCAGGTCTTATTTCTTTACCATCTCTGTTTATTTTAAGTTTTTTTATATCAATTATAGGTGGTTTTTTTGTTGGTGTTTTCATGGTAGGAATTTCTTCAGGGGTTTTTCTTTATCAGAGTTTTAAATATATTGGAATTAAAGATTTAATAGTTGGTCTAATTAAAGTCATTGTTTTTTCTATTATAATAGTTAATGTTTCTTCATATGAGGGACTGAATGCTTATGGAGGGGCTGAAGGTGTTGGGAATGCTTCTACAAATGCAGTTGTTTCTTCATTTTTTTTAATAATACTTTCAAATCTAATAATAACTGGTCTTTTTTATTTTGTATAAATGGAAAATATTATCGTTGTTAAAAATCTGAGTGTTAAACTTGGTGGTAGAGAAATTTTGAAAGATATAAGTTTTGAAATTGAGAAAGGAAGTTCTGTTGTAATTATAGGTCAATCCGGTTCTGGAAAAACTGTTTTGATAAAGACAATACTTGGAATTATAAAAAGTTATAAAGGAGAAATTTACATTTTTGGTGAGAATATAAATAGAATTGATGAGGAAAAATTAAAGAAAATTAGGGAAAGAATTGGAATGGTTTTTCAGAATTCTGCTTTATTTGATTCTTTAAATGTTTGGAGAAATGTTGGTTTTTATTATTTATACCATTCAGAGAAAAGTGAAGAGGAGATAAAAATTATGGCTATTGAAATATTGAAAAAACTTGGTCTTGATGAAAGTGTTGCTGATATGATGCCGGAAGAATTAAGTGGAGGAATGAAAAAGAGAGTTTCAATTGCAAGATGTTTAATATCACAGCCAGAAATTCTATTTTATGATGAACCAACAACAGGACTTGACCCAATAACAAGTGAAAATTTAACAGAATTGATAAAAAAAATTCACAAGGATTTTAATACAACTGATATAACTGTTACCCATGATGTGAAACTTGCAAGTAAAATTGGTGAAAGATTGATACTGATAGATAATGGAAGAATAGTTGAAAGTGGAACATATGAGGAATTAAAGAAAAAGAGCGCTCATCCACTTATAAGAAGTTATGTTGAAATAGGAGGATAAAAATGGAAAAAAAATTAAATATTGAAATTAAGGTTGGAATATTTGTTTTTCTGGCAATTCTTGGACTTATCGGTTTTATATTTACACAAACAAAGGCAGGTAAATGGTCTGGCTATGAAATAAATGTTCTTTTTGATTATGTGAGTGGTCTTGAAATTGGGAGTCCTGTAAGAGTAAGCGGAGTAAGGGTTGGAGAAGTTAAAAAAATTGAAATTTTATATGATACAACACCAAAAGTTTCAGTAAAATTAAGAATTCATCCTAATGTTAAAATTGGTAGACATAGCAGAATTACAATAAAGACACTCGGTATAATTGGAGAAAAATATATAGAAATTACTCCTTCAAATGAAAGAGAATTTATTGGGAATGGAGAAATAGTTGAAGGAGAAAATCCTTTATCTGTTGATAAAATTGCAAATATGGGAGAGGAAATTGTTACAAACTTAAACCAAATACTTTCTGATTTAAGTAAAATTACAAAGGATAAAGAATTTCATAAGAATATAAAATCTTTTGTAGAAGAAGCAAAAATGGCTGTTGCAAAAGTAGATAAATCATTTGATAAAATAGATACTCTTGTTGATGATTTAAAGGAAACAAATGGATATTTTAAAGATATATTAAAAGAAAATAAACCTAAAATAGAAAATGTGCTTCAAAATGCTGATAATTTAATTGTTTCAGGGAAAAGAGAAATAGAAGAAACAGGAAGTAGTTTAAGAGAATTTTTAAAGATTAAAGATAAAACAGAAAATGCACTTACAAGTTTTTCAGAAACAAGTGAAGAATTCAAGAAGACATCAATTGAAATGAGAGAATTTCTTACAAAACTACAGAATCAGGGACTTATAGCAAAAATTATGAAAGAAGAGGAAATTATAGACGATTTAAAGAGTGAACTTGGAATTTTAAAAGAAACAACATTTAAATTGGGAGAAGCATCTGAAAAATTAAATGAAACACTTTCAGATTTAAATTCAATTTTAAAAACTGTTAATAAAGGTGAAGGAACAATTGGAAAACTTATATATAGAGATGAACTTTACAATGAGATTTATGAATTTATTAAAGATATAAAAGAAAACCCCTGGAAACTATTTTTCAGAAGAAAATGAAAAAAGAAAAAAGTATATTTGTATGTTCTGAATGTGGTTATCAGACAGTTAAATTGCTTGGTAGATGTCCTAACTGTGGCAACTGGAATACTTTTATAGAGGAATTTTATTCACCAACAATAACAGAAGAAAAAGAAATATCATTACCAAAAAAATTAAAAGAAATTGAATATGAAGAAGTTCCAAGAATAAAAACAGGGATAGAAGAATTTGACAGGGTTCTTGGTGGTGGAATAGTTAGGAAAAGTTATATATTAATTGCAGGAGAGCCGGGTATAGGAAAATCAACATTACTATTAAAAGTTTGTGGGAATCTTATAAAAAATGGATATAAAGTCCTTTACATAAGTGGAGAGGAATCACAGAATCAGATAAAAATGAGGGCAAAACGGCTTGGTATTGATTCAGAGGAAATTTATATATTAACAAGTGCAGAAATAAATTCAATAAAAAATGGACTTGAGAAAATAAAGCCGGATTTTATAGTAGTTGATTCAATACAGACAGTTTATAATCCTGAAATACCTACAATTCCTGGTTCGGTCACACAGGTTAGAGAAAATGCAAACTTCTTTATGAAATACACAAAAAATAATGATTGCTCAACTTTTCTTGTGGGTCATATTACAAAAGAAGGAGTTGTTGCAGGTCCAAAGATTCTTGAACATATAGTAGATGCTGTAATTTATTTTGAAGGAGATATAAGGACAAATTTAAGAATTTTAAGATGCCTTAAAAATAGATTTGGTTCAACAAATGAGATTGGTGTTTTTTCAATGGAAGAAAATGGACTTATTGAAATTCCAGATGCATCAAAAATTTTTATACAGGATATAGAAAAGACATCCCCAGGTCTTACAATTTATCCTTTACTTGAAGGAACAAGGACAATACTTGTTGAAATAGAAGGGCTTGTTACACCAACTTATTATGGAATTCCAAAAAGAACAGTTTCAGGAATTGATTACAACAGGATATCTTTAATAATAGCGGTTCTTGAGAAAAAACTTAAATTGAATTTTAATATTTATGATGTTTATGTTAATGTTGGAGGCGGTTTAAAAGTAAATGAGGTAGGTTGTGACCTTGCAGTTTGTATTTCATGTGTTTCTTCATTAAAGGATATTCCACCTATAAAAAAATCTGTTATAATTGGAGAAATAGGACTTACAGGAGAAATAAGAGGAGTTGAAAATATAAATTTGAGATTGAAAGAATGTGCACGTCTTGGTATAGAAAAGGCAATTATTCCTGAAAGAAACAAAAATGATGTATCTGTAAAAAATATAGAGATTATACCGGTAAAATATATAAGTGAGGCAGTCAAAATCTGTCTGAATATTTAAAAATTTGCGAGGGTGGCGGAATGGAAGACGCGCTGGACTTAGGATCCAGTGGGTTTATCCCGTGAGGGTTCAACTCCCTCCCCTCGCATAGCGCTCTTCTCTGAAAGGGAGTTGAAAAGGGGTTCGGGGGAAAGGGAGCGTTCCCCCGAGCTTGTTATGGGGGGAGAACTACATCAGGAAGGGGGGCGAGAGCCCCCCCTCCTGAGATAAACTCCCTCCCCTCGCACCCTTTGATACTCAATAATTTTACCAGTTTTTCATAATTTAAAAGTTCCATTTTTACTTTGTAGTGTGCTTTATATTCTTTTAATCGTTAATCGTAGAGTTAAAAAATTGTACTTAATTAAAGCCCTGTTATTTATTACACATTAAAAATTCGTTGTTTTAAAATATGGTTTTACAGGTTTCATAAAATATTCACCTCTTTAATATGAAACTTTTTAAATTTTCCTTTTTCTTATAGTTTTCAACTTTTTATGTTATATCACACACATCTATTATACCCCTAAGAATTTGTCAGAAGATGTAAAATCTAATTCCGGCAGCCACCTTATAAGTGGAAAAAGTATTTTTTTTCCATACACTCACTTTTCACTTGTCAATTTTGTCCCCGAGCAAAATTTTTACCAGGAAGAGACCTTTTCAATCTGTTTCAATATTTCTTTCCTAGCACCATTTTTTTATCTCATTCAACATTATTTCACTAACAGAAGGTCTTATTCTTTCTTTTTCAATAATTGCTTCTATTTTATCAATAGTAAGTTTGCAATTGTTTGGTATTTCGTCAATAATTTCATGAATCCTGCTTCCTAACTTTTCCGCAAGATTTTTTACCATTGAAACACAGATACAATCAGCGAGTTTTTCTATATCTGCTCCTGTGAATCCCTGAAGTTTATCTGATAATTTATCATAATCCTGTTCTGTTAGTGATATTAGTTGGGGAATTATTCTTTTTTCAAGTTTTAATTTTAATAGTTTTTTTAAATTCTCTTTAGTTGGTAAACCTGCATAGATAATCTGGTCAAACCTTTTAGGTCTTAAGAATGCCTCATCAATTTCATAAGGTTTATTGGTAGCAGCCATTATTAAAACATATCTATCTTCTTCAAAAATCATACTGAACAAACGAAGTAATTGAGATTTTATCCTTGGCATAACGGAAGAAACAGATTCTTTACAAAGAAGAGCATCTGCTTCATCAAAAAATAAAACTGCTCTTGGTAGTTTACAGGCCCTTTGAAAAATTTCTTCTAACTTTTTTTCTGCTTCTCCAGGAAAACCTTCTATATCTGCAGGTGTTATTTCAATAAATTCGCATTCTAATCCCCTTGCTGTGGCTTTTGCAAGTATTGTTTTACCTGTGCCTGGAGGGCCTACCATTAATATTCCTCCACCTATTCTAAATTTTATAAATTTCCTTAAGCGCTGATGTTTATATGGAAGAATAATTCTTTCTTCTATAAATTTTTTTGCTTTTTCCAACCCAATAATTTCATCAAATGTTGGATATATTTCTACTTTTTCCTCTTCTTCTATTTCTATCACTATTTTCTTTTCACCAATCCCAAAACTTTTAATGAGATTAGCAGTTATTCTATTTGAATAAATTCTTGATTTTGGAAATCCTTTCTCATTTTCTATTATATTTTGGGGTTTTAAAACCTTACTTGCCTGAATAATCTTTAAAGGGTCTATCAAGGGTTTTAATTTTACTTGAACTTTTAGTTTTCCTTGTGGATATTTACCATCAGTCCAATTTGGGTCATAAAGTCCTATTTTAGAAAGAGCAACAAAAACTCCAAATAACTCATCCTTCTTAGGAAAATAAAGAAAACCTATATCTCCCGGCTTAATATCCTTGAGTAATGGTTCGTCTATATCAAATGCTCCCCATATACCTGTTTTTTTAATTATTTTTTCAACCTCTCTATGGTCAATTGAATAAATCATAAAAAAGCAATTTTGTTCATAAGGATTTATTTCTTTTTTCATTATTCGCTCTCCCTTTTTTAAAAACCTATTCACAATTTTAACAGATTTATTAACTCATTTCCTACTTCTTCAAGACATAGATTTTTAAAGTAATTCTCAAATTCAATTCTGTTTAGTGCTCCTATCTGCCATATAAGACTATCTAAATGTATCATATTAACTTCTGCCTTTATTTCTTTTATCTTTTTTAATATCTCTTTCCATAAATTTCTAATATCATCGTCAGACAGATTTTCAAGTCCAAGTTGTTGAGTAAATTTCCTGATACGAAAATCTACCGGAATTGGTATGGGTGAAAAATCAAAACCATATTCTTTTACCATAAGAAGAGATATTCCAAGACACTTCATCGCAAAAACAATGGTTTTATCTTTTTTATTCTGTTCCATCACTATTGCTAATTCTTCCCATATAGATAAAAATTCTTCTGAAATCTGTTTTGGATTACTATTCCATAATTTCAGAGATAGTTCACTATTTAAGAATTTTTTAAGGCGTTCAATCTTTTTATTGTGAAGTCGCTCATTTTCATAAAATTCTACCAAAAAATTATAAAGGTCGTTTCTAAAAGATGGAATTGGTTTATTTTTTAAAATTTCTTTTATTTTAGGCCAGTATGCTAATTCTGCCTTTCCTTTTAATTGATAATCATTTAAACCAACTGTTATCATTAAAACTGAAAAAGGACCAAATCCATAAGAAAATAGAAATTCCTCCATGTTATACCATTCAGGTTCATTTTTTACAATTTCATTCCATGTATTAAGTGGTATTTTGGAAAAAATCTGTGATAACTCAATTATTAAATTATCTCTCTCAAACATTTTCATTTTAAATTATAACTTTCTCAATCTTTGCACGAATAAAACATTTTTCAATTTTTTCTAAATACACCGGACTACAATTAACACATATTATGTGTTTAAAGTCTTCAAGAGTGATCACTTTTATTTTTCCTTTTCTATCTCGCCACCATCTTTTTTGTCTAATTTGGTTTTTAAGGGAGGTATCAGAAATTGAGCCATCTTCTCCAAAATAAACATCATATCTTGAAATAGGATGCTCTGGCTCAATAAAACCATATTTACCACTTAATATTATCCAGTTAAATCCTTCTTTTTCAATTTCATTATTTTCCAGATATTCTAAAAATTTCTCAAAATACTCGCCTTTATATGCATTTTTTGCTGGTACATAATCAGGAGCAAATTTATCTATATCCCATATTTTTGTTTTTGTGCAGGGAATTATAAATAATGTTTCGGATGGATTTAGAGAAGAAATATCAATTTCTTCTAACCTTTTTTCTTCTTTTATTTTTATCCTGTTTCTAATATTGTTAATTTTTTCTCTTGCTACTTTTTTGTATTTTGGTAAAGGTAATAGTTTTTCTGCTTTTCCATAATATTCCAGTGCTTTTCCCAGATTACCTATTTTTTCATATTCTTCTCCTATATTATAAGCAACCCATCCATCTTCTGTTTCTTCATAAAGTTTTAAAAGACATTTTATTACATCTTCTGGATTGGGCAGTTTTTTACACTTTTTAATCTCTTCATTTATTTCTTTCCAGTTAATCATTTTTTCTCTTTTTAAATCAGGCCTTTAGTATTTTCTGAAATTTTTAATAGTAAATTCCTTCAAGAGTTCAAAAAATTTTATTTTTACTACTCAAAATCTATAAAACTATGTAATCATCACCATCATAATCATCTTTGTAGTCATCTTCATAATCTTCATCGTAATAACTTTCATCAATATATACAAGTTTACCTCTTTTTTTCCATTTTCCTGTTCTATCTAAATAAAAACCATAGGAATTAAGCAATTTTTGGGATGAGGGCCATTTTAAAGCCTCCTCTATTTTCTCAATGACTGGCTTTTTTACTTCTCTTATTGTTTCAACTGCAATCTGGTATAAAACTCTATCTTCTTCTGTTTTTATTCCTCTTTTATCAAGAACGCTTCTAATTGCAATAGCCGCATCCAGAACTTCAAAAGGGTCACCTTCTTTGGTTTTGTTATAATCCATTAAAATACGATATTCATTCGTTTTCCTGACATTTCCGGCAAGTGAAACTCCAAATTTTTCATCTCCTGTAATATGATTTCTGTTGATTAAAGTATAAGTACCCCCAAATAGTCCAAATAATAACATAAGCAAAGGAACTCCAAAAACTAAACTAAGAAGAATGATTAAACTTCCTATACCTATAATAGATATAAGGTCCATACTTATTCATCCTTTTCTTTAAATTCCAGGTATTTTTCAAAATAAGAATCAAATAATCCAGTAGTAACTCTACCGGTCTGTCTATACTCTTCTAAAGATTGGTAAACTATGGTTGCACAAGACCTAAATTTATCAACTTGCCGGAAAATTAATGCAGGAATTACACCAAACAGGAAAAGCAGAAATAAGAAGCCCAATAAGAAATCTAAAAATACATCCATCTTTCCCATCCCATAAAATTTTATAACTGCTTAATCTTATTTTTCAATTTTTTATATTATATCATACATACATTATACTTCCTCAAGGATTTGCCAAGAGATGTAAAAACCATTGATACACAATAGATTTTAAAATTTTAAGAATACACTTGAGAAGAAAATATTTAACATGATATTTTCAGCGATGTATAACCAAAAAGACCAAATCCAAATAGAAAAACCTTTGCCGCATAAATTTGGGGGAGAGATAAAAAACAACCTGACTATGAAAGATACCTTAAATTTTTCACTGGGTTAAACAAAAATTTACATTGCATATAACACTTTGCTGATAAGAAAAGTTGCCGAAGGTAGTTTTAGAAAAATGAAATTATATTTTTTATCCGTAGTAATATAAAGTTGCTATTCTATCCATTACTTCTTTTTTACCTCTAAAAGTCCAACATAGTAATGGCAGGGGAAATTTCCGAGTTTAGTCAAACTTTCAAGGTTAATAGAAGAAAACCTTCTGTTAAACTTATCAACTCCAGTTTCCCAATCTTCCACACCAGGCTTTGCAGTTGTTAAAATTAAGAAAAATTTCCTGCCGGTGAGATACAACACAATTTTTCAGCATCCGGTTTAATCCCCATGTTTCTATCTCTGAAGTAAAATCGTGCATTATAAGTTTTCCCCTGTTGTCTCCCAATCAACCAATGTTTCAATTCAATCCATACCTCTAAAACGCCTGAACTGGTTGGTATTCTAACTTTAAAATCCACTTTCTCCCTTCCTACACAAATTGAAACTTCTCGGTCAAAATCATCTATTCTTCCTTCTTTTTTTTATTATCTAAAAAATACAAAAATTCTCCTTTTAACCACCCCTCTACTTTTACTCTATATCTACAAAAACATTCTAAAATCCCCTTTTTACCATCTAAAACTCTTTTAAATCGTGAAACCAAGTAATTGAGACAATCTTCAGAATTTCCTCCTGCTGCCTTATCCTTCGCCATTTTTTACCTCCTTAAGTTCTTTTTATATTAAATTTAATAATGCCCCCAGTCTTTTTCAAAATGGCACCTTAAGGCATCTCGTATATTATTTTCAAACTCTTCTAAATTCTCGTCTTTTGTAAAAACTGAGTACCTCTGAGATTTTGAGGTATATCCCCCTCTACATCCTCTTCAACCCCAAAATTATTTCTTTCCCCATTTGCTTACATTATACCTTTTTAACCTTACCCTGCAAAATAAATTCCCAATGATAATGTAATAAAAAACCTGTAAAAACTTTTACCAAATTAACTAGAACAGGTGATAAAAAACAACCTAATTATTGAGCCACATTAAATTTTTGCTTTTTAACAGGGTTTAAAAAGGATTTACAATTAATTTTTTGCTTACCTTGATTTTTTACTATTTGCTCATATTTAATTCTACCTAACCTTCTTCCGCCATGTCTACGCAGGTCGCCAGGTAAACGAAGAGGAGAGGAAAAAAGGATAAATAGAGGGGAAAATAAGGTAAAGTAGTTTTGATGGAAGAGGATTATGATTTTTTTCAGAGACCCAGTTGGTCTGAAATTTCCTGCATTGATTTTAATACAATTTCAATAAATTTCTCAAGAGAAAGTCCAAG
>Ga0123519_10009996_pt1 | contig 14196 bp, 8 predicted proteins | sample YelNatPaOPRAMG02_FD_87396 | JGI IMG/M metagenome (GOLD analysis project Ga0123519, IMG submission 87396) | Hot spring microbial communities from Yellowstone National Park - Yellowstone National Park OP-RAMG-02 (version 2) | ecosystem: Environmental > Aquatic > Thermal springs > Hot (42-90C) ...
CAAGATGAATATGTCGCCCAGCGAACTCTTGGAGCACCTTTTCTCCTTAGTTGGCGCGCATTACTATGAGCGCGTTGACCGCCGCCTAACACCTGAGGAAAAGCCCAGCGTCATGGCCCGCGTGGATAGCGCCGCCCCCACGACGTTAGCCGGGCTTAAAGTGACCGAGATCGACAGGCGCGATGGCTATCGTTATTGCCTGGAGGATGGGGGCTGGGTGCTCATTCGCTTCTCGGGCACGGAGCCGGTCATCCGCGTCTATTGCGAGACGACGCATGAGGATAAGGTCGGCGACCTTTTGGCCGATGGGCTGAAGTTGGCCGGCCTTCCCGCCTAAAAGCCGATGGAGCTTTTCGATTCCCATAACCATCTAGAATCCCGTCAGTTCGATGCCGACCGCGATCAGGTTATCGCCCGCGCCCAAAGCGCGGGCGTGACGCGCTTATTGACTTGCGGCTCTGACTTGTCCACGAGCGAGGCTGAGATCGCCCTGGCCAGGGTGTACAAGGGCGTTTACGCTGCGGTGGGCATCCATGCCCATCAGGCGAGGACCGTTGTGCGCAGAGGGCCGAATGAAAAGGGCGGCCTGGAATTGGACGAAGGCGCCTTTGAGCGCCTGGAGAGGCTGGCCAAGTCGCCAGGGGTTGTGGCCATCGGCGAGATCGGCCTGGATTACCATTACGACTTTTCCCCCTGCGAGGCTCAGCGGGCGGTCCTGGAGCGGCAGCTTGCCCTCGCCAGTGAGCTGAGTTTGCCGGTGATCTTGCATAATCGCGAGTCGGATGATGACTTGCGACGCGTGGTCGAGGCGGCGCCTCGTTCCCTATGTGGGGTATTGCACTGTTTTTTGGCCGATCAGGAAATGGCCGATTGGGCGCTGGCGAGGGGCCTTTATATCGGCATAGCCGGGCCCATCACCTTTGCGAACGTGCGTCACCTTCCCGATATCGTGCGCCGGATCCCCTTGGAGCGCTTGCTGATCGAGACGGACGCACCCTATCTCAGGCCTCGCCCCTGGCGCGGGCACGTTCTGCCTTTCCCCACGAACTCTGAGAAGCGCGATTCGGGCGGGCAGCGCAATGAGCCGGCCTTGGTGCGCTACGTAGCCGAGAGGCTGGCCGAGATCCTGGGCCTTCCCCTGGAAGAGCTGGCTCGGCGCACGACCGAAAACGCCTGTCGGCTCTTTGGCCTGAGCTAGATTTATGAGGACGGAGAAGATCATCCGTGGAGAGGCCGTTCCGCGTCCTATTGATCTCGGGTGAATACCCGCCGATGGAAGGGGGCGTTGCCGACTTTACCCATCTTCTGGGCAAAGAACTCGTCGCTTTGGGCGCGGAGGTGCATGTACTGACCTCTACGCGGGCGGCCCCTGGGGGCAAAGGCGGGAGAAGCGCGCCGACGGCTTCCCAGTCAAGCTGCGGCTTGTATTGTCACCCGCTGATGTCTTCTTGGCGTTGGTGGCCACTTTACGCTACGGTGGGGCGCTTGTGCCGCGAGCTGAATCCCGATATCGTCAACATCCAGTACCAGACGGCGGCTTACGGCATGCATCCGGCGATCAATTTCCTGCCCTGGGTTTTCCGGATGCCAAAGAGATGCGCCTTTGTGGTGACCTTTCACGATCTTTTGGTGCCGTATCTCTTTCCCAAGGCCGGGCGCGTGCGCTGGGGCGTTAATCTCGCCTTGGCGCGCGCGTGCCAGGGGGTCATCGTGACCAATGTTCAAGACCGGGAACGGCTGAGCGCTTATCCTTGGATGCCTCGGTTGGAGCTTATCCCCATCGGCAGTAATATCCCCTGTGTGCCGCCCAGCGACTATGATCGTGCCTTATGGCGAAGGCGTTGGGGCGTTGACGAGGATACGCTCTTGCTCTGTTATTTCGGCTTTTTGAATGCGAGCAAAGGGGGCGAGGAGCTGATTGCCGCCCTGGATATCCTGTGGCGCTCCGGGCGGCGCACGAGCTTGCTTATGATCGGGGGGACGGTGGGGGCCAGTGATCCCACAAACCGCGCTTATCTGGAGGCCGTGAAACGCTCCATTCGTGAGCGAGGCCTTGAGGAAAGGGTGATCTGGACGGGCTACACGCCCCCTGAGGAGGTCTCGGCCAGCTTCTTGAGCGCGGATATCTGCGTGTTGCCCTATCGCGACGGGGCCTCATTCCGCCGAGGGAGTTTCATGGCCGCCTTGGCGCACGGCATGCCCATCGTCACCACCTGGCCTCAAGGAAGCGTGCCCCAATTGCGGGATGGGGAGAACGTCCTCCTCGTGCCGCCCCAAGATCCTCAGGCCCTCAGCGCGGCCATCCTGCGCTTGGCCGACGATGTGGCCCTGCGTCGGCGACTTCAAGCCGGGGCGCGTGCCCTCGCCGCGGAGTTCGACTGGAGGCGCATTGCGGCCCGCACCTTGGAGGTCTACCATGCTCTCGCGGGGCGTTGAGCGTTTGACCTCTGGCTTGCGCTCGCTTTGGGGAGCACATCGGGGGATCGCGCTCATTTTGGTGGTCTTCTTGCTGGTGGGTTTTATCTACAGCGTGGTCACGCCTGTTTTTGAGGCCTCTGACGAGCTTTGGCATTATCCCTTCGTCAAGCATCTGGCCGATGGCCATGGCTTGCCTGTTCAGCGCCTGGAGCGAGTTGGCCCCTGGCGGCAGGAGGGCAGCCAGCCCCCCCTCTACTATGCGCTGGGGGCGCTGCTGACCCGTTGGATTGATACGAACGATTTGATGGCCGTGCGCCGGCTGAATCCCCACGCGGATATCGGCCGGCTCACCCCCGACCGTAACGTGAACATGGTCGTGCACGCGCCGAGCGAGCGTTGGCCCTATCAGGGCACGGTGTTGGCCGTCCACCTGGTGCGTTGGATGAGCTTGCTCATGGGGGCGATAACGGTATTGGCCGGATATCTGCTGGCCCGGCAGGTATTTCCGGGGGATCGGACTGTGGCCCTGGGGACGGCTTGTCTAACGGCCTTTAACCCCATGTACCTCTTTATCACCGCTTCGGTCAATAACGACGCTCTGGTGGTCATGTTGTGCGCGCTTTCCCTATGGGTCATGACCAGGTATGTCGCGATGCGCCCTTCGGTCGTCCAGTGGGCTGGGCTTGGCGTGCTCTTGGGTTTAGGGAGTATATCCAAGGCCAGCGCTTTGGCGATCCTCCCCTTGGCTGCCCTGGTGGCCATCGGCATCGCCTGGCGGGAACGCTCTTGGCAGGAGTTGGTCGGGGCCGGGTTAGCTCTTGGTTTACCCGTCGTGCTCATCGGCGGGTGGTGGTACTATCGCAACTGGCGGCTCTATCATGACCCTTTAGGCCTCTCCGCTTTCGTGGTCATCGTAGGCCCGCGCTATCCGGTGCCCACGCTGCGCCAGCTCTTGGGCGAATGGCGGGGTTTTATGATGTCTTATTGGGGCCTTTTCGGGGGCTTGAACGTCGCTGCGCCGGCATGGGTCTATAGCGCCCTCAGCGCCTTTGGGCTGGTGGGCCTCATGGGGATGCCGCTCTATATCGCGCGAGCCCACAAGGCCAAGCCCTTCGGTGCGCCGCGTTGGCTTCAGGTGGGGATGGTCGTCCTTTGGCCCGGTGTTATCTTCCTCGCCCTGATCCGTTGGACACTCATGACCCCCGCCAGCCAGGGGCGGCTGATGTTTCCGGCCCTCACGGCGATCAACCTGTTGATGGCCGGCGGGCTGGCCGGGGTGATGCCGCGTCGCCTGCGAGCCGTTCCGGTGATCGTGATGAGCGTCCTGATGTTGGGCATTGCCCTTCTATTGCCCTTTGTGAGCATCCGTCCAGCCTATGCTGCACCCCGCGTTTTGAGCGCGGAGGACGTTGAGGGCCTTTTCCCCCGCCTGGATGTGACCTTCGGCGACAAAGTGCGCCTTTTGGGTTATACGCTGGGCGCGGAGCGACTCGCGCCGGGCGATCGGCTAGAGGTGACGTTATATTGGCGGTCTCTGAGCGCGATGAAGGAGGATTACTCCGTTTTCGTTCACCTTCTGGATGCCAATGAGCTCATCATCGGCCAGCGGGATATGTATCCCGGCCAGGGTAACTATCCGACAAGCCTCTGGGCTCCGGGGGATGTCATTCGGGACACTTATATCGTGCCCGTTTCCCCTGTAGCAATGACCCCGAGTGAAGCCCGGCTAGAGGTGGGGCTCTATCTATGGGAGACGGGCGAGCGGCTGCGAGCCGTGGATGAGAAGGGTGCTGAGATAGGGGATAGTGTGCGCTTTGGTCGCCTCATCCTTCCCCCGCGGGTGGTGAACGGCATCCCCAACCCGGTGTCTTTCAACCTGGAGGGGCGCGTCGCCCTTGTGGGCTATGAGCTAGAGCCGACGGTAGCCGCGCCGGGGGAGGTCTTGTACCTGAAGCTCTATTGGCGGGCGCTGCGTGACCTGGATACGAACTATAGCGTCTTCACCCATGTGCTCGGCGAGCAAGACCGTATCTGGGCGCAGATGGACGGTTGGCCCCAGAGGGGCCAGGCGCCCACCAGCACTTGGCGCAAGGACCAGCTCGTCATAGATCCCTATGAGCTCAAGGTCGCTGCGGACGCGCCGGCGGGAGTCTATGACCTGGAGGTCGGCATGTACACCGCCGATGGCAGGCGCCTGAGCGTACTGGGAGAGGGCGGGCGCGCACAAGGGACCCGAGTGCTCTTGGGCAAGGTGCGCATTGTAGGGGCACGTTAAAGAGTGACTGCGTTGATGGGGAGACTATCCTATAAGCGCCTTGGTGAGGACTTGCGGTGGCTAACCAAGCGACACCTCTTGGAGGGCTTGGGGGTGGCGGCTGTGCTCACCCTTGCCGCTCTGTTGCGCATGGGATGGCCCGGCGTCAACTCCTTCAGCTTTGATGAGGCACGGGTGAGCTTGATGGCCTTGCAGATAGCCCGTCGCGGCGAATTTGCCCGTGTGGGGATGCCGTCCTCAACAGGCATACCCAATTTCCCCGCGGCTGCCTGGATATTTGCCCTGCCTTATAGGCTCTCTAAGGATCCTTTGGTAGCGACCTCCTTTGTCGGGCTGTTGGGCACGCTGGCAGTGGCAGGGGTGTGGTGGTTGGCGCGCAAGGCCTGGGGCGCCTGGGCAGGGCTGAGCGCTGCGCTGCTGTTTGCTGCCTCGCCCTATGCCGTGCTCTACTCACGGGGCATCTGGGGCCAGGATCTGCTCCCCCCGCTTGCCGTGCTGTGGGCGGTGCTTGGGGTACTTGGTATCAGCGGGCACAGGGCATGGGCCTTGGCACTTCACGTTTGCTTGGCGGGATTGGCCTTTCAAGTTCATTACGCGGGCATCGTCTTGATCCCGGTGACCGCTTGGTTGATCGTTTATTATCGTCTATGGAAGCGTTGGCCGGCGCTACTCCTTGGAGGGAGTGTAGCCGGATTATGTGCTCTGCCCTTTGTGCTCACCATCTGGTGTTGTGCTCCGGATGTGTTGAACGCTTTGCGGGGCCTCATGCGGCAGCCGGCGAAGGTTGATGGGGTTGCCTTTCGTCAGGCGGCCGAGATGGGCGCGGGGGTGGATTGGGAGTGGCTGCTCCTGGGGCGGGATTGGTATTGGCCTCGCCTGCTTCAGGTGGGCATGCGAGGAGCGAGCCTCTTGGCCGCCGTCCTTATTGCCCTGGGCTTGGGGACGCTGATCTGGCGATTTTGGCGCCAGAAGGGCCGATGCGCGGAGGAATGGTCTGCCATCCTACCCGTCCTAGTGCCTGCCTGGGCGCTTGCGGCTCCGCTGATCTTTACCCGGCATAGCACGCCAGCTTACCATCAGTATCAGTTGGGAGCACTGCCCGCGTTGTTCCTGGCAGCGGGGGCCGTAGCCGGACTGGGGCGGCGTCGTGTTTGGGGGGCAGTGAGCACCCTCGTCGCTTTGCTTGTGGCGGTGATGCAAGCCGTACCGCTTGCCAAGGGTTTGACCGTAGTGGCGACGGAGTTGACCCCTGGTGGCCTCGGCACGCCGTTGATGTGGCCTAGCTTCGCGGCCCGCTCCTTGATGGATGGCCAGCCCATCGTGGTTCATGCCCACGGCGATTCTCCCGAGTTCTTTGGCGACGTAGCCGGGTTCAGCGTCCTTTTGTGGGATTACCCGCACCGTATCGTGGATGGACGGTCCGTATTGCTCATCCCCGAGTTAGGGGCCTCGGTCTCGTCGGCACATCTTCTGGCCACCTTTGCCGATCTGCCCGCGTGGACGGAGCTTCAGGCGTGTGGGTTGATCGGCGAGGCCCGTTCCTTTCCTCGGCGGAAGGGGGAGCCTCCTTACGTCGCCCTGACCCTTGAAGGGGGGCAGGAGGTATCCGGCTTTCAGAGGGTCACGCCGCTGAGTTTGGCGAATGGCGCTCGGTTGCAAGGGTGGCGTGTGCGCCAGGTGGAAGGACGCATGAGGGTCAGCACGTGGTGGAAGCTGGTCGGCCCGTTGGTCCCCGGCGATTATCACCAGTTCCATCACCTTCATGTGGAGGGAGCTGAGGAACCGATCGTCCGTGACGTACCCCTTTCCTCTCAGGCCTGGCGGGAAGGGGATACCCTCATCACGTGGGCGGATTTCGAACAGCTGCCGACGACGGGGCTGTTTTGGGTGGATGTGGGGATGTACACTTGGCCAGAGGTCCAACGCGTGCCCGTTTTGAATCGCGTCGGTGATCCTTTAGCGCCCATCCGTTTGGGGCCTTTCCCGTACCCTAGCGATTAACGGAGGAAAGCTTTGCCCAGATCCCATTCGTGCTGCCTGAGGGTCGGGGGTATAATCCTGAACGTGATGAACCGACTCGTTGTTTTGAGACCTCAGGTGAACAATCTGGCCGCTCAAATAGGGTCCTTTTTGCGACGCTACGGGATCATCGCGCTCGTCGTGGCGGCGTTCGTCGCTTTGGGGGTTTTCTATAGCGTCACCACGCCGCTCTTTGAGACGCCCGATGAGCCTTGGCACTATCGCTATGTGAAGCGTCTCGCCGATGGTCAGGGGCTTCCGCCTCTGGCGATCTCAACCGATCCTTGGGAACAAGGCGAAGCGCATCAGCCCCCGCTTTATTACGCCTTGGGGGCGTTGCTTACGGGCGCGATCGACACGGGTCCGGCGGAGGCGATCTATGAGCGCAACCCCTATGCTGCCTCAGGGTTGCCCCATTTCCCGGGAAACAAGAACATGGTGTTGCACTTGGACGATGAGGGGTACCCTTATCGGGGGGTGTCCCTGGCCGTGCACATCCTGCGCTGGTTTTCTGTGCTTTGTTCGGCACTGACCGTGCTCCTGACGTACTGTGTGGTCCTGGAGATTGTCCCTCATCGCCCCGCTATCGCGGTGGCCTCTGCAACCCTTGTGGCCTTCAATCCCCAGTTCTTGTTCATCAGCGCGGGAGCTAATAACGACTCCTTGGTGGCGTTGTTCACGACCTTGACGCTTTATCTCAGCATACGCGTGAGCAACGGCAAGGTGCACCCCTACAGGACGCCCATCCTCTTGGGGGGCGCCATCGGTTTGGGGGCGCTCACGAAGCTGAGCGGCCTGACCTCAGGGCTTTTGGCCCTCGCCGGTTATCTTCTCTATTTTCAGGGTCGCCATCCCCGGCGGGTGTGGGAGGATTTAGTTCGCCCGCTGCTGTTGACTTTGGCTGTGGCGGCGGCGATCAGCGGTTGGTGGTATGCCCGCAATGCCCTCGTATATCAGGACATTTTCGGCATGCGCGCTCTGAGCGCGGCGTTTGGCATTCGTTCGGGCCCACTGCCCCTTAAGGATGTCCTTCGCATCCTCTTGGAATCGGTGATTTCCTACTGGGGCGTTTTCGGCTGGATGAACGTCCTCGCCGATGAAGCCTACTATATCCTGGTGCGCACGGTGTCGCTGTTGGGCGTTTTAGGGCTGGTGCTCGCTCTCGTACAGCTTCGTTGGCGGCGCACGAATTTACGAGGCTACCGTTGGCGCCCCATCCTGCTCATGTTGCTTTGGGTGGTGGTGATGGTTGCCTCGCTGTTGAGCTGGACCCAGTTGATTACGGGCCCACAGGGACGTTTGCTTTTCCCGGCGATTTCTGGGATCTCGTTCTTCCTGGTGATCGGCCTCATGGCTTGGTTCCCCGCCCGTTACGGGTTGGTGCCTATCTTCGGTTTATCTATGGCCCTGTTCGGGGTCTCGCTCATCGCGCCCTCTCGCTACATCGTGCCGGCTTACGCGCGCCCTGCGCGAATGGCGCTGGAACAGGTCCCGGCGAGCATTCAGGACCTGAACATCCGTTTCGGCGAAGAGCTGTTCTTGTTGGGCTATGAGCTGCGCGAGGATAGTGTGCGGGTGGGAGAAGCGTTGCACATCAAGCTCTACTGGCTGGCCCTCAAGCGCATGTCTCATAACTATGCCTTCTATGTGCACGCTTTTGGGCGAGGGGGGGCGCGTATCGGAGGGGTGGACACCTATCCGGGGAAGGGCAACTACCCGACGCGCCTTTGGTTGCCCGGCGAGGTCATCGCCGACGAATACATTTTGAACATCGCCCAGGATGCCGAAGCCCCCACAGCGGCGGTCATCCGGGTCGGCGTTTATGTTCCACCGAGCGTAGACAATCTGCCCGCGTGTGATGCTCAAGGGCGAGCGATCAGTCCCAGTCCCGATATCGCTCGGGTGCGTATTGCCCCTCTCAAGGCCGCTTCCTATCAGCCACAAAAGGAATTGAACATTAACCTGGAAAACAAGGTGATGTTGATCGGCTACGATGCGGCCCCGCAGGTGCCCTCCGCCGGCGAGACGTGGGAGGTCGCTCTTTATTGGAAGCCTTTGGCACCGTTGACGCAGGATTATACGGTCTTTGTGCATCTGGTGAACGAGGCGGGAGAAACAATCGCCTACTTTGATCAACAGCCCCTGGGCGGGGATTATCCCACGCGTTTTTGGCAAGTGGGAGAGAGCATCAAGGACGTTCATCGTTTGTCATTGCCCGACGATTTGCCGGCGGGGGAGTATCACCTAGACGTTGGGCTCTATTTGCTTGAGAGCGGCGAGCGCCTGTTCGTTGCCGATACTACCCCACCGCTGAATTTCGTCACGCTTGAGCCAGTGTATATCAAGGGAAAGTAAAGATGTTCAAAGGAGGTGAGAAAGCAAGGGGCAAAAAGCAGGGTGCTTTTGATCCCTCGTCCCTCGTCCTTCTTGCCCTGGTGTTGGCCTCTTTTGGCCTACATATGTGGCGTATAGACGCCAAAAGCATCTGGTGGGATGAAAGCCTCAGCCTTTTGCGCGCGCGAGGCAGTGTGTCGCAGATCCTCAGTAATCGCATGGACCTCCCTGGCTCCTCTACCGTTGATCTCCATCCTCCGCTCTATTTTCTGTTGTTACACAGCCTGATGCGCGTCAGCGGCGAGAGCGACCTGGTCTTGCGCTTTCCCTCGGTGGCCTTTGCGGCGCTCATCGTGCCCTTGCTCTACGTTGTAGGGGTTCGTCTGCGCGGGCCGCGCGCGGGCTTGCTTGCGGCGGCGTTTGGGGCCTTTTCGCCTTTTTACCTGTGGTATGCCCAAGAAGCGCGCATGTACACCATGGTGACCGCCCTGGGCCTGGCCTCGGTCTATTTTCTTTGGCGGGCCTGTGTGGAGCAGAGGCGATCTTGGAGCCTGGCTTTTGGCCTGGCGGCTGCAGCGGCGTTGGCGAGCCACTATCTCTTTGTGCTTGTCCTCGTTTGCGAGGCGCTTTTGGCCTATTTTCTATGGCCCCGAAAGCGGGATATCCTTGACTTTGAGGGCACGACCGAGCCTGGGCGGCGACGCCGGGGCGCCTTGTTTTGGGGTGTAGCGGTTTTGCTGTTCGTGCTCGTGCCGATCGGCTATTGGATCGGGAGCCTGGCCTTGTGGCCCAAAGCGGGGCGCTGGTACGTCCCTTTAGAGATCATGCTGCGTGATGCATTCAACTCCTTTGCGCTAGGGTTATCGGTGGATCTAGGCGATGTTTGGGCTCTGGATATCGCCTTCTTTCTCGTTTACCTCGTGGGGATCAGCTCACTTTGGCTCAAGCCTCCGCGCATTATGCCCGCTAAGACCGTGAGCTCCATTCGGCGTGCCCGTGGTGCCGGCCTTGTGGTCTTGGTAGGGTATATCGTCTTGCCCATTCTCTTCATGTGGCTCTACTCGCTCTTTGCCCCCATTTACATGGGGAGTCGCTATGTGATGATGTGCAGCCCGGCCTTTTATCTGGGATTAGGCATAGGCTTGGACGCACTGGCCGACTGGAAACGCCCTCTCGCCGGCCTCGTCGGGCTCGCCTTGCTTGCGGGGATGGGTTTCTCCGTTTACCGCTACTTTTACGCTGAGCAGTATCGTACCAAGGAAGACTATCGTTCGGCCGCACTGTCTATTGAGGCCAATGAACGGGTCAACGACGTGATCATCGTCACTGCGCCGGAGAACGTCGCCGCTTTCACCCACTATTACCGGGGTCGCTTGCCGGTCGTCCCCGTGCCCAGCGTCTCCCTTGCGGGAGGAGCCGACCCCGCGCGTGTGGCGAGCGAACTGATGGCTCTCACGCGCTCCTATGATAGGTTGTGGCTGGTCCATTGTCGCACCATGTTCTCTGATCCGGAGGATCTGGTGATGAAATGGCTAGATAGCCACACCCTGCGCCTGGAGCGCACAGTGTTCTCCAGCTATGGCTCTAGCGTGACGCTGAGCGCCTATTTGCCGCGTTCGCCCGTTTTGTCTGAAGAGGAGCAAATCATCCTCGCCGATCCCGTGGGGACCTTTGAAGGCAAGTTGCGGCTTCTAACCTATACTCTGCGCTATACCGACTCGGATGGAAGGACCTGTCAGATCACCGGGCAAGAGGCACGAAAGGGCTTGGAGGGATCACCGGCCTCTGCGCCGCAGGCCATCCCCAGTGGCGGGGTCGTCTCGGTGATTTTGCTCTGGCAACCACTGGCCAAGTTGGACGTTTACAAGATCTCCCTGCGCCTGGTGGATGCGCAGGGCCTCATCTGGGCACAGCGGGATCGGCTGCCCTTTGAGCTTCTGCCGACGAGCGAGTGGCCCCTTGGGGCACAGATCAGGCACGAGGCCGATCTGCCGATCCCTCCCGGGACGCCCCAGGGCGTTTATCGCCTTCAGCTTTGGCTGTACGAGGAAGCCGGCGGGCGTTCGCTCACCTTTTGTGAGCCCACACAGGAGCGGCCTTGTGTGGAGCTGGGGCCGGTCTCGGTGGGACCAATGAGGCGAGTCTATACCTTGCGCGAGTTCTTGCCTCCGGAGGCGCAACGCCTAGGCTGGAACACCTTGTTCGGGGGGAAGTTGGAGCTCCTCGCTTGTGACCTGGCTCCCCTTTCCCTCAAAGCCGGGCAAGAGCTTGAGCTGCACTTGTATTGGCGTATGCGCCAGGATATCTCTCAGGATCACGAGGTCGTGCTCAATTGGGTGGATACGAAGGGTAAGGTCTGGCATACGAGCTACCACGAACTGATGGGCGCCAAGGGCCTGCGAGCCAGCGAGATGCTCCGAGGGCTGATCAGGCTCTCTGCGCCAACCGGTATCCCCCCTGGAAGATACGGTTTACACCTGCTCGTATTCGCCCCCGAGAGCCGGCGTTTCCTTTGGCTGCGGCGGGGGATCGTCCCCTACGTTGGCCGCGATCTGAAGCTCGCCGAGGTGAACGTGGAGTGAAGGGGCACTGTCTAGGGCGTTTGGCATTTCATACTCGGGTCATCCGATTTCTGGCGTACTTGGCGGGCGAGAGATGTCGGCGATGCGCGCGCGGGTTATTTTGCGCAGATCGTCGACGGCCAATTGCAAGTTGATGCCCCGCTGTCCGGCGCTGACCAGGATCTGGGCGTATTCGGTGGCGTGGGCGTCCAGGTAGACGGGGAAACCCTTATGTAAGAGGGCCAGGGCAGAGATGCCGCCAACGAGCAAGCCGGTGAGCGACTCGGCCTCGCGCTGGGTGGCCATGCGCAGTTTCTTTTCTTGTGCGGCCTGGGCCAGTTTTTTCAGGTCCAGCTCGCGGTCGCCGGGAACGATGGCCAGTAAGGGGCGGCCTTTCTCGGACATCACCACCAGGGTTTTGAACACTTGGCTGGCCGGCAGGCCCACGGCTTTCGCTACGCCCTCGGCGGAATGGATCTCGGGAGAATAGTAATGGGCGATATAGCGAATCCCTTGGGCCTCTAGAAAGCGCATCGCGTTGGTTTTCTCAGGTTTGTTCGTCATAGCCTGGCTCCGTTGTAGCACATGAACGCTCTTATCATACAGGTCCTCCTATCGGTTTGTCCAGTTGAGGGGGATATAGTATAATAGCCGCCAACTTTGGCCTATTGCATGTCTCACAAAGCAAGAAGCCGATTCTTTTACCTCATTTAAAGGCAGTGTAGCCTCCTCCGTCGTTGGCCTCGCCAGGGTAGGCAGTGGGGTTCGTTTGAGTTTTCCCGATTGGAGCACGGATATGATCGTCATGAAATTTGGTGGCACCTCTGTTGGCACAGGGGAGCGGATCGCCAACGTGGGGCACATCACGGCACAGGTCAGCAAACAGTTCGGTGTGCCCCCTGTGGTGGTTGTTTCGGCGATGAGCGGCGTGACCGATAGCTTGGTTCGGGCGGCGACGACCGCTGCCTCTGGCGACAGACATTCCTTTCGGGCCATTCGCGACGAGTTACAGCAAAAACATGAGCAGGCGATCGCCGTCTGCGTTTCCGATCCGGAGCATGCGCGTGGCCTGCGTGCCGAGATGGAGAGCCTGCTCAACTGGTTCGAGAACCTATGCCAGAGCATCTACACCTTGGGGGAGCTGACTCCGCGGGGGTTGGACGTCGTCTCGGGGTTGGGCGAGCGCCTGTCGGCGCGGGTCGTTGCGGCGGCGATGCGCAGTCAGGGTCTCAAGGCCAATACGGTCGAAGCTACCGAGATCATCGTGACGGACAATCACTTTGGTAATGCCGGTCCGCTTTTTGAGGAGTCGACGGTCAAGACGCGGGCCAAGCTCCTGCCCTTGATTCAGGCGGGCATCGTGCCCGTCGTGACGGGTTTCATCGGGGCCACCGTAGAGGGCCTGCCCACCACTTTGGGCCGCGGGGGTAGCGATTATAGTGCCACCATCATTGGTCGCTGTCTTCCGGCCGATGAGGTGTGGATTTGGACGGATGTGGATGGCGTGATGACCGCCGATCCGCGCATCGTGCCCGAAGCGCGCACGCTGCCGGTGATCTCTTATGCTGAGGTGGCCGAGCTTTCCTTTTTCGGGGCCAAGGTGTTGCATCCCAAAACGATCCAGCCGGTGGCCGAGCTGGGCATTCCCGTGCGCGTGCTCAACTCCTTTCACCCCGATCACCCCGGCACGTTGGTGCGCAGCGAAGTATCTCAGGAGCCGCTCATCAAAGGGATCACCGCGATCCGCAATTTGAGCATCGTCACCGTTGAGGGGCGCGGCATGCAAGGGGTGCCCGGAGTCGCCGGGCGGGTGTTCTCGGCCGTCGCCCGCAGCGGAGCCAGTATCTTTATGATCACTCAATCCTCTTCCGAACAGAATATCTGTTTCGTGGTGCGCTCTGCCGAGACCCCGGCCGTGGTGAGGGAGGTGGAGAAGGAGTTTGAGCTGGAGATGATGCGTGGGGACATAGATCATGTGGCCAATCAGGATCAGGTGGCCATCATCGCGGTGGTCGGTGCGGGGATGAAGGGCAAGCCGGGCATCGCCAGTCGGGTCTTTGGAGCCCTCGCGGATCGGCAAGTTAGCATCATCTCCATCGCCCAGGGCTCTTCGGAGTATAACCTGTCTCTGGTTGTCAGGCAGGAAGATGTGGACGAAGGAGTCCGCGCGATTCACAGGCAATTTGAGCTGGACAAGATCTAGATGGCAATTTGCCCAGAGGAGCTGGCATGAGACCGATACGCACAGGGATCCTCGGCGCGACGGGAGCGGTGGGCCAGCGCTTTATCCAATTACTGGCGAGCAACCCATGGTTCCAGATTACGGCCTTGGCCGCCTCGGATCGTTCGGTGGGGGCGCCGTACTATAAGGCGTGTACCTGGCGCTTGCCGGGGGATTGTCCGGCTTCCGTGCGCGAGCTGATCGTGCAGCCTTGCGAGCCAGGGTTGGATTGCGAGATCGTCTTTTCGGCGCTACCCAGCTCTGTGGCCGGCCCCATAGAAGAGCGCATGGCCGCGGCGGGTTACGGTGTGCTGAGCAACGCCAGCTCACATCGCATGGACGCGGATGTGCCCTTGCTCATCCCGGAA
>Ga0123519_10009998_pt1 | contig 14195 bp, 10 predicted proteins | sample YelNatPaOPRAMG02_FD_87396 | JGI IMG/M metagenome (GOLD analysis project Ga0123519, IMG submission 87396) | Hot spring microbial communities from Yellowstone National Park - Yellowstone National Park OP-RAMG-02 (version 2) | ecosystem: Environmental > Aquatic > Thermal springs > Hot (42-90C) ...
CGAGAGCATAATATGCCGGTTCTCCGGAGCCGATCAGGATTTCTCCATCGATGACAGCGGGCGAAGCCAGGATCGGGCCGCCTGTAAGGTATTCCCACTTCTGCTCGCCCGTCCGCGCATCGAGCCCGACTATTCGGCCATCAGTTGTGCCCAGGTATGCATAATCGCCCTTTACAACTACCTCGCTTACAACATCGGAACCGAGGCTTCGCCGCCAGATTTCTTTGCCCGTTCGAGCGTCCAGGCAGTATACATCACCGCCGAGAGTCCCGAAATAAAGACGATCACCCGCAGCCCGGATGCCTCGTTCCACTCCTCCTGATACGTGTGCGTGCCACACCTCGCGCGATTTGCCGTTCAATCGTACCAGTGCGGAATCGGACCATTCCATGCCGTCGGTGTCCTTCGCTGTCACGGTTACGGTGTGCCAGCCCGGTGTGCCTTCGAACTTAATTGTCGTATCGCAGATGCCGTCAGCATCGGGAGTGACGGGACGGCTGTCCGCATCGATCGAACACTCGAACATGCGTCCCTGAACTGCAGGACCGACCATCGCGCGGATGTGAACGTCACCCTCGGTCGTCTGGTTAGCGCGGGGGCTGAGCAGTGTAATCGGGTTCGCCGGGGCATGCAGTGGGATCTCGATATCCGGCTTGGGTTCGCTTCCCACCGACTTGGTAATGCTGCGGATGGTGCTTTCGTTGACTTCGAGAATTCTATATCCGCCAACATCATTCATCGCGCCTTTTACCATCTGGAAGATAGTACCATTACGCTTCCACGTTCTGAATCGGTGACCGTGCCCGACCAGGATCAAAGGCACATTGTAAGGTCTGATCGCGCGGAGTAGTTCCGGCTCGTCGGGGATGAATCCCGGGCAGTGGTGATAGAAAAGTATAGTGGGTGTGTTTCGCCCAGCCTTATCGAGATCTTTCTTGAGCCATGTGAGCTCGTTTTGGTCCAGGGTTCCGTGGTGCTGGAGCCAGATGGTGCTGTCCATCGCGACAAAATGCACGCCGCCATAGGAAAAGCTGTAGTGATCTTCCTGGTTCAAGACTTTATGCAGCGCGAACTTGCCCCAGTGCGACCATTTTGTCTCGTGGTTTCCCGCGACGTTATACACAGGCATCTTGAACTTGGAGATTATCCCGCTGTAGCGCTCCCAGTCTCGGGGGAGCCCGGTTTCTGTCTCATCCCCGGTCATCAAAACGAACGCGGGTTGTGGGTTCATCGCATTAACCTCGGCGACGATCGCTTCCAGGTTCCTCGCCGGATTAACCGAGCCGGTAATGTGAGTATCGGATATGTGTATGAATGTGAATGGCGCCGCCGAAGCGCAGGCTGCGGCGAGCATTATAAGAATCGATAAGAACGTAAAGAGCCTTAGTATGCGGGTCATGTTCAATCTCCGTATATGCGATATGAAGTGCAATCATATCAGGCATTATACCTGGCTCTACGCTTTACCTGCTTATTGCCGATACGGATAGAAAAGCAGGACACCTTGCCATACATGCCGAATATGAACTTCAATCCATGTGAGGATGGTGAGACCGATGCGCCCCGTTAGCTATGTGAACTTTCATCGCGGAGGATCGTTAAGATGCGAGACCCTGGTGCTCACTTGCATAGACTTTCGGTTTCGAAAGCAGGTTGCGGAATTGTTGATGCATGCGGGTTATCGTGATTTCGATATCCTTGCGCTGCCGGGAGCGTCTCATGCTCTTGTGCGGAATGAGAGCCGGGATACGGCGCTGAATAGTATCGAACTTTCCGTGCGGCTGCACGGAGTGAAACGGCTTATTATTGTGGATCACGAGGACTGCGGTACCTGCGGCGGAAGCGCGGCATTCCATTCCACAGAGGAAGAAGAAAAATTCCACACAAGCTCGCTTCAAAGCGCGGTTAAGCTCGTGCACGCGAAATTTCCTCACCTGGAAGTTATCGCCACATATATGGACTGGCAGCAGATCAGGCAGGTAGTTTGATCAGCCTTTAACGGTCCATACGCGCTGGGTGTGGCCTTTTACATACTTGCCATCCTTGCGATAATAGCCGGGGATGTAGATAAGTTTACTGCTGACGCGCGATTTGTAGGCGTGCTGGTAAGGGTTATATACGCGGGCGTAGTACCTGGCGTTGTTCTTTGGCGGAGCCGGATAGCGCATCGGTGAGTATGACTGTCGTGGGACAGCCGCCGATTGTTTTGCCGCTTTTGGTTTATTTGTCGATTTGGCTGCCGGCTTGCTTTGCGATGTGGTATCGCTCGAGCTGTCCTGTGATTTATCCTGCGACTTAGCCTGATCCGCTTTTGCAGTTTTATCCTTGGATTGAGTCTTATCCGCGGGCTTTGCAGCCGCCTTCTTCAACGCCGCCAGTTCCTGCGATTTCGCGGCCAGGCATGCGGGGGTTGAGCTGTTGGGGTGATAGGTCAGAGCGAGAGCAAGTTCCTTTTCGGCATCATCGATCTTGCCCTGGTCCTGCAGGTCGCATGTGTTTAAGAAGTGAGCATAAGCCTCGCGGGCATCGCTTGACAGAGTCTTCGCGGTAGTTAAAAGCCGCTTGGTTGTGAATTCGCTGTCCGGCTTGAGCCTGAGCGTTGTTTCCCACTCGACTATTGCCGTCAACGCATCGCCCGATTTCAGCGCCTCTTCGCCTGCGAGGTAATGGGTACGGGCTTTGAGCTCGTTGCTTTGAGATAATGAAACGGAAGTAGAAGTGTCGGTTGGTTGATCCGCTCGGGCTCCGGCTGCCATCATACAGCAAGCCGCCAATACTACCGGCATAAGCCATCTAATGATCGAAACCGGTCTGTTCGCGCTCACGAACGTCACTCTCCTCTCCATACTACGCAGAGAAGCTCATGTGAAGCTAAATTAATGATGAGCCTCATGTTGGATTATATGATCGGAAAGATTCGTTGTCAATTGGAATAAACCAGCCGAATCTACTCGCTATCCGGCGGCGGCCCGATCTTACGCATATACGCGATCCACTCGCTCGGTCCGCGTTCCTCAATCTTCCACTCGAACTCGCCTTTGTGCTGAGCTATGAACTCCTCCTTGATCGTATCCGGGTCCTCATCATCCAGCAGTTCCAGTGTATCTCCTACCTCGAGCTCTCTCCATGTTTCGAGCAGTTTAGGCTGAGCCTCCTGTGCTTCGAGCCCTCTCACATCAACTTTAACCGACTGTGCCATAATAACATTCCCTCCGTAACTATTGTTCCCACCATGCTTCTAATGAGTTTCATATAGTGATGCAATGTACTGCCAGATCAGATTGTGTGCGAAACCTTTTGCCGGATTGTTACTACACTACCTGAAACTCAGTAATGAGTTTCATATAGTGATGCAATATACTGCCAGATCAGATTGTGTGCGAAACCTTCTGCCGGATTGTTACTACACTACCTGAAACTCAGTAATCACATCGGGAAGGCGCCTGCTATTTCTTCCCGTCAGGCCTTAACTCCAAGCCTTCTTTGTGGATGGCTGCGATGATCTCGGGTGAGACTTTCGGCTTGCGATCATAAGTCAGGTAGCCGTTTACCTCGCCCTCCACATCATACAGCTGAACATAAGAAAATCCGGCGCATTCCGGTTCAGCCATCAGAGCCAGGAAGAAATCGCGATACAACTTCAAATACTCATCGACATTAGCGATAGGCCCCGCGCCGTAAGCTTGCCAACTGCCTATCGGCGGTAATGTCTCTATCCGCCAGTTCCCGGTCTCGCTGATAATCACGGGCTGACCCTTGTGCCGGAAGCCTTCCGCAAAAGCTGGACGATCGGGCCATGCGGGGAAATTGCCGGTCTTCGCTATGCTCTCGCGCCAATCCCGCCACCATCTCCTGCAATCCTCGCCATCGCTGGGGTTGACGTGCAGGTCGGTTATATCGGTCTCCGTGTGGAAGTATCCGCTGGTGTCAATTACAGGCAAAGTCGGATCGAGTTCCTTGGTAAATTTATAAAGGTCTACCTGCGCCTGGTGCACGTTTGGATCCAGCGATCTTCGTTCATTGGTAGGAACCCAGGTGATGATGCAGGGGTGGTTTATGTCGCGCTTGACACATTCGCTCCACTGGCGCGTCAGCTCATCATCGATATCCGATCTCCAATCAGGCATCTCCTCCCAGATCGTGAGCCCCAGCTTATCGCACCAGTAGTGGAACCGCGGTTCAGCGATTATCTGGTGTTTACGAACGTTATTGAGGCCATAGCGCCTGGACCATTCCACATCTTTGCGCAGCGCGTCATCGGTGGGCGGAGTATACAGGCTCTGCGGATAATAACCCTGGTCGAGGGCGGAGATAATGAAAAATGGCTTGTTATTCAGGTAGACCATGCCGTCTTCGATCGTCACACGGCGAAGACCGAAATATGTGCGGACGCTGTCGATCTCGGCGCCGGTGGAATCGATGAGCTTGAGGTCGAGATCATAAAGTGCGGGGCTTTCAGGTGACCATGGCTTCGGGTCGGGGACTGTGAACGTTATTTCGGCTGTATCGCCGGCAACCGGCGTGCTCTGTCCCGCAACTTCATTACCATCGAAGTATGCCGTAGCTGCAAGGCGTAAACCGGCTGCGTTTCCATCGACGGAAGCTCGAATACGCACATCGCCCGTAACAGGGTCGCCGGTTAAGGTCCAGTTAGGAATATAAGTGTTGCCAACATGCTCCAGCCATACCGTCTGCCAAATCCCGGTCACGCGCATATAGTGGCAGCCGGTAGGGTATCTTTCCGGCGCCTGCTTACCACTCGGCTTAGTCTCTTTGGAATCGTCTTCGACTTTCAGCACGAGCCTGTTGCCGGTCTGTTTAAGCGCCTGCGTAATATCGAATGAGAAGGAATCGTAACCGCCGACGTGCCGGCCCAGGAAATCGCCGTTAAGCCAGACATCGGTCCGGTAGTCTACGGCTCCGAAGTGGAGCAGTACCCGGCAATCGCGAAGATTCTCAGGCAGGTCGAATGTTCGCGCGTACCAGCATACATTGTGATAATCCTCATCATACACCCCGCTCAACTGGCTTTCGGGGCAAAACGGCACTATAATCTGCGAACTCAGCCCCCGCCCGATTTGCCAGGCTTCTCGCGTGCCCTTGTCATCGGGATCAAAAGCAAACTCCCAAATGCCGTTAAGGTTACTCCAGTTCGAGCGATAAGAATCAGGCCGCGGGTGCTCGGAGCGCGGGATCTGACCCAATTCGTTAATAATTGAGTCGATTGATCTGTAGGTGAACAGCTTCTCCTCTGACAATTGTGATGTTCCTCTCTTCTCATGCAAGCGGCAAATATCGTGTTGCCATTATAACACTTTGAATTAAGGAACCCACGCTCAGCTCGTTCTACTACAATTTGAAAATGGTTAAGACTCCAAAATTTTTCGCGCCTCTCGAATCTGCCGGGCAACTTCATCAGCCGCCGTTCCCCCCATAGCGCCGCGCGCCGCGGTGCTGGCTTCCACGGTTAACATCGAGGCGATATTCTCCGGCGCTTGCGGAGCGAATCGGCGGATTTCTTCGAGAGTCAGATCGGTGAGCTCTTTACCGTTCTTTACGCAATAAGCCACCAGCGAGCCGACCTGTTCGTGAGCCGTTCTAAACGGGACCGACTCTCTCACCAGAGCATCCGCAAGGTCCGTAGCTGTGGAGAACGCTTCCCCCGCGGCTTTATACATTCGCTCGGTGTTGAACTTCGCGGTGGAGAGCATAAGAGCAAAGACTTCGAGCGAGAGGCTGACCGTGTCTACCGCGTCGAAAATCTGTTCCTTATCTTCCTGCAGGTCCCGATTATAGGCGAGTGGGAGCCCCTTCTGGAGGGTGAGGATAGCCATCAGGTCCCCGAAGACTCGGGCGCTTTTCGCGCGGGTGAGCTCTGCTACATCCGGGTTTTTCTTCTGAGGCATAATAGATGAACCCGTGGTGACCGAGTCGTCCAGTTCCACAAAACCGAACTCAGAAGTATTCCATATAATAAGCTCTTCCGCGAATCGGGAGAGATGGGTCATGACAATAGCCGAGCAAGCCAGGAATTCTGAAGCCCAGTCCCTGTCTGCGACCGAATCGATACTGTTCTGAGAAACCGCCTCGAATTCCAGTTCCCTGGCCACGAATTCCCGGTCGATGGGGAATGTGGTCCCCGCCAGCGCCCCGGAGCCGAGCACGAGCGTATTAAGCCGCTTGCGGCAGTCCGAGAACCGGCCGAAATCGCGTTCCAGCATCCAGAAATATGCCATGAGATGATGCCCAAGGAGCACTGGCTGCGCGTGCTGGAGGTGGGTGTAGCCCGGGAGGATAACCTCCGCGTTCTTCTCCGCCTGCTCCAGGATCGTTTGCTGCAGCGCGCGAATAAGCTCGGAAATGCCGTCCACGGCTTCGCGCAGGTAGAGCCGGACGTCCGTTGCGACCTGGTCGTTGCGGCTGCGGGCGGTATGCAGTCTGCCCGCCGGCTCGCCGATGCGCTCGGAAAGGAGCTTTTCGACATTCATATGCACGTCTTCGAGGGAGGGATCGAACTCGATTTTCCCCGCCTGGTAGTCCGCGAGGACGGATTTGAGACCCTCAACGATAGCGCCGGCGTCTGCCTCTGAAATGATGCCGCACTTGCCGAGCATTGTAGCGTGCGCGATAGAGCCGCGGATGTCTTGCTCGATGAGCCTGCAGTCATACGATATGGATTCCGTGAAAGCCTCCACGGTTTGATGCATTGCCTTTTGGAACCTGCCGCCCCAGAGTTTCTTTGTCAACTTATATTCTCCGAATGTAATTCTATTAGCTTATTAGCCGTGGATGGCCTGGAAGCCTTCTTTGGGAGGAGTGATGGGGATATATGAGCGCTGGCATGAAAGAGGGTATAAGGAATCATACCATGACAAAGTCGCCGAATGTGCTGGCAATCGATGGTGGGGGGATTCGGGCGATTATCCCTGCTCTGATACTGGCGGAGATCGAGCGCCGGACCCATACCTTGCCATAAACTATTCGATTTAATCAGTGGGACTTCGGGTGGGTCGGTGGTGGCGCTGGGGGTGGCGAGTAATGAGCAGCGGTCGGCAGAGGAGATTGCTCAGTTTCTAAGGATAAATGGCCGGCGGATATTCGCTCGACCTCTGTTTCACAGAATCTGGGGGCTCTTTGGGATAATAAGAGCAAAATATCCTGATAAAGGATTGGAGAAAGCGCTGCGGCAGCTGTTTGTGAATGTACGTCTGCAAGATGCTTTGACCGATGTGCTCATACCCTGTTTCGACCTGGTAGATTATAAGCCGATTTACTTCACGAGGGCTGGTTATGGAGGTGAAGTGCTTGTAAGGACTGCCGCGCATGCTTCGTTTGCTGCTTCGATATTCTTTCCTCCGGTTCAGTGCGAGTTCGGTGAGCCCGCTAGACGTCATGTGCTTCTAGATGCGGGGCTGTTTGTGAATGATCCGGCTCTTTTGGCATTTATTGAGGCTATTCATCTATTTGTGGAAGCTGATGATGTGTTCGTTCTTTCGCTGGGAACGGGACGGATGGAACTGAGCTCGAGCCAGCTGAGTCATCGGGGCTGGGGCCTGGAGCAGATGTGGGGACCTGTGCAGGGGTTGTTGATAGATGGGCAGAGCGATGTGACAAGGCTTTATCTCGAGGCGATAGCTAAGGCTCGTGGGAAGGGGGAGGAGAATTTATTCGTAAGGATGCAACCCGGCTTGGCGGAGAATGACTGCGTAATGGATGATGTGTCGCGAGAGCATTTAGATAAACTTACCCAGGTCGCGGAGCAGTATATTAAAGAGAATGATTCGCTGCTGACAGATATCTGTGGGCGGATTTTAGAGAGGAATGGAGCATTTTAGATTTTGTATTGAGTAGGGAGTAATGAGTAGTGGTTGTAGGTGAAGGTCTGTACTGGTACAGGTACCATAGAGATAGCCGCTAGTGCTGAGTAGGCCTGTCCTGGCTATAGATTGTAGGTCAGATAAAGCGCCGGATGCGGCGCACTCCAAAAGCGCTTCGCTTGTCATTGGTGGTTTTACTGAAAAGACCATCATAACGCTTAGTGCCACCTGAGATAATTTATGAGGTGGATCTAAAGATATATCCTTGACATTGGCTTTACTCTCGCGTTATGGTGTTAGCAGGCTTTGTTACTGAAGCGCATTAGGAAAGCGAGGATAACGATTGTGGCTTCCACGGATAGCTACCTGCTTTATAAGGATTCCAATAAGCCTGTCGAGCACAGGGTCGAGGATTTGATTGGGCGGATGACGCTCGAAGAGAAGGTCGCGCAGCTTGCGTCGAGTTATATGGACTCGGTTACCGACTCGGGTGAGTTTAACGAGACCAAGATGGAAGGCGCCGTGCAGAGGCTCGGGATCGGCGTTATCCACAGTTTCCAGTGGGGAGTCAATAAGAACACCCCGCAGCAGATGATGACCTCGAACAAGGTGCAAAAATATCTCATCGAGAAGACCCGGCTCGGTATCCCGGCGATCATTACCGGAGAAGGAGTCCACGGGCATCTTTCGAGAGGAGCGACCGTTTTTCCGCATGCAATAGCCCTCGCAAGCACGTGGGATACGGATATGGTCGGGCAGGTTGCGAGCATTGTCGCAAAGGAGGCGCGATCCGCCGGGGTGAGCCAGATTCTTTCGCCGGTCCTCGATCTTGCGCGCGAGCCGAGATGGGGACGCGTGCAGGAGACATACGGTGAAGATCCGTATTTAACTTCACGGATGGGCGTTGCGTTCATCAGGAATCTGCAGGGAAAAGGGCCGAACGTAGATAACGAACACACCGCCGCGACCCCCAAGCATTTCGCCGCGCATGGCAGTCCCGAAAGCGGCATCAACCTCGGACCGGTCCATATCGGTGAGCGGGAGCTGCGGGATACGTATCTTCCCGCGTTCGAGGCGGCGATTTGCGAGGCCGGCGCGCTTTCGGTGATGCCCGCATATCACGAGATCGACGGTATCCCCTGCTCGACCTCTAAATTTCTCCTTAATAAGGTGCTGCGCGAGGAGTGGGGATTCGAGGGCTATACCTATTCCGACTGGGAAGCTCTCGATATGCTCTACACATTCCATAAGACCGCGGAATCGCTCGCGGATGCGGGAAAGCAGGCGTTTGAGGCGGGGATGGACCTCGAGGCTCCACAGCCGGTGTGCTACGGCCTGCATCTGCTCGAGCATGTGAAGGCGGGAAGGGTGGCGATAGATACCATCGACCGCTCTGTTCGCCGGATTCTAAGGCTCAAGTTCCTGCTTGGGCTATTTGAAAATCCGTTCTGCGACCCGGAGTATGCGAAGAGCGTTCGCAATAAGCCGGAACATCGCGCATTTGCCGGAAAGGTAGCTCGTGAGTCGGTAGTGCTGCTCAAGAACGAGGGCGAGCTTTTACCTCTGAGCAAGAATACGGCCAGGATTGCGGTGATCGGACCGAGCGCCGATGTGGTCCGGCTCGGTGATTATTCAGGTGATAATGAGAAGCTTGTTACGTTGCTCGAAGGCGTTCGGAATGCTGTCGCGGCGGGTGCTGAGGTTACATATGCGCGCGGGTGCGGAATCTTCGAGCTTTCAACGGACGGAATTCCCGAGGCTGTCGAGGCTGCGAAAAACGCGGATGTGGCGATTATGGCTGTGGGCGAGTCGGATGAACTATGCTACGAAGGGACCGATCAGCACGACCTCGAACTGCCCGGAGTTCAAATGGAGCTTGTGAAGGCGGTATATGAGACAGGAACCCCCGTGGTTGTGGTGCTGCTTAACGGGAGGCCGCTTTCGATCAGTTGGATTGCCGGGCATGTTCCTGCGATCCTCGAAGCCTGGTACCCTGGCGAGGAGGGTGGAAACGCGATCGCCGATGTCTTATTCGGAGATTTCAACCCCTGCGGAAAGCTGCCGGTAACGATTCCGAGGAGCGTCGGCCATGTGCCGTCTTTTTATAATCATAAACCCTCGGCTCGGGGCTATTATCACAAACCCGGCGCTCCCGGTAAACCCGGTCGCGATTACGCTCTTGCATCTCCGAGCGCGCTCTTCGAGTTCGGATATGGCCTGAGTTACACCGAGTTTACCTATACTAACCTTAAGATCGAGCCGAGTGAGATTGCTCCTGCCGCGGAGGTCGAAGTGGCGGTTACGGTGAAGAATACAGGTGAGGTGAGCGGGAGCGAGGTTGTGCAGCTCTATATTAACGATGTGGTGAGCAGCGTAACGACCCCCGCCAAAGCGCTGAAAAGGTTCACAAAGATCGCCCTGGACCCGGGTGAGGAGCGAACGGTGACATTTACGCTCGGGCCGAAGGATCTTGCTATGCTCAATGGGCACATGGAATGGGTGGTCGAGCCAGGCGAGTTCGAGGTGATGGTCGGTGGGCTTATGGGGAGCTTCAGGGTGATCTGATGCCGGCTCTTCGGCGCTGCCGCCATCATTTGTATCTGGAGGAAGATATGAAAGAAACATTCGACCGCTATGCGCGGCTTTACCTGGATAACTTAATCGGTGATGTCATACCGTTCTGGGAGAAACACTCTATCGACCGCGAGTGCGGGGGGTATTTTACGTGCCTGGATACGGAGGGCAGGGTCTACGATACCGATAAGTTCATTTGGCTGCAGGCGCGGCAGGTATGGATGTTTTCGATGCTCTATAACCGATTGGAGCGCAGGAGCGAGTGGCTCGAGATCGCGAAGCACGGGGCGGAGTTCTTAAAAGCCCATGGTATGGATTCGGATGGGAACTGGTATTTCGCCCTTGAACGCTCCGGCGCGCCGCTCGTTCAGCCATATAATATCTTCTCCGATTGCTTTGCGGCGATGGCTTACAGCCAGTATGCGCTTGCCTCGGGGGATGAGGAAGCGAAGCAGATCGCGCTCAGGACATATAATAATGTCCTTGCCCGTCAGGAGAATCCCAAGGGAATCTATTCAAAAGCGTTTCCCGGCGCGAGGCCGATGCGGAAGTTCTCTCTCCCGATGATCTTATGCAACCTTGTGCTGGAGCTCGATTGGATGCTTTCCGAAGATGAGCGCGAGCGCACAATCGAGAGTGCTCTGCATGAGGTTATGGATGATTTCTATGATCGCGAGCGGGGGCTCATTTACGAGTTTATTGCCCCCGACGGCTCTCATTCCGATAACTTCGATGGAAGGTTGATTAATCCGGGTCATGGGCTGGAATCGATGTGGTTCGTGATGGATGTGGCTCGGCGGCGAGGCGATTCGGAGATGATAGAGCAGGCGGTCGACGCTTGCCTGAGCACGCTCGATTTCGGCTGGGATAAGGAGTTTGGTGGAATTTTCTATTTCATGGACTCCGAGGGGCAGCCGACTCAGCAGCTCGAATGGGACCAGAAGCTTTGGTGGGTGCATGCGGAGGCGCTGGTCGCGCTCGCTATGGGCTATTCGCTTACCGGCAAGCGGGAGTGCTGGGAGTGGTATGAGAAGCTCCATAATTATACGTGGAGCCATTTCCCCGATCCTGTTCACGGCGAGTGGTTCGGCTACCTGGACCGCAGGGGAGATGTGCTGCTGAAGGCTAAGGGCGGGAAGTGGAAGGGATGCTTCCACGTCCCGCGCGCTCTCTATGTATGTTACAGGGTGTTTGACGGAAGCTGGTAGCCTCCGCGTCCTACTGAGTTTCAGGTAATGTAGTGACAACCTGTCAGAATGTTTCGTGCTTGATCCGACCCGCCAGTAAGTCACATCATTATGCGAAACTCATTAATATTCGGCGTTGTAGTTCACTACATCTTGAGCGGTCCTGGTTTTTATCACCCTTTGCCCGGATTCTATGGTAGCTATGCCTGTGACTCCCACGAAGTCGGTGTTGTCGGTCACTGTTGCGTTTGAGTAGACTTTAACCACTGCTTTTGATCCGTCCGTAATTATAAACCACCCGGTTCCGTGGGAGATCACCTTTCCGGTGGTTTTTACGAGCAAGCCCAGGGTGTAGATGCCGGAGCTGTTTATAACACTGCCTGTGTATTTATCAGGTAATCCTCCTCCCAGCATGGCTATGCTCATGTTGATCGGAGCGGGAGAGCTGACGGCGTATGTGTGGGAGAGGCATTCGACGTCGCTCAGCTCTCTTTCGCCTGATATCGTGTTCATACGCCCCATCAGCGTGACCTGGTCTCCAACGCTCCATGGGCTGGTGAAGCTCACCCTGAGCCCGCGCGATCTGCTCGAATCCTGGACGTAGGTGTAATCTCCGAAGTTCGCCGTGACGACCACGGGAGTATCGATGATCACCGGAGTATAGTCGGGATTATTCATAGCCTTTGCGAGGCTCGTGTAGACTGTGACGTAGATACTTCCCTGCGAGACGATCGGTGCGCTCCAATTACCAGCCTGATCTTTTGCTTTCACCGACCAGTAGTAGGTGTAATCGTGATCCAGGGCGCCGGCGTAGTAGCACATCGCGGATGTGCCCGCGTCCGCGCTTACCCAGTTTACAATATCAGTCGCGCCGGGTGATGTTCCGATGGCGTAGGCGTAGAGGGCTATTCCGCTTTCGGCATCGGTCCCTGTCCATTGAGCCGTGAGATAATCGAGCGAGGTCGCGGTTCGCTTGATGTAACGAGGCACGGTTATCGAAGTGACGGTCGGCGGTTTATTGTCACAGTAGTAAGGGCCGAGATCGACCGATCCGCTCTCGATTTTCTCCGCGTTGTAGCTCTTCACGTGAAGATACCAGCCACTTGCGTTTGGGATGGCGGTGGTGGTGATATTGGCTGTGGTCCAAAGGGTTTCGTTATTTGTCCATGTGTGAGTTGTAGAAGTGTCCCATATATACCGGTAGGTTCCGGCCGGATCGGAATTGAGATTGATGTTGGTAAACTGGAATGTGCCGGTGTTGTACCAGATTCCGGCGCTTCGGTTGCAGGTTATCGACGCTGGGGTAAGCGGAATTCCGAGTGTATAACGCACAGCCGGCGCTGATTGGGCTGATTCATTATCGAACATATCGAAGGCGGAAACAGTGTAGCTGTAGCGGGTGTTGGTTGAAAGATCCATGTCACTATAGCTGGTGGTATCGGTGATGCCGATGACGCTGCCGTTTCGATAGATCTTATAACCAGCAACCCCCGTGTTATCGGTGGATGCGTCCCAGGTGAGTGAAATTTGGGATGACGATTCAGCAACAGCCTTCAAATTTGTCGGCACCGAAGGTCGAATGGTTTCGGTGTCTACATATACAAAGCGGATCGCGTCGGCAATTATGTAAGTCCTTAGGCTGACTTCGTTGGTCAGATTATTCAGCGTAACTTTCCCCGCGGTGCCCGCGTTGAACATTCTTCCACTGGCGATTTTAACCCACTGGCTGCCATTTTTGCGCTGGTTGATAGTTGCCGTGACGCTGCCTCCCAGATAGTAGGTTGTGTATTTTGCCCTGGTGGTGCAGGCGGATGAGGCGTAGTACCAGCAGTAGACATCGTAGTGGCCCGGGGTGGTGATGGTTGGTGTCCAGGTGAATGTTGCGTTGGCGAGTGATTGAGAGCTCGGTGTGTATTCAAAATCACTGTCTTTTTCGGGCCATCCGCCGGACATGGTGGTTTCATACCAGAACCCGGAGGAATCAGCATCGAGGTTATCGACGATGATTTCTATGCCCCCGCATTTTGTGGCGAATGTGTTGTCACCCGATATGCCCATGTGCCCTGAGCTGTCCACTGATTTTACGCAGAAATGATATAGGCTGTTGGGGCTCAAATCGTTCAGAGTAATGAGGTGGGTGAGAGACAGAGCTATGTTTTCGCTGGTGGTAAGGTCATAATTCTTTGTCAGCCCGTAGCATACCCTGCCTGTCGCCGGCTTGTTGGTGGTCCAAGTCACGAGGGCGCTTTTATTGGTGATATTCACCACCTGCACTTTCGTAATGACGGGCGCGGAAGAATCGGATGGGGTTGTGAATGCACGGGTGTTCGCGGTTCCTGATCCCGCGCCGATGACAGTCAGGGCGACTAGTGCCGCTAATAGTAAAAAGCCGCGTCTTATTCTGACGTGTTTCATAAACTCTTCCCTCCCCGGTTTTATGCAGCGCATGTATTGATGCTGAGACGAGTTCAGCATGATATACCCTGTGAGTCGTTGCGTACTGCAGTGGAGATCTCGAGTTTATGCTCATTCGGGGCAGGGCCGGTTAGCTGCTGCCCCGAATGACGTCGCAGATCCTGATTGTGAGTATTCCCTATTGAGGATAGATTTGAACGTC
>Ga0123519_10009999_pt1 | contig 14195 bp, 13 predicted proteins | sample YelNatPaOPRAMG02_FD_87396 | JGI IMG/M metagenome (GOLD analysis project Ga0123519, IMG submission 87396) | Hot spring microbial communities from Yellowstone National Park - Yellowstone National Park OP-RAMG-02 (version 2) | ecosystem: Environmental > Aquatic > Thermal springs > Hot (42-90C) ...
TCATAACCTTGAACGAAGTTCCCGATCCGTGCACAGGTGCGGACGTGAAAATCGACGAGCGCGGCAGAGTCAGAAGGATTGTCGAGAAGCCTCCGCATGGCACGTCGCCTACCTATATGAACAGTTCGGGTCTTTTTGTATTTGCTCCCGTCATTTTCAGGTATCTTGAGCGTCTGGAACCTTCAAATCGCGGCGAGTACGAGCTTCCCGATGCGATGAATCGGATGATCGAAGACGGACTCTCGATCTGCCCTTACTATCTGCAAGGATTCTGGAAGGATGTAGGCCGAGTCGAGGACATTGCTGCGGCTGCCGAGCTTCTAAAAACTGAGAAATAGCTGAGAAGCAGGGAGACGAAAAGTGGAGCGACATTACTTATACGACGAGGTGAGAGCAAGTTTCGAGCGGACATTCGGCGTTTGTCGGGATATAGTGTTTGTTCGCGCGCCGGGTCGGGTCAATATTATCGGCGAGCATACAGACTATAACGGCCTTCCGGTTATGCCGATGGCCCTCGATCGCGAGATCGTGATTGCTTTCGTTCCACACGAACAGCCTGTGGTGGAGTTGGTGAACGTTGATCCGTCATATCCACCCGTCAGTTTTGACCTTTCCTCCGATATTCCTCCGTACGAGACAGGTCATTGGGGAAACTACGCCAAAGCGGCAGCGCAGGCAATTTGGGAATGGGCGGAGAAACACGAGCCCAATGCTCTGCCGCTGGAAGGCATTTGCGGGGCGGTTGGCGGCAGTATACCTCCAGGTTCTGGTCTCTCTAGCAGCTCGGCACTTGTCGTTGCGGTTGCCTGTGCTCTTTCAAGAAAGCTGCGGATCACCAAGCCAGAGCTGGCCGATCTGCTTGCATACGGCGAACGATATGTCGGAACGCAGGGCGGAGGAATGGATCAGGCGGTTTCGTTGCTTGCAGCGAAGGGTTCCGCTCTAAAAATCGATTTCTTCCCATTAACTGCGCGCCCTATCAAGCTTCCTGAGAACCATTTGTTCGTGATTGCCAACACTATGGTCGCTGCAAACAAGACTGGTGGTGCAAGGCTTGTCTACAATACTCGTGTGGCTGAATGCAGGCTGGGTTTGGAGATGCTCAAACGCTCGGCTTCCACGAAATATGACTTGACCGATGCAACACTACTCAAGCACTTTTTGGATCGTGTATCTGACTGGCGTGATCATCTGGACAGGCTACCCAATGATCCGATTTCGCTTGCCGACGCGGCAGAGTACACAGGATTGTCAGAAGATGAACTGGCACGGAAATGCCTGATTCAACGTGACGGAACTCTTCTAGATACTCCGAAAGAAGGCTTCTTTCCCAAAAAGCGTTGCCGACATGTTCTCTCTGAGGCATGTCGTGTTGAAAACGCGGCCAAGGCATCCGAAGCTGGTGATGCTGTAGCTCTCGGCGTTTTGATGAACGAATCGCACTCGAGTTGTGCGCTGGACTACGAAGTGAGCTGTCCGGAGCTGGACGAGATGGTCTCGATTATGAGACGCCACGGTGCGCTTGGCGCGAGGCTTACCGGAGCTGGATTCGGTGGTTGTGCCGTTGCGCTAGTATCGGCGGCAAACGCGCAGAGCCTGACGGACGGCATTTGGCACGACTACTACTGCAGTTACCTTCCAACTCGAGGTATACCCACTCCCTCCGATCCGAACTCAGTTCTTTTCACGTGCAGTCCTTCCGAGGGCGCCGGTATAATCTCGACTTAGTACCCTTCAAACATTCGTCCAGTTAGTGTAAATTCTTGATTGCCCAGTTTCAGCCTGCTACTGTTACGCCGATTAGTCTTCCGATAGAAAACGTTGCCGCCGCTGCGGCGAGACCAAACGCTACCTGTCGCAACCCGGAGTACCATACAGGTTTTCCTGTGAACAATGTAATTGCAGCGCCAATCAGAAACAATCCCAACGTGCTCATTCCTGCACTTACTGCTGCTGCAGGTGTCCCTTCCATGAACAGATACGGGATTACGGGGACAATAGCGCCTACTGCAAACAGCAGGAACGACGTTATGGCAGCTTCCCACGCCGATCCGCCCAGTTCTTCCGGGTTCACTCCCAGCTCGTCTCGTGCGAGTGTGGCGAGTGCGCTTTCCTTGTTGCTCATCAAGCTTTCTGCAAGCAATCGGGCCGATGACTCATCCAATCCGCGCGCTTGGTAGATCAGGACGAGCTCTTCAGTTTCCTCTTCTGGAGCCGATTCGATTTCTTCAGCCTCGGTGGTTATCTGCTTTTGGTAGAGTTCGCGAGAGCTTTGTACTGAAATATACTCACCCAGAGCCATTGAAATTGCTCCTGCAAGCAATCCCGCGAAACCAGTGAGAAGTATCGTGCTGGCAGCCAGTTGCGCGCCTGCCACACCCATTACCAGGTTGAAGTTCGAAACCAGACCATCGCTGGCTCCGAGTACTGCCGCTCTTAGAGCATTGCCGCCTGCTGCTCGATGCCGACCTTCGATCTGTGCGAGCATTCCTCCATCGACGCCAGCTCGCGACGTTATTCCGATCTGCCGAAGCAGCCGAGCATGCGACCGTTCCGTCGAACTCATTTCTTCCAAGCCTGGTTCTTGACTGTAGCCATCGGTTGCGTTGTTTTCGCCGGCTACAAGTGTCGGGAGCACTGCGTTGATGCCTAACCGCGTCGCAAGCCAAATTAGCGTTCGCGTCCGCCAATTGAGCTTAAACTTCGGCGGTTCTACGCCGGCTTCGCGGAGCTTCTTCTCCCACGATGCCGCGTGTGATTGTTCGGTTTCGGAGAGACGTTTGTAAATGCCGGCTAGCCGCTCGTCCTTCTCTATCTCGGCGAGGTGCGCATAAATCGCGGCACTGTTGCGTTCGTCGTTCAAGTAGGACAGATAGCGTTTTATCTGCGATTTTTCAGTCTTCATCAACTTGCAATCTCTCAGTTCCTTAATCAATATGGAGTACAGCCTTACCGGGTATTCGTCGTTCCCACAAGTCAAGCGCAACTTGGCCGATCCGTTCCCAAGAATCTTCCACAGTGACAAATGTTTTCAATTTGCCTTCCGAGACTAATTGTACAAGCCTTGCGAGTCCGACTCCAGCTGGTTCGAGTCCAAGCTCGTAAAATAGTAAGAATCCGTAGATAGACGCTCTTTGTGTTGCGTAGAATGTCCTTATATCCAGCGTTACCTCGGTTTCGGCCGATGCGCCAAACGAGACACAAATGCCGTCCGGTGCGAGCTGCTTGATTACATTGGTCAGCACAGCGCCTCCGACTGATTCGGCAATGAGTCTGTAAGGGCCGTATTCGCGTGCAGTGGAACCATCCTCGCTTACAACCACGGTTTCCGCTCCGGCTGAACGAACCAACTCCGCGTATTGTTCTCTTCTTATCAGACCAACTACCTTCGCGCCCATGAGTTTGCCAAGCTGGCAAGCAAACAGACCTACACCGCCGTTCGCACCTGTCACCAATATCGGACGACCCAATAATCCTTTGCCCTTCTCAAGCACATACAAAGCCGTCAGTCCGGCGACAGGCAGTGTTGCTGCTTGAGCGAACGAGACGTTTTCGGGAAGCTCGGCCAGCGCATGGGTCGGCACTGCTGCAAACTCAGTCCATGCTCCTGATCTAAGGAATCCCACGACGCGCGCTCCTGCAGGTGGTCCCGATCCGTCTGCTGCAGACTGTTCTACTATGCCGGCTAGGTCCCAGCCGATCTGTTGGCCTTCCTCCATCGATCTAGCGTAACGCACCTCGCCCAGGTTCAGGCTCGTTGCTGTTACCTTGATAATCGCCTCTGATGGAGCTGGAGATGGAAATGGCACCTCTTTGATTGCTATGTGTCCGGGAGCACTGTGATCAACAACCACTGCTTTCATGTTGCTTATCGGAAGTTCTCCTACTCAGTCTTTCCAATGTGTTCAAACCACTTGATAAACCAATTGCACGTGGCCTCCGTCATTTCTCGCAGAAACTCCGGTTTCTCGTCAAACAAGTGGCCTGCTCCCTGCACCAGGTGAAACTCCTTCGGGCAGGTCAGTGCTTCGTAAATCTCTCGTGCTTCGGGAAGAACCACTTGGTCTTCGCTTCCTTGTATGATAAGCGTTGGTGCGCGCACGAGCGACACGTATTGCATTATTCCAAAGTTGCGAGGAACACGGAGCACCATTACCTGTATTCGAGGGTCTTCGGCGGCTGCTCGGATGGCGACTGTTGCTCCCGTCGATGATCCGTTAACTCCTATGAAGCGCGTCTGAACGAACATTTGCTTGTCCAGAAAATCGAGTGCACTTATGAGGTCATCAAATTGTTGGTCTTGTGTTGATTGCTCAAAAATTCCATCGCTCGCGCCGTGACCGGTGAAATCGAACAGGAAGGAAGCTATACCAGCATCCAGCAATCTTTCAGCGATCCCACGGTTCCGCGGGCTATTCTTATTGCTGCCGGTGCCGTGGGCGAACACAACTACGTCACACATTTGCTCGCCATCCGGTGCAAGCAACGCGCCTGAGAGCCTTAGACCACGAGATGTTTTGAATATGACTTCCTCTTCAATCATAGCAGCGAACCAGTCGAGCTTATCTGGTATTATACTCTTTATGCCTCTTGTGTAAACATTAAAACATTACTCTCGGTTGCGGACCGACGCTGGTTTTGCTACAATCTCAATTGGTTGCGGAGGATATATTGTCGATGAAAGAACAGCTCTTGGCGTTGTATGAACTGCAGAGTCTGGACTTCGGAATAGCGCAAGCAAGAGCTAAGCTCGCTGCGATGAGCGGTGCGAAGGAGCTAAAGCTAAAACTTGCTGCCGGACGATCGCAACTCGAGACTGCGGAGAAAACTCTACACGCGTTGGAAACAGAGCTAAAAGATAGCGAGCTACAGCTCAAGACGCTTGAAGAAAAACGTGTCGGCTACGAAAAACGCCTCTATAACGGTGCAATAGTTAACCCCAAGGAACTCAGCGCGATCGAAAAAGAAATACAGATGCTCAAAGAACAGCAGAGCAAACTCGACGGCCGTACGCTGGAACTTTATGATCAGGTCGAGACCGTTCGCAATAAAGTGCAATCCTTGCGGAAGATCGTTGCTGAGATCGAGAGACGAGTCGAAGAAGCGCTTAGTAGAGAATCCTCAGACAAAGCCGACTTGGAAGCCGAACTGGCTGATTTGCAGGCCAAGCGTGAAGAAGCTGCGCGTAAGATTACAAACAAACCTCTTATGGCAAGATATGATGCCGTTCGGAAGAAGACTGGCACTACAGGCATTTCAAAAGTTATCGATGGCAAATGCGAAGGGTGTCGAATCTCGCTTGCGGCGTTTATGATGCGGAAGCTCTCCGAGTGCGATGAAATAGTAACCTGCGAAAGCTGTGGCCGCATCCTCTTCCTTGATAGCCAATGAAGACGGTAACTATTTATACCGACGGAGCGTCCCGAGGAAATCCGGGGGATGCGGGCATCGGTGTTGTTGTCGCTGCGGAAGACGGCACAATCTTGCGTGAAATAGGCGAATACATCGGCAAAACCACTAATAATGTGGCAGAATACTCCGCTTTGATTCGAGGTCTGCGCGAAGCCACCGATCTGGGAGCCGAGGCAGTTAACATATCCACCGATAGCCAGCTTATGGCCTTCCAGCTCACAGGAATCTACAAAGTAAAGTCTCCCAATTTAAAACCGTTCTACCAAGAAGCGATGAATCTGCTTCAACGCTTTCGTAAGGTTACGATCAGCCATGTTGTTCGCGATCTAAATAAGCGTGCCGATCAGCTCGCCAACGAGGGTATAAACAAGCACAGGAATGAAGCAAAAGGCGAGGGTTAACAATCGTTCGAAGCGCATTGGCACTGACCTACGCATTCATAGTATCAAATTTCGCTTCCGATTTTCCGATCTCATCTCTAGGTTTCAACATGGTATAATTGCTAGGTTTTGTTTGTACAAGGAGGTTGGGTGATGCAACTGGGACACAGGGATATTAAGCGTGAGATTTTTAAAGCCTACGATATCCGTGGTCTGTATCCGCAAGAGATAGACGACGATATTGCTTACCGCATAGCACGTGCATTCGTAACGGCGATCGGATGTAAGAGGGTGGTTGTAGGACACGATATGCGCGAGTCCGCAGAAACGTTTGAAGCTGCGACAATTCGGGGGCTCGTCGATCAGGGTGCGGATGTTATCCCTATTGGTTTGACCTCTACACCGATGTATTACTTTGCGGTTAACCATCTTAACGGCGACGCAGGCGTTATGTGTACCGCAAGCCATAATCCGGCGGAGTATAACGGTTACAAGATGACCGTTGAAAAGGCGATTCCCAGCATTGCCAGAGTATCTAACGATACCCTCTACGAAATGGCTTGTGCGGGCGAATTCCCGGAGCCGGAAAAGAAAGGCACTGTGCATGAGACGGTCAATGTGCTCGACGCGTACGCCGAAGCAGTGCTTAACGCTGCAGAAATACGCAGCTTTGGTGATCTCAGGATAGTGGTAGATTGCGGAAACGGTATGGAAGGCCATATATTGCCTTCCATTTTTTCCAAAGTAGGCAACACTCCGATTCGTCTATTTTGGCGGCTGGATGGCCGATTCCCTAATCATGAAGCCAATCCTCTTAAGACCGAGACCCTGCTTACCTTGCAGGATCGTGTTGTGGACGAGTGCGCGGATATTGGGGTTGCATTTGACGGCGACGGAGATCGCGTGGCATTTGTGGATGAGAAGGGCAATATTATCCCCGGCGACTTTGTGACTGCGCTCATCGCACGTGAGATGCTGCGCCACAAACCGGGTGCTGAAATACTCTACGATTTGCGTTCGAGTTGGGTAGTTCCGGAAGAAATCAAAGCTGCAGGCGGCAAACCGATTGAGTGTCGGGTTGGTCACGGGCTTATTAAGAAGCAGTTGCGCGAGGAAGGCGGCTACTTCGCCGGTGAGCTTTCCAGCCACTACTACTTCACCAACTTCTACACTACCGACAACGGCGACCTGGCGATGCTCAATATGATCAAGCTCTTGCTTAGCGAAAAGAAGCCGCTTTCGGAGATTGTTGCCCCTCTTCGCCGTTATTATCACAGCGGTGAGATCAACTCCGAGGTTCACGATATTCCCGCTGTGCTCAAACGCCTTGAAGAAAAATACGGTCCTATGGCTAAGCGCACTACCCACCTGGACGGGTTCAAAGCCGAGTTTGACGATTGGTGGTTCAACGTTAGGCCTTCAAATACAGAACCTCTCGTTCGACTTAACTTGGAGGCGAAGACAAAAGAGAAAATGGAAGAAAAAGTTGCTGAACTGCTGGAGGAAATAAGGCGGTAGCTTACGTTGCTTCTGACATGTTGCGTGTGAAGAATAGTCCGCGATCAACTAAATAAGGCTAAGGCAAACAAGGACTATGCTTAATTACACACGCAACATGTCTTTTCTGGTCAATTCGATCCATTTTAGTTCAGCCCCATTTCGACCAGCAGCAACGCGATATCGTCCCTGAGATGAGGATGTGCGAAGCTTTGGACGTATTCTAACAGGCGGTTGATAAAATCTGTAGGCGGATCCTGCCGATAGCGTACGAAAAACTCTTTCAAACGTTCAAGTCCGAAAAACTCGGTTCCTGCTCTGACCTCGGTAACTCCATCAGTATAAAGCATTACTCTGCTGCCGTTGGGGAAGCGAATGCATTGTTGCTCGTAGGTGCTGCCTGCTCGAATGCCCAAAGGAATCCCTGTGCTAGTCAAGAGTACGGTTTCGGGATTGTCAGGAATAAGGCAGAGCGACGGCTCATGTCCAGCGCTTGCGTAACACAGCGTCTTTTCTCGCAAGTTCAGGAGTCCATAGAACACCGTGACAAAAAATTCGGGAGGCGTTTCGCGCGCAATCGCGTTTGCCAGCGCCTCCATAACGTAGGCAGGAGACGGGTCTATGTAAGCATAGGCTTTAAGGCTGTGTCTGGTTAACGCCGTATGTGAAGCTGCCTCGGCTCCTTTACCGGCAACATCGCCGATAACTATCCCAACAAGATCAGGGCCAGGATGGAACACGTCAAAGAAGTCTCCACCGATCCGTGCCTCTTCTTTGGCAGCCCTATAAGCGCTCGCCAGATACAGACCGTCGATCCTGTCGGGCACTCTTGGCAATAGAGCTTGCTGAAGTTCCTCAAATACGCGTCGTTCTCGTGCGTAGGCTTCACTAAGGGCTTCTTGTGCCTTTCTTAACGGCGTTATATCTTCTGTCGAAGCAACTGCTCCGTAAATATTGCCAAGCTCGTCATATAACGGTGCCGATCCCAAGAGCAGATAACTCCGCTGTCCGGTTTCCATCTCGATTACCAGTTCCTCGCCATGAACAACCTCACCATTGCGCATGGATCTGTTTATGGGCAGGTCGTTCAACGAAAACGGGGTGCCATCGGGATGCAGCAGCTTGCTGGAAGCCAGATAGGCAGGCAGCGGCTTACCAATCTCCGGAGGTGTACCGAAAAATTCTTGGCATCGGCTGTTCATGAATGCAATCCGCGCCTCCGGACCCTCCGTGATAATGATTCCTGAGGGAATCGTGTCAAGCACCGTTTGAAGACGTTTGCGCTCCCGAATTACATCCGCATAGAGTCGAGCATTCGAAACCGCCACGGCCGCTCCTTCGGCAAACATGGTCAACGTCCGAATGTCTTCCTCACTGAAGCGCTTTGGCTTGGATGAGTATACGTTAAGCGCACCGATGATCTTGTCTTCGAGACGGAGTGGAACGGATGCTAGCGCCCTGACCATCTTTCCGCCCACTAATATTGGAATTTGCAGGCTCGGTTCTTTTTCAACGTCTTCTACTACTATCAGTTCGCCCTCTCGGATTACTCTTTCGGCTATAGGGCGTTCGCTGATAAGCGTCTTAGTGCCTACGGGACTGGGTTGTACGGATTCTGAAGCTCTGATATCGAATGTTTTGCCATCGGGATTCAGCAGCAGAGTTTCTGCAGCATCAATTTGCAGGAGTTCGGCAGCGGATCGAATAACGGAGTCCAACACTCCCTCAAGCGATAATCGACCGGTAATTCTGCGCTGAATCTGCAGTAACTGCATGCTTCTCTCCAGCAGGTATTGAACACGCCGGAGTGATTGCGCAAGGCGGCTCTCAGCTACTCTCCTGGCCTGTACATCCGTCAGGCGGCTTTTCATAGCGCGTTCCGTCATTCGTTGTTCGTCCTTGGCGATGCGCGGTAAAGAATTAATTCCCAATGCGGATTCGACTTTACGCAGTACCAGCGAAGATACTCTACGTCAAGAAAACGAAGACGTCAAGCCCAGTCAAAATGATGCTTTTGTATCTCAGACAACGACCGGCGAACCCAGATAATCCCAGGTCCGCCGGTTCGCTTCCGCATTGCTTATTTCTAAGTTCAGCGGATGAAAGCGCCACGCTCAGGACTGAGTCTTCTTCCTTCGTCCGCCGCCATGGCTGGCCTCGCCGCCTTTTCGGCCGGCGATTCGTGCCTCTTCGCTAGTCCACTCGTGAGCCGTACCTTTGGCATGGGCTGCACGGCCGCCCTTGCGGGCGATTTCTCGCTGCTTTTCGGGATCCATTGATGCAAATCCCCTTAGTCGAGTGGACATTAGGACACCTCCCTCCATCCCTGGATTACAATAGCAGAGCTGAGCACCTTCTAGCTTTTACCCCAGCAACATTCCAGCTAAACTGATAAACCGGGTGAAGTTGTTTTTTTGTTGCATTGCATTCAATTTTTTCTCTGGTTCAGTTTGGGAGGATGCATGTGTGTCGGCTAAAATAATATGGAACTCCGCATAGTGGTTGCACGTCGTGTAATTCGTATATAATTTAACCGATATTCTGTCCAGAAGAAGAGGATTCCCTTATGAAACGCGTGACTGTTCTCTTGTGGGCGATTGCTGCGGTGTTTTCGATACTGGTGGCTGTCGAGGCCCAAGTTCCTTCACCTCCAACTCCACCTGCTATGGGTTCCATGTCCGGCATTCGTACAATGATTATTGGCCCTGCGGACTCTCTCGGAAGTTCTCGGAAGATCAGAGGAAAAATGGCGATCGTTGCAGCGCCTCCGCAGGATATCTCACCTGCTTCAGTCGAGATATTTGTTGGTTCCAAATCTATAGGCACGGCGACTGCGAAGCCGTTCAAGGTTGAGTTCGACACAACCACGCTTCCTGACGGAGAAGTAACGTTCAAAGCCGTCGGGAAAGATCCAAACGGCAAAGAGATTTGGACCAGTTCCGCGAAAGCAGAAATCGTGAATTCCAGAGACCCGAAGAAGATGCCTGAATCCGTCCGTCCTGTCGGAATGCCCGAAGCGCCAAGCATGCCAAAGCCGGATAGGCTGACCGGCCGACTTCCGAAAACGGAGCGCATAAACAGTGCGAACAAAGAATCTGCTCGCAAGGCAAACGCAGTTTCGCCCGTACCCCTTGATCGGACTTACAAAAATGACGACTACGGGTTCAGTGTCCAATACCCCAGTAAGTGGACATATAAGGACAAGACCGTTTCTATGAAGCCCAAAACGCCCGGATGTTGCTGGATTGCATTCGGCGAATACCCTCTCGAAAAGGCGCAGATAGTCGTTAATATTCGGCGCTCGAAGCTTGAACCTGGTACAGACGCGGAGAAATTTGCCAAATACAATCCTTACGTTCAAACATGGGAGCGGGAAACGGTGCTTGGCAGTCCTGCCTTTAGGACGACGTCCAGAGAGCCGTTGCGCAAGCAAGTCATTCACCGCCTGATTATTATCAAAGACGGTTACGCCTGGATGCTCAATTGCGAGGATAGCTCTGGTAAGTCGCCTGATGAGAGTCTGCGTCTGTTTGAAGGCATGGTCGATACTTTAAAGATATCCGGTCCCGGCACGCCTGCACCGGGACCGTCGAGTTACTCCGAACGACCTGCAGGAAAGAGGCCGCGTGAAGACAGGTCTAAGAATGTCGATTCCGGCAACGCTCCACCGCCTGTAGACAGCGGTTCGGACAGTAGCGTTCCACCGGAGCCAGCGCCATAAGATTCTAGCGAGAATACTGCTCCCAGTGGAGCACCTCGGCGAGTGCCTTCTTTGGTGGTGATGGCACCTGGGCTGGTTCGCCTATTGCGACCAGGCTCACGAGCGTGTAATTGTCGGGCACTTTAAGAATGTCGCGAATCTCGTCACAGTAAGGCTTCTTATCTCCTGCTACCCAGCACGAGCCGAGACCGTGTGCTCGGGCGGCGAGCAGCAAGTTCTGGGTAGCCGCCGAACCATCTTCTAAGTAGTATTTCACTTTTTCGCAGAACACAGCAATGCAACAAGATGCCTCGGCGATGAACTTGCCATGATCAGTAGCCTGAGCTATCTGTGCAAGCGTCTCAGGCGCAGTCACGGCGATAAACTGCCACGGTTGAATGTTAATGGCGCTTGCCGCAAGCCTGCCGCAGTCCACGATGTCCTCGATAATCTCTCGCGGGATTTCGGCTTTCTTGTAAGATCTTACGCTTCTACGGGTTTTTATGCACTCGATTGCGTCCATTTCCGACCTCCTCGAGTATTTGCAGCACTTTGCCGTATGATAGTTAGACAGACCCCTTACCAAGAACCTTCGTAAAATGCTTGACCGCAGCTCAAGTTGACCAACAATAGGAACAGGATTCTTTTAATTACAGGAAAATCGATCAATTCCGGATAAGTAAGCCGTTATCAGACCTATCTGGGAGGATCGGTATGACCCTAAAGCATGCCGTATTCACTGTTATGACGCCAGAGTTCACGCCGAAGGAAGCTGTTCGGCTGTTCAAGCAACTTGGCTACCATGGCGTGGAATGGCGTGTTCACAGCGTGCCAAGTAAACCACCGGCAAAGCCTGACTTCTGGCGAGGAAACAAGGCCACGCTAAACTTAGAAACTATCGTCAAAGAGGCAAAGTCGGTTCGGAAGCTTACTGAGGATCAAGGTTTGGAGATTCTAGGTTTAGGTACGTATCTGAGCTATAAACTCACGGATGATATTGAACGCTGCATGGAAGCTGCAGGAATAATGGGAGCCGGTTCTATTAGAGTGTCACCGCCCGGCTACGACGGTTCCGAGAATTATAATGACCTCTACGAGGAAGCTGTTGATGGGTTTGGACGTGTTGAGGAACTGGCACGTCAATACAAGGTGCGCGCGAACGTTGAAATACATCCGCGCGGGATATGCTGTAGTGCAAGCCTGAGCTATCGGCTGGTTTCGAACTTTGACCCAGACTATATTGGAGTCATTCTTGATCCCGGCAATATGATGATGGAGGGCTACGAGAATTGGCAACTTGGGCTCGAATTGCTCGGACCGTATTTGTCGCATGTGCACGTAAAGAATTCTGCTTGGATCGCTGAGAGTGCCTCCGACGGAGCCAAGCGATGGAAGACAATGGTCGTACCGATGCGCGAAGGTTGCGTTTCATGGAGAGATGTGCTCGATGCGCTCGACAGAGTGGGCTACACAGGTTGGTTGTCGCTTGAAGATCTGTCGCAGGGAGATACACGAGCCAAGCTTGCGGATGGATTAGAGTTTCTGAGAACTTTGGAGGCTGAAATCGGCGGTAGTTCTTGAACCAAAACTAATTCTTTGACTTCGTTGCTTATCTTCCGGTAATCTATATCCGCAGTCAACCTCAAGCGGAGGATGTGATATGAGCTATCTTCTTGGAATCGATGTAGGTACGAGCGGCACGAAGGCGCTGCTCATTGATGCAAGTAAAGACGGAGAGGTAGTGGCTTCTTGCACAAAGACTTACCCGTTGTATACGCCTCGGCCGCTTTGGGCCGAACAGGAGCCTGAAGACTGGTGGCAGGCGACCATATCGGCTATAAGGCAACTTCTCGAGGATTCGGGAGCTGAGCCCAAACAGATCAGGGAAATTGGTCTGTCGGGACAGATGCACGGCAGTGTTTTCTTGGACGAAAACAACGAAGTGATCCGACCGGCTATATTGTGGTGTGATCAACGAACACAAGCTGAATGCGATTGGATAATGGACACAGTTGGGCGGGAGAAAACTATCGAACTAATATCGAATCCCGTGCTGACCGGATTTACAGCGGGCAAAATTATCTGGCTTCGGAACAACGAACCGGAAGCTTATAAGCAAGTTCGGAAAGTCTTGCTTCCTAAAGACTATATCCGATTCAAGTTAACCGGTGAGTACGCGACCGAGGTGTCCGATGCCAGCGGAACGGCACTGTTTAATGTTGGAAAGCGCGAATGGGCGTGGGAAATGTTGGATGCTATCGGTGTTCCGCGTGAGTGGATGCCGAAGTGCTATGAAAGTCCCGAAATAAGCGGGCGAATTACGTCGGAAGCAGCGGCGCTAACAGGTCTGGCGGAGGGTACGCCTGTGGTTGGAGGCGGTGGTGATCAGGCTGCGGGTGCTGTCGGAAACGGAATTGTGGAGCCGGGAATTATATCGTCTACCGTTGGAACATCCGGCGTTGTGTTTGCGTTTGCAGATAATCTTGTTGTAGATCCGAAACTTAGAGTCCACACGTTCTGCCATGCCGTGCCTGGAAAATGGCATGTTATGGGCGTGATGCTCTCGGCTGGCGGAAGCTTGCGTTGGTATCGAGATGCCTTCTGCGGTGCGGAGAGCACTGTTGCCAAAGCGCTGGGTCGCGACCCGTATGATTTGATGAGCGACGAGGCTGCGAATGTTCCGCCCGGCAGCGAGGGTTTGATATTCCTGCCCTACTTGACAGGCGAGCGAACGCCTTATCCTGATGCAAATGCAAGGGGAGTGTTCTTCGGCGTCACATTGCGAAGCGATAGGGCGCACTTCATCCGGTCCGTGATGGAGGGAGTAGCCTACGGCTTGCGAGACTCGTTTAGTATTCTCGAAGAGATGAAAATACCGATCCGTCAGGTCAGAGCTTCAGGCGGCGGAGCACGCAGTGAACTGTGGCGGCAGATTCAGGCTGATGTTACCGGCTATGATCACGTTACGATCAACGTCGATGAGGGTCCTGCTCTGGGCGTTGCGCTCTTGGCCGGAGTGGGTACGGGCATCTACCCAAGCGTTGAGAAAGCTTGCCGATCGGTCATTAAAGTGGTCCATACTACGAAGACGAATGCGGAAAATAAAAGCATTTACGACCGATACTACCCGATCTACCGTTCGCTATATCAGTCACTGAAGGAAGAGTTTGCGAAGGTTGCCAGGGCAGTCCAGCATGATGCCTAAA
>Ga0123519_10010008_pt1 | contig 14185 bp, 13 predicted proteins | sample YelNatPaOPRAMG02_FD_87396 | JGI IMG/M metagenome (GOLD analysis project Ga0123519, IMG submission 87396) | Hot spring microbial communities from Yellowstone National Park - Yellowstone National Park OP-RAMG-02 (version 2) | ecosystem: Environmental > Aquatic > Thermal springs > Hot (42-90C) ...
AATCATAATCAATCATCCACGCCCTCTGGCCATTAGTATTCCACTTGTTCAGAATGGTTCGCCTTCCGCTGACACTATCCATCTTAACCCAGAAGCTAGCGGTAAACGCCTGCGAAAAACCAGCTAAAGTGTTGCTGTCAGGAATAGTAACATAATCGTCTGTCCCATCAAGCGAATCTGCGCCGTCGATCTTGCCATCCGCATTTCGAACTACACCATTCAGTGCAGTGCCATTGTTTCCGTTAACAGTAGAATCATAAATGGCACCCGAAGTCTCGTCAAGATGCAGAACCATCATGAAATTCGAATCCCACACGCTTGAGGGATCCTCTTGATTCTCCGCATCTGCATTGCCATAATACATGTAAAGCACTGTATCAACACTTGAAGAGAGAACTGGCACCTTAATCCAAGCAACCAAATGCCCAGAACCATAAAACTCAATCTCATGACTAAGCTTAACCCCGTTAACATCAGTGAAAAGTATGTCACCACCGTCAGACCGGGCTTTAGCCGCTAAATCAGCATCATTTATGTCGATAAGAACTGGGAAATTCTCCAAATCAGCAACCACCAAAGAATGATTAAGCGTTATAGCCTTGCGGAACCGCCAACCTTCTTTCCAAGAAGACTCTGCACCTACAGGTCTAACAAGAACTGTCAAAGGAACATAAACAAAACTAACCAGAAGCAACCCTAAAACAGCTAAAGCTGCACAATATCTTCTACGAATAGAGTTAGACACATACATCTTGCCCTTTCTCCCCTTTTTACCTTGGGACCAAAACAAAATAATTACTTTGATGGAACTTATTAATGTATCTGAATCTATGTTATAGATAAAACCTCCATAATTTCTATAAACTTCCTTCAAAAAGGCACTGCAATGTTTCACTTCTTCAGCAACTTTTGATTAAAATGTATTTGTGTTGGTCTGAAGGACAGAACAATTTATTAAGTTGGTTTTCTCTCAAATCGTGCGACAACGTATACTGGCAGGCATAACAACTTGAAGATCATAACCCTTAAAAAAGCGACATGCCTCTCTTTCATACTTGTTACGCTAATCTCCCTCACAACATTCACAGTTTTCGCCTCCGAGGATTCTAACATCATACCTACAAGCGGTTCCATCAAATATTCTTCGGTCATAACATCAAAATACAACGGGTTAACCATAGCCCTAGACACACTAAAATCAACAGACACCCCACAAGCCATAATAGACTTCATGAAACAATGGCACTACAACGCCTTAAGAATCTACATGGGTTGGGGCAGCAGCTTCTGGACAGGTGACATAAACAACCCCATGAATACAAAGACCCAAAACTTCATAGACGAGCTTTGCCGGCTCTGCGCACAAAACAACTTCATGGTAGTTTGTGCAGTAAGCGCCCAAGTAACTCCGCTTTCAACAGAATTTCCGGATGAAGTGCAAAAAGGACCAAATGGCGAGCCTTGCTATCTAGGAAATTACATGTGCCCCACAGGACCAAACTTCATTACATTCACAAAAAACCTGATAAAAATTTTAGTGCAAATAATGGAACGCTACGCGACTCCAAGAATAAGCGTGGATGAAATAGTCTTTGTCACAGCTGATGGAAAACCAAGTTTCTACAGCGAATCAATGAAAGCTGCTTACAAACAAGCTACAGGTAAAGACATACCATTGTTTAACTCAACTTCGAGACCATACAACAGCGAACAACAACAATTCATAGAGTTCGCAAAAAACAAAATGAGAGAATTCTTCGAAATAATGGAAGAAACCGCAAGAACAGAAAATCCAAATGTATTATTTGGCGCGTTAATTGACACTTATTGGGTTTACCCCAAGACAAGCGATGACACTCAACCCTACGACTATTATGCAACTTTAGACGAAGTGGTCTATGAATGGTTCTACGCTATTCAAAGCGGAGATTGGGAAGGAATAACAGATGGTTTGCAGCGCATCAAAAATCTTAATCCTTCCGCAAACCACTACTTCATATACGGAACATCAACAATGACAACGATAGAAAACATGAGGAAATCTGTGGAGTTAGCCATGGCTGAAGGCTACGACGGAGTATTCCTATACGAATATGCAAAAAGCAAAAGCAACCCGTTTGATGTATCTGATTTAATATTCACATGATTACAGTGATTTTAACCCGCTTATTATTGGGTTAGTCCTTCCGCATAAGGAGATCTTAGGGGATAAGGCATTATAACTTTCTCGGGTTGTTTCCCCTTCTAAAACTTCGGGTTGCATAGATTTCTGCTATTAGAGGCACTATCAAGAACATTAATAGCATTAAAACTGGTGGAAATTCAGGTATAACCCACGTCCCCCTTATTATAACTTGAAGTGTGCTTGAGAAGGTGTAAGTAAAGTATACGGAACTATGAGTGGCGTTTTCAGAAGATATGAAACTCCAAGCTTCGCCATCTATCTCTACCTCCCATGGATTTCCTCTAAGCAAGTCCTTCGGAATAGTGACATTGCAATACCCTGTTGTTCCTGTTTCACCCCACAATTTGAAGCTTAATTCTTTAATTTCAGGTTTAAAAGTCAACTCCGATATCTGGGAACTAGAAACCACCGAGAAATTATCTGGTTCCTCCAACGATCTGACGGCTAAGTTAGCCATTGCACTTGCTCCTATAAAAGATGAATTACCGCTCCATGAGGCTTTAACAAGATAGTTTCCTGTAGCATTTGGCATCCACCTAACTAAGTAAGTTCCATCAGAGGATGTAGTAGAGGAATTAAAATAGCTCCAAGTCTCTCCATTGTTAATACTGTAAGAGAGAAGTATTAGAGCGTTGGACAGGCCTTCTCCTTCGTTGGTTAAAGTTCCTCCAATTTCAATTGTAGTTCCCAGATAAGATGTGGAACTACTTAGAGAAATTGATATTGATGTTTGCGCGCGTTGAGGATGCGGAGGAGCATTCACGCTTATCTCGCACATTGCAATGAACATGGCAAGACACTTAGGATAAATGTTGCTAACGAGTCTCTGCCAATCTTCTTCTGTATGTGTCCAACTAGGGTCAAGTTCAGCTAACCATGACGAAGCACCAACCAATGAATAGGCGTCGCCAATTGCAAATCCCGTTGAGGACATCGGAAAACCTTTATAGGGGGATACACCAAGTTCGCTGGCGATCTGTTCAGCACGAGAAAGAACTTGACTAGCTAAAGTTCTGTTGCTTTCAGAGTAATAGGCAAAATAGCTCATGTCTGCTCCTTGGTGCAAGTTCACATAGAAGTCTGGTTCATACATTTGGAAAATGTTTCGCATAGCTCTTGTCTCCATTTCACTACAAGCGTACGGACCTGGATTTTCAGCAGATGCACTCCAACCAGTTTCAAAGTTTCTGTTGAGATTCACGTCTCGAGCGTTGTAACGACCCCAAACATCAATGTTCACTACTGGAATCATCAAAACATAGTTGTTTTGAAGGATGCTCTGCGCACGCGTGTCACCACTAAATAACCATTGAGCAATAAGCCAAAGTATTTCGCTTCCATAATCTTCATTTCCGTGCAGTTGACCGTCCCAAAGAACAACACCACCACTTGGATTGCCGAACTTGAATAGCCATATATCATTTCCCAAATAGCTCTTTCCGATGGATTGATACGAAGCTTGTGCGGAGTGATTGTTACAAAGCGATTTGAAGTTGTTAATTATCTCGGCTTTTGGCTGCCAAGGGTCATAGATGGAACCGTATACAGGTTTAGGTTCATAAACAACTCCGAATAGCAGCGAAGCAATTGTACACATCACTATGAAGGAAATTATAATTTTCAAGGGCAACAACTCATCCGAATAGCATTTAGCCTCTGTTTTTTGCACAGGGAACAGAGCCAAGTGAATAGTTTCTATACTTTTAAAGTTTGCGCACACCGCGCTAAGTGCAAAACGTTGTACACGCCAATCGACTTTTCAATTCTGCTTTCGCTGCTATGGCAAAGATGTCGCGTTGGCGTGCATAAACACGAAAAAGCTCCCATCATCATAAACTCGGTCGAAACTATTGAAATCAACATGATCAAGGGGGTCCTCTCGAAGAAAATACAGGTAGTAATTGTGCTGCAGTTCTGAACGGATTATATATTCTGCCAAAGACGTTGTTTTCTGGACAGTAGTTGCGTTAGGAACCGATGTAAACGGCAAAGTGCCTGGGATGGATATAAATACGACATTTTTTAGAGGATCATAGTATCTTATATGTGGATAAAAGCCGTAAAGGCACGATATGTTTTTAGGCGTAGAACTAACGAAGAAACGAGTGCCAGCTAGAACTGCGTCAGTTGCTAATCTATACGTGTCCGATCCATACTGAGCAGGGATATTCAGAAAAAGCAGCCCGCAAAGAAACAGCAAAAGTACCCGCGGTTTTCTAGAAAGAAGTTTAACACAGAGATAAGTCAATGGTATTAGGCCAAACATAAAAGCGCGCTGATACGCTTCATGGGACCCATATACTGCTGTAACTGCAAATAAAACAACGAGCACCAGCCAAATTAGTGTAAAAACAGAAAATTCTTCTGAGCTAGTTTGTTTGTGCGAGATAACATTTTTCAATACATAGAGTACTTGAACTGCAGCAACGAGACCAGTTAGAAGAACAATGCTCCAAGAACTCACATAGCTCATTGTCTGCGCTGGGGAACCAGGAATGCGCGACAATTCCTTGCTGACACTAAATTCCCATGTCCCCATAAAAAATTGAGATAATGTTTCAACACTTAGATTGAAAAAACCAGGAGCAACAAACATGTTGTACGATAACAGAAACAATAAAGAGAACATACATAGTTTAGCTGCAATAGCCGGCGGTCTTCTACGTAGGAACCTATATGATAAATACACAGAGATAATCACTACTAATGACAAAAATGAAGTCAACGCATGAGTCAAAGTAGTTACAATGAAAAGAAAAAGATAAAGTGCTGTCCATGTTCCCTTTTTTGTCCCGTCTCCAAAAAAAAGCTTAGATATTACTAAAACAATCAAAAGAAAGAAAATATATGCAATCCCTTGTGGTCCAAAGTAGTTTTGACGTAGAAAAAAATCGCTTAAGAATAAAGCCGCTCCAAGAACCGCAAAAGTAGATTTCAGTCTCAACTTCAATATCAGAAAGGTCAGCAATCCATACATCGAAATTATTAGCAGAGGAAAGAATTTTAGTATAATATAGTGAGGCATACCGGTTACAAGCGTGAAAGCACTTGAAAGATACAAAAATAGAGGCCAATTATGGTAGCTCGTTAGCGGTGCATAATCACGTTCAACCAGATGCCCTTGTGAGTTAATTAATACACTTTCCCCAAAAGGATAATAAGATTCGCTGATCCACACAGGCCTTCTAATGACAGCTGGAGCGACGTACAAATAGGATACAGTTAGCACAAGAACCAAAATTTGATATTTGGTGGGCCCCTTTAAACAAAAGAACCAAAGTAACACGAGGAGAGCCAACCCAGCCCAAAAAGTTGCTGGTAACCTGCTTACTAATCCTAATTCTGTCGAGGAAATCGAATGTACAGATGTAGATGCCATAGTATAGATTAGCAAGATTATGGCCATTAGGAAATTGATTAAACGAACAAATCTTAAAATTCTCGAATTGAACATTAAATGATCAGATCCTAATTCGTCTTCGAAGAGTCAAAAGCTCTTTTTAAGTTCGGAGACAACTGTGCTAAACTTGCCAGTCTTGTCCAATGGAATTTCGTTGTCAAATTTTATCTCAAAAATTACCTTTCTATCAACGTTAAGCATTTTTCGGAGATGTTCAACCAATTCATTTTTCATGGTTTTTTCGTCAACAGCCTCCTTCTTTCTTTTTACATGAACCTCAAAGAGATCAAGTTTTTTTTGTATAACCCTAAACTGGTCTATGTCCTTACTAAATTTGAACAAGTTTATAGCTGTGGTAAAAGTTCGCGGTGACAACAACTGGCCGTTAGGAAGACAAAGTAATGAGTCTTTTCGACCTTCTATCATCTTCATCAATGGAAGCCTTATGCCACATGGGCACTCTTCATCTGAGGCTATTCCTATGTCGCCAACTGCATATCTAATGAAGGGCATTGCATAATTGAAGAGGCTCGTGCAGATTATTTCTCCCCTCTCCCCTGCGGAAACTTCCTCTCCCTTTTCATCAACAAACTGGACGATAATTGAATCAGCATCTATATGATATTGTGACTTCATGGTGCATTGCCAAGCAATTCGGTCGAGTTCTACAATCGCATATTGATCATAAAAAGGAACATCAAAAACTTCCTCAATAAACCGGCGAGAAAAATCATCTATGAGCTCAGCGCCACCCAGAATAAACCTCGGTTTAATCGAATCTATTCCTCTTTTCTTAATCACTTTAGCCAATAAAAGGAGAGAACTCGAGTATCCAGCCAACACGTTTGGTTGTATTTTCTCGATTTTTGAAATTTGCGTGTTAACATCCTCAAATACTGATATGAAACTTCGATCAAAAACTCCAATGGCTCGTAGAAGTGCAGGCACTTCTCCAAAATGAGAAGGCGATGTTATTGTAACATAGCGATCTCTGGGTTTTTGTCCACAGAATATATTAGCCGTTAAATGTTTCGCTTTCCTGTAATCATCCTCTTTTTCACTTATAAAAACACGCAATGGCTGTCCCGTTGAACCACTTGTTGAAAAAACCTTAAGACTGCCTACATCAAATTCTTTAGATATAATTCCACTAAGGTTTCGCCTTATATCATCTTTTCTTATTATGGGTAGTTTATTTAAATCATTCACTGTCCTTATGTCGCTTGGTTTTATTCCCCTCTCTTTGAATTTTTGATGATAAAAAGGGACGTAATCATACGCGTATTCAACAATTCTTTTAAGATTTTTATTTTGATGTTCCATAAGCTTGTCACTATTGGAATAGGCGCGTTTCATCATGCATTGGAGATAATAAAGCACTCTTAGGTAATTGCGCATTTACTATCACCTATCTAACTTTGATAAACCCAGTCAACTATCCTCTTTCACATGAACAAAAGGTGTTAAAGCCTCTTTCACAGCTTTCCTTACAGTTTCTTGCAGCTCGGCAACACGCATTTGCAATAAATCTCTAATTTTCTCTCTTTCTCTCCAAATGAAGTCCACTTTTGACAATATCTTTTCGCACGAAGTTTCCACTATGGAAATTGTACAATCTTCAATACCTAGATGTTTAAAAAGACCAGTTTGTTTATGGTCATAGGCAATAAATAAAGTGGGCACATGTCCAGATACTCCCATAACTCCAGGATGCATTTTTGAAGTTATGATCATATCCATGCAATCTAAAAGTGATTTGAATTCTTCTACGCCATTTGTAACAATAATTTTTGATCGGTTTTTGTTCTTCATCTCGTGTAATATGAGTTCACATATCTCCAAATCATCATACTCCAAGCCACTCACATAATGAGGGGAGAAAAATACATTGAACCCGTAACGCTCCACTGCTACATCAAGAGCCTTAGCATGATCTAATATGTAATTACGAACTTTTTCGTCGGATAGGCTGTATCGATAAATGCCGGGACATACTGCAATAGCAGGATGAGAGAAATTTTCTGAAAATCTTTTTTTTGTTTCGAAGAGTAATGCAGTGTCGGAGGTCAGAATCTTGCGAGACCTTATGCCAAGTGAATTGACTATTTCATAAGAAACTGGTTCCCTTATCAAAACATAAGCGCAATTATTTAGTGCAAGCTTCGACAGAAAACGGCCCACCCAAGTTTTAAAAGGTCCAACGGAGTTTGGAAAAGCGATTATTGGTTTGCCAATAAACTTGGCAACAGAAATTTCAAAGGTTCTTTGAAATAGGATTGTCCACCATGTTAGAGTCCAGTAGAAGTTGGAGGGAAGCAAAGAAGCTGCTTCCTTGAAATTTTCGTCACTGCAGGATATCACTAGGTCGCAGTTCTTCATGTGGCTAAAAATCTCACTGCGGTAAAAAGGTTTCAATCCAATTTTTATAAATACCGCAGAAACTACCGATAGCAGCGTTTGGATAAACATGTAAATTAAACTAACTATCGCAAAAACTTTGTACTTAGAAGTGTTTCTGGTGATCCCCGATTTCCTGGCTAGACTATCTGCTGTTTTGTAGGGTATATCAACAGTTGGGGGCAGCACTGCATTCAAAGGCAGATTCAGTTTTTTTACGCCTTCAACATTAACTGTAGAAACAGACAGAAAAACATCGTCCTTCACAACTTCTTTGATAACAGAAATATCGCTTCTTAAGAGCACTTCGCTTCCTTTGTTGTCCATATCGCCAACATGAATTATAAGTATTTTAGATTGAGCCAAAAAGTATCCTCCTTAGAGCCCTTAAATGAGAGAGAGAATTTTGAATACTCCGAAGTACAATCTGAAAAGCGGAAAGGGAACGTGTGTTAGAAGAGATTTAACATGTTTACTTGACGACAGTTGAATGTTGAAATACGGGTAAAAGGCCCTTGAAAAATTGATAGGTGACCATATGTTACCGGCTGAAGCTTTAAACTTGGGCGTTTGATTGCCAAATAACCTAAGCATTGATAGACGGGTTCCAAAGAAGTCTTTTTTGAACTTTAGGTTCAACCCTTGTGTCTGCTTAACCTTCGCAGATTCAACAGCCATCAAAGATATCACTTTTGTCGAACTCATAGCAGAGAGAATATCTTCTGCAATCTTTGTTCTAGTTACGATGATGGATTTGCCGATTCTGTCATGTCGTAACTCAGGAAGCCATGCATCGCCTAAGGAAATATCCGCTAGCTCAGCAGTTTGATCCGGGCACATTAAACAACGCATTGGAGTAAAAAAGTATGAAGAGAAAATAGCCCAATATGAGTGCCAAGAGCCCAAAAGGGGAATACTCTTGTTGGAGCCATTTTTCACTTTAACCGACATTCCTCCAGGCCATCCGTTGCCCCTATAACTGAGCGACTTCACTTGCGCCTCATCAATTCCTAGTTTTTCAAGGAGAAATTCAGTTCCGATATAGTTAACCATATGTGAACACATAAGTCCGATGTGTAGGACTATTCTTTCTTTTAATTTTTTACAAACTTCCTCTGCCTTTCGAATTCCATGAATATGACAGGGCAGGCCAACTACTGCGAATTTCCCATTTTCTTGGAGAATTTGCTTTAATGCCTCGTTTGGTGCAGCTGGGCAATATTTGGATTTCGAGGCATCAACGACCTCTTTCCTTGTTCTCGCAATGAACGGTTCGGTTTCAAGAGGCTTGTTGCTCTTCATCCGCACAACGAGCGCGCCATCAATTAGGCCTCTTTCCAAAGCAAAAATCAAAAGTTGACTAGCTATGCCTCCTGAAGCAGACGTGTATCTAATGTCCATATCATTTGAGTGCCCCACATAGCATCTTAAGTAATTCCCGAGCGACTCATCCTCGGGTTGCTTTTTGAAAATTTTCATGTTTAAATCTTCAAAATTCACCGAATAACCAGGACATGACTCAAAGCATAACCCGCAACCAACACATTTTTCCTTTTCTACCTCAGGCACATAAACTCCTTCAGAAACATTAATCTTTATTGCTTCGGTTGGACACACTCCAGCACATGTTCCACACCCCGTACAAAGCTTGTTATTTCTAATCTGCATAACCATTTCAGCACTTTTGCTCATAATCTAGCGCTCCCGAGAAAACTCAAAATCCACCTTCAATAACTTTATCGAAAAGTGTTGCTAAGTAGTCAAAATCATATTTTTTACAAATAAATTCTCTGCTATTCCATCTTTGTTGAACAGAGCTCCCATTATTCGCAATTATCTTCGTTATGGCGGATGCCCAATGTTTCGGATCATTTGAGACTAGAATAACGTTCGGGTCTTGACCAACAGCTTCTTTAATTCCGCTAATTGCGCTTGCAATTACGGGTTTTTCCATTGCTAAAGCCTCAAAAAGTTTTAGAGGGCTAATCCCGTGACTAGCTACATTGTCAGGAAATGGAACAAAAACACAATCTGCCGCGGCAAGGTATTTTGGAATACTTTCCTTAGAAACGCGCCCAGTTAAGATTACGTTATTGCATTTTGATAATTTATTCAACATTCCAGGATTTCCTTCTCCAACCATCATAAACTTTATTTTCTTTTCATTTTTCAATAACTTGGCAGTTTCAAGGATTATTTCTGCCCCTGCAACCTCATCAACTCTACCAGCATAAACACAAAGCTTTTCCTTGTTTTGCACGCCATATTTAAATCTTATTTCCCTCCCATCGACTTTGGCAGGATCAAATAGACCCGTGTCCACGCCGTTTGGAATAACTATAATATCCTTTCGGATATTTCTTGTTAAAGCGTAATTCTTTATGAAGAAAGTTATAGTCGTAACTTTCCAACCATACCTAACCAAAGTATCCTCCACTAAGACAAGTATGCGACCTAAAATCATTTTCAGAGGTCTGCTCATCTTTTTTCCAATAAGTTCAATAGTATACAATCCCATAAGGTCATTGTAGTCTACTATAAGCTTCTTATTCATAATTTTACTGCAGACAAATCCAAGTAAGCCTGTGTAAGCGGAGGTATCGTTTATGATGACTATATCAGGTTTTATTCGGGCCATCTTTTTTAAGATTTGAAGGTAAAGATAAATCTCGGTTACCACAAACGCTATTACAAAACTTTTTGTCCAAAATCTCAAAATAGGTTTTGGTAAGCCTATCCTATGACCTCTTATTCCCTCATATAAAACCTCATGTTTTTCTTTATCATGAATATCTATTTTTCTAATGAAAAGAGTGTATGATGGAGGCAATGTTACAAAGTGAATATAATACTTCTTAGAGAGTCGTTTCATGAACTCAAAAATTCTACGGTCAGCACCCAACCTTGGAGGAAAATATTCAGCTATAACCACGATTCTTTTTTTCATAAATTTTTGAACCTTCGGCACAATTTACATCAATGAAAACTCGGTTATCCCCGTGAAAAAGTTTAATCAATTCTATGAAAAACTTCGCGAATAATAGTTTTCAGAATACGGAATCCATCTTCAATAGCCCTCAAATTTGACTTGCCATTCTTTCTTCTTAATTCAACGCTGGGAACTTCCATAACCTTTAACCCCAATTTTTTGGCTTTGATGAAAATTTCTGTTTCAATCTCAAAGTTTTTAGACTGCAAACGCGGATACAGTTTCTGGATGGCATTTTTTTTAAAAGCTGCAAAACCATAACATAAATCCGTATAATTAGTGGAATGCAAAAGATTTGTTAGCAAAACGAACAAACTGTTTCCAATCCTCCGAATAAAAGTCATATCCTCTGAATGCCCTCCAAGCATAAAGCGAGAACCTTTCACAACATCTACATCATATTCTAAAGCTTTTACAAGCGAGTATATCTCTTTAGGATTCATGGATCCATCTGCATCCATTATTACAACTATATTAACGTCAAAATTATGGTTAAAGGCTTGACGCAAGGCAGCACCTTTTCCATTTCCATTCTGAACAATAACATTGGCTCCGAATTCTTTTGCAATTTCTATTGTTCTATCACGGGAATTGCCATCAATAACCAAGATATTACGATACCCCATTCGATTCAATTCATAAATTACCTTTGCTATGTTTTTCTCCTCATTAAGCGCAGGAATAATTATGGCGACATCTGAGTTAACCACTTGGAACTCAGATAAAGTAGGACTTACATTTTCATTCTCATTCAGTATCGGTGATGATCGCAATACTGAATGGCTATTCTTCTCTACCTTCTCCACCTTCCCCACCAAAATTGAAACACTGTTTGATTCTTAGACACTTTAAAATTTCTTTTAGTTTTATTTAAACCAATAAGGAGAAAAATTCTATAAGAAATGCGATGTCTTCTATAATTTAAATTCGGCAAAAGCATGGAAAGATTACTTGACAAATGTTAACGATTTCTCTTCAAATCTATTTTCGGTAAAAACAATTATTAGCATTACTAAATTGTACAGCTATAATCATCAAAAACCTTAAAATAGAAGCCCCTTTCTATCAAAGCATAAGCAAGCAAGTCACTAAAACTTCAAAAACTTCATTTCTTTCACTTTGCTAAATATTAGTCACGTTTAACCATAATCCAACAAAACGATTATGAAAGCGGAAATTCCTAGACGCCGCGTCGTAAATCCACAGCTCCAAGAAAAGCTGATAAAAGTAGCCATTATTTTCGGAATCCCATAAAGCGTACTTATCTACATTGACTGTAACACCGTTTACCATTAGATTGCCGACTAAACAACGGTCACCATTAAAGGAAACATCTTGGAATGAGAAGTTTAGGAGTTGCTCCCAGGTTCCACCGTTTTCGAGGAAAATACTGTACACGAAGATGGGCAACAATGGACTGGGCGTTTCCGCAGTCACATTGGGCAATGGTTCAGTTTGATTCCTTAACTTGACATATACAAGGTAGTAGGCTGAAGAGTCCATATGATTGCCGACGCCGATATAAACCTTATAGTTCTCGCCAAACCTAACCTTAAAGGGATAATTCTCCATCATGTGTTCCGGCCCTAGAATCCACAGTTCGGAAAACTTTTCTCCATCTGGCAAGCGCAAAAATATGCTAAAGGCAGGAGAAGCCAATAGCAAAATTCCAGTCAGTCCTGCAACTGCAAATATATGTTTATAATCTTCAATCTTCGACATTAACGGAAACCTCATGTTTCATATTCAACATTCTGTTCATGTAAGCACGTTTAAACCAGCCCCAAGCAAAAAATAATGCAACGAGAAATACCGCTCCTCCGAAAATGGAAATCGCCAAGTTATTCCAAAAAGCCGCTTGAGCATTAACTATAGCCCTCTCATGTAAGTTTGAAGCATCACCTATAACGCTATCGGCCAACGTGGAACACTCTTCAGCCATAGCTATAGCCTTGCTGAAGGCTTCTGCTTTATACGCGCTTTCAGCCTCCGCCAAAATTCTTCCAGCTTCGTTCAACCTACCAATTAAAGCAGAGACACTTGCACCAACTTTTTCAGCTTCTAAAACAGCTTCGAAAGCCATCTTTAGCTTGTCTTCAGCCTTGCTTATTGCTGAGGAAGCTTCATCATTCGCAGCAACATAAAAGGATAGATGGATTAAGCTCAGAGAGAAAACTAAGAAGACTAAGGGAAACGTTCTTACAATTCGTCCAATTGAACTTTTCATCGCGCCTTAGCCCTCCTAAAGCTGAGTCTGGGTCCAGCATCGCCAGCCGCCTCGCACATCCTCTCTAAAACTTCCCTTTCAAACATCATGTTCTCCATCTCCCTCTGAAGCCCCAAATATTTACTAGAAAATTGCTCATACCTTTCAAGAAAAAGTCGTCCTTTTTCTGTAATCTCATAACCGTCATTGTTTAGACGCATAAAACCAATATTGACGACCTCTGCTAAATACTTCTCTAAAAGCTCATAACTCAAATTCGCCACATACATTATTCTAGTTTTCTTTGCCCCATTTTTAGCAGCATTTAAAATATCCGCTATAATTTCAAGTCTACGCCTATACTTAACCATGTTGAAAACCACCAATGGAAGATTTAAAAAGATCAAAACTTCACTCTAAGTGAAGCCAGCCGCGCCCACCTTTTTTCAACTGTTGTTTCTCCTTTTCAGCTTCTGGATAATGGCTGGCCCTTCTCCTGCGATGGGAAGATTGTTGATTAGTTATCGCTGTCCTTATGAATTTTCCCCAGCCACCAACAGAGGGGTGAGGGCCTACAACCCTGTCCACGTCAACTACGCCGTGCTGCTGTAGAATCTCCCTAAAACTTAACATCTTAAACTTTCGTGTAGCGAAAATCACGGTACCCCGCTCAACAAACAACATGCCATAATCCTTTTCAGCAATACTTTCAGCCTTAACCTTATCGTCTATCCGCTCCCTCCAAAGAGTTTTCCATTGCTTCTTAAGTTCTTCCACCAATTCTTTATTAACTATTTGTTCCACTAATATGATCCCTCCATGACAGGAGCGGATAGGAAAGAGTAGGTTTGGCTTTTGGGCTTCTCTCCTTTCTCCCCACCGCCTCCCTACTAATCGCATAAAGAGATATTTAAAGGGTTAAGTATGAAAAATCTAGGGTAATTGTCTAGAACAAAACTCTATTTCTTCTACAAAAAACCAAAAATTGAATAGACAAAAAATTCCTAT
>Ga0123519_10010009_pt1 | contig 14184 bp, 8 predicted proteins | sample YelNatPaOPRAMG02_FD_87396 | JGI IMG/M metagenome (GOLD analysis project Ga0123519, IMG submission 87396) | Hot spring microbial communities from Yellowstone National Park - Yellowstone National Park OP-RAMG-02 (version 2) | ecosystem: Environmental > Aquatic > Thermal springs > Hot (42-90C) ...
ACCGGCAAAAAAATCTTTCGCTCAGCATCCGCTCTTCACTCAACCGTCTTTCCATTTCAAAACTCTTTGAATCGTTTAATAATTTCGGACAGAATGAAATTACCGATAAACACCTGAAGGGAATGGTGAGCGGCAATGTGGATTACCTTTCGGTGTGGAACGAAAAAGGAGAATGGCTTCCCGGGAAACTGGAATGTTTTGCAGGCATTGAAATTGTGAACGGCCAGATACTTGATTGCCGCACCCTGCTTGCCCTTGCCCGGTATATTGATGTGGCCGAACTGAAAAACCTGCACTTTGCCACTCTGAAAAACAGCATCTACATCAAAGACAAAACTGTTACCATTCCGCGCATGGACATTGTTTCCAATGCCATCGACCTGAATTTTTCGGGCACCCACACTTTTGACAATGAATATGAATATCATATTGTGGTGGCTCTGTCGGATGTGCTGTGGGGAAAAGCCCGGAAAAAAGAAACAGCGATGTACGGAGAAGAAGGGGAAAATAACAGGACTAAACTTCCGCTGATAATTACCGGCAAAGGAGAAAATTACAAAATCGGTTACGACCGCCGCAGTGCAAGAGAAGAATTTTCGGAAAAAGTAAGCAGGGAAAAACAAGAGGTCAAAACGCTGCTTCACCAGGAACTCGGCTTGTTTGCCGGCGACACCTCCCTGGCTAAACCTCCCGTGAATGTTTCCACACAGAAAATACGGATTGACTGGGAAGAAGAAACAAAAAATCCCTCCGATACCCCTTCTTCTGCTCCTGCTACCTCTTCGCAAAAGAAAAAAATAGAAGTGGAATGGGATGACCGATGATCCTTAAATAAAACAAGTTACAAGGCTGAAAAAATAAAAAACAGGATAGCCCGTTTTATAAAAAAGCCCCGGAAGAATGTCGTTTTACAACAGAAAAAAATACTGGAAATATGCCCTCATGGCCTGTGCTCTTTTAATCGGCGCATTCACTGTGGTGTATACTTCGCGACTGGTAGAGGAACTGAAAGCCGAAGAACGGAAAAAAATCCGGCTGTGGGCTGAAGCCACCAAAAAACTTGTGGAGGCCGACATCTCTTATGAAAACCTTGATTTTCTTTTGCAGGTGGTTCAGAACAATTCCAACATTCCTGTGATTCTGGCCGATGAAACAGGCAACATTATCTCATACCGCAATTTCGATTCTTCGCGTGTTCAGAATGATTCACTTTACCTCCGCCGGCAGTTTGAGATGATGAAAAAAAACCGTTCGCAGGTGATTGAAATTTCTCTTTCCGGCCAACGGAAAAATTATATTTACTACAAAGACTCCCTCCTGCTTACCCGCATCAACTACTATCCCTTTATCCAGCTGGCCATCGTGATTATTTTTATGCTGATTGCCTACATGGCATTCAGTGCCGCCCGCAAGGCTGAACAAAACAGCGTGTGGGTGGGACTGTCAAAGGAAACTGCCCATCAGCTCGGTACTCCCACCTCATCGCTGATGGCCTGGATCGAAATCATGAAAGAAAAAAACTTTCCCCACGACATCATCTCAGAAATCGAAAAAGACATCCGGCGCCTCGAAATCATCACCTCCCGATTTTCCAGCATCGGCGCCAGACCCGTCGTTAAGGATACTAAAATTAAAGACGTTATTAACAATGTAATAGAATATCTCAAATTAAAAATTCCTTCAACAATCACCATTGAAACTGATTTTCCCGTGACCGACGTTTACATCCCTTTAAATGCCCCCCTCTTTGAATGGGTGATTGAAAATGTATGCAAAAATGCCATTGATGCCATTGGCGATGAAGGGAAAATCACCATCACCATCACCTCTACCCTGCGTAAGCTTTTTATTGACATTGCCGATACCGGCAAAGGCATTCCGCGAAGTGATTTTAAAACAATTTTCAAGCCCGGCTACACCACCAAACCCCGCGGATGGGGACTCGGATTATCGCTTGCAAAAAGAATTGTGGAAGAATACCATAAAGGGAAAATTTATGTGCTTTCCTCCACCCCCGGAAAAGGAACGGTGATGAGGATAGAACTAAAGCCATAAGATGATGAATACAGGAAAGTTAACTTATATTATCCGAAAAACAGGTTTAATGCATCTGTTTGATTATCTGAAATTTGTTTTTCAATGGCTGAAGAATTATCCTGCCAACAGAAAATTCAAAAAGGAACATCCGGGCGTCGCCCTTCCTCCTGCTTACCTGGTGTACGAGTCGTTCAGGATGAACTATGAAAAGTACTATGAGGGAGGTCTTGCCACTGCCCGCTGGCTCGTTGACCATCTGAAAGAATTTTCGCTGCCTGCCGGTGCCTGCATCCTTGACTGGGGGTGTGGTCCTGCAAGGATCATACGGCACCTTCCGGCCCTCCTCTCCGGCGCCTCTTGCTGCGGATGCGACTACAACCCCCGCACCATCGAATGGTGCAGAAAAAACATCCCTGAAGTCTCGTTTTCGCTCAACAACCTTAATCCCCCGCTCCCGTATGCCGCCAGCACCTTTGATGTGATTTACGGCATTTCCGTATTTACTCATCTTTCGGAACAAAACCACGCCCGGTGGTACAGGGAACTGATCCGGATAGCCAAACCGGGAGGCTTGCTTTTTTTCACCACCCACGGCGAGGCTTACAAGGCCATTCTCACCAACGCCGAACGCCGTGATTTCGATAGGGGGCGCCTTATTATACGCTCCGGAGTAAAAGAAGGACACAGGGTGTTTGCGGCGTTCCATCCCCCTGTTTTTATGAAAAATCTTTTTGAATCACAGGCGGTAATCCTGAAACATATCCCCGGCAAACCCTGCTCGTGGGGCATCGATCAGGATGTGTGGATCCTGAGAAAAAAATAAGCACCGTCCTCGGCAGGCCGGTCATGGCTATTGATGCTGTTGACCATTTTCGGTATTACTTTTTTCCCTTACCTTTGTGAATTCATTTTTAAAAAAGGACATGATGACAAAAGCAAAATGGAGTTTTTTGTGGATAAGTATTTTCCTTGTTTTCCCGGTGGCGGCCCAGACAGGAACCATTAAAATTTTTTCTGAAATACAAGGAAGCTTTCAGGTGTACCTTGACGAAGAACCACGGGGGGAAAATGTTTTTCTTCTTGATTCGGTACCTGCAGGAACCCACTACCTGAAAATCCTCAGCGAAAAAGCCATTGTGTATGGCGAATTAATAAATGTGACCGCAGGGACTGTTACTCCTGTGCTGATAAAAAACACAAAGGAGGTGCAGGAAAAAATCATCCAGAGCAAACACGACGAAATAGAAAAATACAAAAACAACTGTGTGGAGGTAATGCTAAGTTCCCGCCATGTGACCAGTACTGAGGGAATTACCACAAGCACCTATTTCCCGGGGTATTATTCAATTTCAGGCACTTCGTATTCTTCGGCGGAATCGGTTACCCATCAGGAAACCGACTGGTTTGTAGCCCGGGGAGGAAAGGTGAAAATCACGGAATGGGATCTGGCTCAGCTGGCAGGCAACGACGAGGCTTTACTCCGTATCAGACAAAAACAAAATGAGATAGACAATAAAAACCGGAAAATAACAAAACACATGAATATTGCAGGAGCCATTCTTCTTGGCTCTGTCCTGGCCGGTTTGACAGGTCTTGCCGATTGGCTCCTCGTAGATTTCCTTTCAGATGGCTTGTCGGGAGGATTGCTTGCAGGAGGACTTGCTGGCGGTGCCATCAGTGCGGCCTTGCTCAATTCAATGCATCTTGTCCCTTACCCCGATCATTACCTTTCACTAGAGGAAGCCATTGACCTTGCCAACCAGTACAACAAAAATCTCAAAAAATCCCTGGGGATTCCCGATTATTATGACGTGGGAAAATAACCTTTTTCTCAGGGCAAAATCAGCATGGCGTCGCCGTAAGCCCCGAAACGGTATTTTTCTTTGATGGCGGTTTTATAGGCTTTAAACAGAAAATCGTATCCTGCAAAAGCCGACACGGTGATGAGCAGCGAAGAAAGAGGAAGATGGAAATTTGTTACCAGGGCGGTAGGAATGCTGAATTCATAAGGAGGAAAGATAAATTTGTTGGTCCATCCGTCATAAGGTTTCAGCAAGCCGGTTGTGGTTACTGAACTCTCCAGTGCACGCAGGGTGGAAACTCCCACCGCACACACTTGCTTTTTTTCATGAATGGCTTTATTCACTATTTCCACTGCCCTTTCGGGAATGATAAACCGTTCAGAATCCATTTTATGTTTTGTAAGGTCTTCCACGTCAATGGAACGGAACCCGCCCAGTCCTATGTGTAAGGTTACATGGGCAAAATGAAGCCCTTTGATTTCAAGGCGTTTAATAAGTTCGCGGCTAAAATGCAAACCGGCACTTGGAGCAGCCACTGCCCCTTCGTGACGGGCATAAATGGTCTGATACCGTTCCAGGTCGGCGGCTTCAACCTCACGTTTAATGTATTTTGGCAGAGGAGTTTGACCAAGAGAATATAAAGTTTTTTTGAAAGATTCGTAATCCCCGTCGTACAAAAACCTGAGGGTACGTCCTCTTGATGTGGTGTTGTCGATGACTTCGGCCACAAGGGTTTCGTCTTCGCCGAAATAAAGTTTGTTCCCGATACGGATTTTACGGGCAGGGTCTACCAGCACATCCCATAAAAATTGCTCGCGGTTCAGCTCACGGAGAAGGAACACTTCTATTTTGGCTCCTGTTTTTTCTTTGTTTCCGTAAAGACGGGCAGGAAACACTTTGGTGTCGTTGAACACCATCACATCGTGCTCGTGAAAATAATGGATGATATCTTTGAATTGCTTGTGTTCAATGAGTTGCTTTTTCTTGTGAAGAACCATCAGGCGCGATTCGTCCCGGTGAGGGGCAGGATATTTGGCAATCAGGTCCTGGGGTAAGGTGTATTTATACTGGGACAGTTTCATAAAACACGTAATTATTTGAAAATCTTACAAAAAACTTTGAAATCAGGCCTGCAAAGGTAATACAATTTTTTCGAAAAAGCCAATTTTTATTGCATTCTCTACGTTAAAATCGCCCGAAACGGTACGCCGAAGGGCCACAAGGTGGGCACCGCTTCCTACGGCAAAACCAATGTCGCGGGCCAGGGCACGGATGTACGTTCCTTTGCTGCATACCACCCTGATTTTCAGAATGGGAAGATTGAACTCCAGAATCTCAATCTTTTCTATAAAGATTTTTGCCGGTTTAAGCTGAACGTCATCTCCTTTCCGGGCCAGGTCGTAGGCACGTTTGCCTTTAACCAGTTTGGCACTGAACAGAGGAGGAACCTGTGCTGTCTCGCCGATGAAAAGAGAAAGCTTTTCTTCGAGCAACGAACGGGTAATGTGTTCAAAAGGATATTCTTTGTCATACGGCTGTTCAAGATCGAAACAAGGGGTTGTTTTCCCAAATTCAAGGGTGGCAATGTATTCTTTCATGGTGTTTTGCAGACTTTCAATCTGCTTTGTCATTTTGCCGGTGCAAACAATAAGAAGGCCTGTGGCCAGCGGATCAAGAGTTCCTGCATGGCCTATTTTCAACTTTTTTATTTTCAGCCGGTTGGAAATAATGCTTTTAACTTTTTTAACCACGTCAAAAGAGGTCCAGCGGTATTCCTTGTCAAAAAGGATAATCACCCCCTTTTCAAGGTCGGCAGGCAGCAGGCAGGTGGTATGGCGGTCGACGATCACAGGCATTTCAATTTTAAAACCTTCTTCTCACGCAGGAAGGCCGGGCAAAATTATTAATTTGCCGGCAATCACACGGTATCTGAATGTAAATACCGCCGGATAGCCTGTTTTCAGCCTCCCTGATTACCGGGCAGGATAATCGTCTGTAAGAAATTAAAAGAAGATCCATCCGGTGTAACATTTTTGACGTGTTTCATATTTCCCTGATCACCAATAATTTTTTAAATTTAACCCCGGCGCCGGAGCTTTAAAAAAGTATTGCACAATGCCCGGTATTAAATTTTTAATGTATTTAATTTAAAGTAATTAAGTGGATAAACTTAAAAAAATAATTGAATCAATACCCGAAGTTCCCGGTGTTTATCAATTCTTTAATTCAAAAGAAGAATTGATTTATGTGGGGAAAGCCAAAAATCTTAAGAAAAGGGTTTCTTCGTATTTTGTAAAAACATCTGAAAATAAAAAAGTACAAGTTCTTGTTTCACAAATACGTAACATCAAATATGTGGTGGTAAATTCCGAACATGAGGCCTTTCTTCTTGAAAATAATCTTATTAAAAATTACAAACCCAGATACAACATTCAGCTTAAAGACGACAAAACTTTCCCCTGGGTGTGCATTAAAAACGAACCTTTCCCGAGGGTTTTTCTTACCCGTACCTTTGTAGACGACGGATCGGAATATTTCGGGCCTTATACTTCCGTAAAAATTGTGCGGACTTTGCTCACGCTGATAGCCGACCTTTACCCGTTACGCATCTGCCACCTTGATCTTTCTCCCGCAAAAATCCGGCAGGGAAAATACACCCCCTGCCTTGAATACCATATGAACCGCTGCCTTGCTCCCTGCATCGGCCGGCAAAGCGAAGAAGATTATGCCGCCAACATCAGGCAAATTAAAAAAATTCTGAAAGGAAATCTTTCGGAAGTAGTGAATCACCTTAAAGAGTTAATGTATTCGTTATCGGGGCAGTACAGGTTTGAAGAAGCCCAAAAGGTAAAAGAAAAAATAGAACTTCTTGAAAGATACCGGAGCAAGGCTGTGGTGGTGAATCCTTCCATCGGCGAGGTGGATGTGTTTTCGTGTGTGGAACAGGATTCGCTGGTGGTGGTCAATTATCTTAAGGTGACCGACGGAGCCGTGGTCCAGATCCATACCCTTGAACTCCGCCGTAAGCTGGATGAGCCTCTTGCAGACATTTTGCTGATGGCCATTGTGGAGATAAGAAAGAAACTCAAAAGTGAGGCAGCGGAAATCATCGTGCCTTTTGATGTGGATGCCCGCTGGGACAATGTGCGGTTTACTGTTCCGAAAGCAGGCGACAAATGGCGGTTGCTTGAACTTTCGCACCGCAATGCCATGATGTATGCCATGGAAAAGGCAAGGGGAGAAACATTGATAAAAAACAAAGGTACAGAAGCTTTGTTGCTTAGAATGAAAGAAGAACTTAAATTGAAGGAACTGCCTCGCCGGATAGAGTGTTTTGACAATTCCAACCTGCAGGGCACCAACCCTGTGGCCGCCTGTGTGGTGTTTAAAAATGCCCGTCCTTTGAAGAGCGAATACCGGCATTTCAATGTAAAAACCGTTGCCGGCCCCGACGACTATGCCACGATGGAAGAAATCGTTTACCGGCGCTATAAAAGACAGCTGGATGAGCAGCACGAATTACCGCAGCTGGTGGTGATAGATGGCGGCAAAGGACAGCTGAATGCAGCCCTGAATGCCTTGAAAAAACTGGCACTGGAAGAAAAAATCCGGGTCATCAGCATTGCCAAAAAACTGGAAGAAATTTATGTGCCCGGAGATCCACTGCCGTTGTTCCTTGATAAAAAATCTCCCACGCTGAAGGTCATTCAGCATCTCCGCGACGAAGCACACCGCTTTGGCATCACTTTCCACAAGATGAAAAGACTGGACAGCATGTTCGATTCGGAATTGAATAAAATCAAGGGCATAGGACCGGAAACTGTCCGGAAACTTTTGCTCCATTTTAAATCAGTAGAGAATATAAAAAGTGCAAGTGCTCTTGAAGTGGAGAAAGTAATAGGGAAAAAGAAAATGCAGATTCTTCTGGAACATTTTAAAAAGGAGAATCAAGGGTCATAATTTTTTAATTCGTTGTTTGTTAGATTTTTATAAAATTTTATCTATAATTTTTGTTAAAATTTTGTTGTTCATTTTCCGTAGCAATGAGTTTTCCCGTCTTTCTGTTTCAGCAGCTTATGTCTGGTAGTTTTATATAAAATCCTGTTAGTTTTGGATAAATTCCTGTATCCTTTTTTCAGTAGCTTTGAGAAAACAACAAAGTAAAAAGTAAAAAAATGAAAAAGATTATTTTATTACTGTGGACAGGATATTTTTTAATATCCGGGATGCATGCCCAGTTTACGGTGACGGTGGACACCTCAAAAAAATTTCAGATTTTCAGAGGCTTTGGGGCCGCCCACACGATTAATTATAATTTCTCCGATTATTCATTAAGGAGGGAGTTTGATAACTTCCCGAGGGTAAATGTACGTTTCGGGCTGTTTGGCGATACAAACTTTATTACGTCGAAAGCACAACTTGATTCCAATGTCTACGATTTTACAAAATCCGAAATGTACCGCTGTGCCTTTTATCTGAAAGAAGCTAAAAAATGGGGACTCAACCGGGCAGTCATTGAAGTATTTTCTCCACCGGGATGGATGAAATCAGGCGGACGTACTCTATGTTATCCCTGTACCGACGCCGAAAATTATCTGCTTCCTGAACATTATGCCGACTTTGCAAAATGGCTGGGTATTATTGTAAAAGAAATAATTAAAATAACCGGCGACCTTGATTTGTGGTTATCTATTCAAAATGAACCACGTTTTCAGGAAGAATGGCCAAAGTGCATATATACTCCCTCCCGGTATGCAGATGTTTTAAAAGTAGTGGGCGATTATTTTCAAACCAACGATACCCTGAAAAAAATAAATTTCTTTGGTCCTACCGACATGGCCCGCTGGGAAGTTCAGGTGCCATGGATGGATACGTTGCTTGTGCAAAAACCTGATGCAGGGGCCTACCTTAAAGGCTGGGGTAATCAGGGATATATTGATGGAGTTAATCCTGATATAAGCGATTCGTCTACATGGACTGCTTTTGCAAAGAAAATAATAGATGAAAATCATAAGGAATTGTGGATGTCATCGGGAGCCATAGAGACAGGAACGGATTTTGTATCGGCATTGCATCAATTGGGAGAACATGCTTTTCTGGCCCTTAAATCCGGACGGGTAAGTTGTTTTCATTACTGGGGAATCACCATGTTTTTTTCGGGTGACAGGATAAATCAGTATGGACAGGTGTTTAAGCAGATATTTCGTTTTATCCGGCCCGGCTACCAGCAGTTTGAAACGGTAGAAAAAGAAACCCAGTTTCTCATGATGGGATTTATGAAAGGGGAAAACATCACGCTTTGCTTTTTCAACGAAAATAGTTCCCAGGCAAAAACTTTTGAAATGGATAAATCCCTGGCACCTTTTTACCACATGTACACCATCAACAGCCAGGAACAATTCTGTGTGTATAAAGGAAAAGTGAGCGGCACCACCTTCACTGTTAAACCGCTGGAGATAATGACTTTATATTACAATGCAGAAGATACTGCCGCCATTTATGCGCCGGTGCCTCCGGTGTTAAAGGTAAAAGCTGTGACAGAAAACTCCGTCACAGTTACGTGGAATCCTTCACGCAGCTGGACCATGAAAGGAGTCAAGGAAACGTATGAAGTACCCATGGTGCCGGGATATAAATTGATGAGGGATTATGTCACCTCAACCATTCAGAATACAAATGATACTACTTTTACGTTTACCAAACTTAAACCATGTACAACATACACCCTTGTGCTGATTGTCCAGGATAGCATGTTTAATTCCGCTTATTCCAGCATTAAGGTGACTACCGATGGCACAAATTGTCAGCAAGTGCAAAATAAAGATGCCGGAAATGAGGCTGCCTTAACCGTGTATCCCAATCCGGCAACGGAATCTATTGCTGTTGTAAGCAGTGAAGATCTTGCCGGAGCGTCTTATGCAATCATCAACAGGATGGGTAATTGTGTTTCTTCCGGTGTGATCACGGGCCCCCATGTCTCTGTCAGTGACCTTGCCGGAGGCCTTTATGTGATTCGCATCACAGGCCGGGATAAAGTATGGCAGGCAAAGTTTATTAAAATGTGAAGCCTTGCAAAGGCTACGGAGCAATGGATAACAGGTTTGTTGAGGAATAATAAAAGGGAGGCCGGAAGCCTCTCTTTTTCTGTTAGGAAGCCTCTTTGTTTACCCATCCTTTTCCTGCGCGGGAATGCATACGCTTTGGCCAGCAAAAAAGTACGATATGCTTTCAGCAGCCGGTTTAATCAATGCTCAACTTTTCTTTCGCAAAATCAAACATCCGGCTACCCTCGTTGTTACGGTATGTAAATCCGTATAATTCCGTCAGGCATCTCTTACAGGTTGAAGAAAAAAGAGAGAAATAGATTTTTATTTTTATCTTTATCAATCAAAAGTTGTATCATTTAATCGGGGGAAAAGTTATGAAAAAACATCCTGTGCTTTTACTGTCCCTGATTTTTTTCATGGGCTCATTGTCTGCAGTGGTTGGACAGAAAAAAACCGCCGGCACTAAAAAAACAGCCGATACCATTCATGTGATTGGCCATGCCCACATGGATATGAACTGGCTATGGACCTATTCCGAAACCATGCAGATGTGTAACGACAACCTGCGCCAGGTGGTGGCGTTTATGAATGAATACCCTGATTTCACAATGATTCAGAGCCAGGCGGCAGTGTACAGATTTGTGGAGATGGTTGATCCTCCTTTGTTTGAACAGGTTAAAAAATATGTCAGGGAAGGACGCCTTGAGCTGGGCGGCGGGATGTGGACTGAAGGCGACATGAATATGTCGTCTGGCGAAGCAATCACACGGTCTTTTTTGCTTGGGCAACGGTATTTCCTCAGCCGGTTTGGTAAAATGGCCACGATAGGCTGGCTGCCCGATAATTTCGGACATATCTCCCAGATGCCACAAATATTAAAACTGGCCGGATGCGATTATTATTATTTTCACCGCTGCAAGCCCTATCTTGGAACTTTCTGGTGGATTGCTCCCGATTCTTCAAAGGTATTGTGTTATGCCAATGATACTTATAATGGAGTAGTTACAGAAAAACTGAAAGAGGATATTGACAGGTTTTCCCCTGTAAAACGGCGCATATTACAAATTACAGGAGTGGGTGATCATGGAGGCGGACCTACCCGTAAAGACATTGAAATGGTTCACAAACTTGATAAACCACCCCGTTATCCGGCAGTAAAGTTGACCACGACAGAAGAATTCTTTAAAAAATCTTTGAAAGAAATGGACGGACGTCCTACCCACAGGGGCGAGATGCAATTTATTTTTGAAGGTTGTTACACCACAATTGCTGATATTAAAGAAGGAAACCGAAACAGTGAAAATGCTCTTTATGAAAGTGAATTTTTTAACACCCTTCGCTGGCTTAACGGCGATAAATATCCTGCAGAGGAGCTGCAGGACCTTTGGGAGATGCTGACATTTAATCAGTTTCATGATATTCTTCCGGGGTCGGCCATTTATGAATCTCATATAGAAACTGTAGCCCGTTACAATGAATTGCTGCGTAAATCAAAAAATTTACGGAACAATGCTTTTCGCAAAATAGCTGATGAAATCAAATTCCAGCCGGGGATGGGTCAGCCTGTGGTGGCATTTAATCTTCAGCCGGCAGGCCGGAAAGCCATTGTGGAAGCCATGGTATACTCTTATACAGAACCGGCAACTGCCCGGTTCGAACACTGGGGAAATTATTACGGTTCCCATTATGTCAAAACCGTTGACAGAGGGCAGGGCAATGTACCGTCGGTGCTGGTAAGGGATGCCTCAGGGAAAGCATATCCTGCCCAGGTGGTATGGGGAAAGTTAACTCCTCCGGGATTTACTTCAAAGGTGCAGTTTGTCGTGGATGATATGCCTGCCGGAGGTTATAAAACATTTTATGTGGATGTAACCAACCCCGGAAAATCCGAGGGACCTATTCCTTTTGACGGCCATACCTTCGAAACCGATTTCTTCAAAGTGAAATTCGACATGTCCACAGGTGGCATTGTCAGTCTTTATGATAAACGCACCCGCAAAGAGTATGTCAGGCCGGGAGAACAGCTTAACAAACTGAGAATTTACCTTGAAGATAGAAAAGGAGACATGAAGGCGTGGACAATTAATAAAATTGTAAAGGAAGAAGATGTTACCGATGTGAAAAGTGTTAAAATGATTGAAAACGGTCCGGTGAGGGCTTGTATCGAAACTGACAAGAGATGGGGAAAATCACGGTTTATTGAAAGGACTTATGTTTACCGTTCTTATCCGAGAATTGCCTATGAGATGGAAATTCACTGGCTTGAAACAGGCAGTGATTCAACCGATTCGCCCATGCTAAGGGCTCATTTTCCGCTGGCTTTCGACAATCCCCGTTTTTATTGCCAGGTACCTTTCGATGTGGTGGAACGTCCCATTGATGGAAAGATCAACGGGAAAGAAGCCCCTTCCTGGCAGCGGTCACAGTCGGAAATTTATGGAGTGGTGCCCGAAAAAAGTGATGGGCAGGAAGTTCCTGCACAGAAATGGGTGGATATCAGCGACGGAAAAGACGGCATAGCCCTGTTGAATAAAACAAAATACGGGCATTCTTATCACAAGGGGGATTTGAGATTGACCTTGATGAGAAGTGCAGGGTCGCCGGATATTTATCCGAATCTCGGGAAATATACCGTGAGTTATGCGCTTTATCCACATGCGGGCGACTGGCAAAATGGTGTCTGGATGGAAGGAGATGATTTTAATGTACCGGTGTATGCGGCAGAACCTCCTTCGCTTGCACTGGTAAAAACCCATGCCACACGGCCTGAAGAAGCTTCTTTCTTCTCCCTTGATGCACAGGGTGTGGTGGTGACAGGCATTAAAAAGTCGGAAGACAACGATGAACTTATCATCAGGCTGTGTGAAATTCACGGCAGGGAAGTCACGGCCAACCTTACCGCGCCTGTTCCGGTAAGTGCTGTCCGCCGGCTCAACCTTATAGAGATGCCGCTTGAAACAGCAGCTAAAGCCATTTTTAATGGCAATGTCATTCAAGTTAAAATGAAACCTCATGAAATAGTAACCCTGGGGATCATGCCCTTGAAACAATAATTTTTTGCCTGCACCGTTGATTTTAAAATAGCCGGTGAGCTTGCAAAAAGATTTTATTTTCATTTTCCATTACCACTGCAGCGGTTATTCCGAACTGATGAATCCCCTCAATGGCGAACCCTGGAGTGATCCTTCTTATACGTGGACTTCCAGTGTTTATTTAATCCTGTATTACAGGTAACATGGAAATGTTTACCATACAGAGAAAGAATTTTTTGTAATATTATAAATCCGATTGAATATGAAAAATTATTTATTGCTTTTATTATTTGTCCTTACCGCCGGAGCCTGTGCCCGGAAAAATGAATTCAATGAGGATGATTATAAGATGGATTTGTGCTTTGCTCCTCCCTGGGGTCAAACAGCCATTTGCCTGCCTGATGAAGCTCAGAAAACAATTGTAGATGATAAAGGAAGTGTGTATTACGATTATCATAAGGGTCCTTTTAATGGTTTTTATATTCAGCTGGCAGCAGGATTGGATTCTATTGAGGTCAGCGGTGTTTCTCAACGGCTGTATTCTGCCAGAGTGCCCGTTTTGTTAACATCGTATCAAAAAAAAGACATCCTTTTTTCAAGCGAAATATTTGCGGTTGCTCCGGCATTAAAAAATTCTCCTGCCGATAGTTGTGAACTGCCCGGGGGCATTTATGGATATCCTCATAATGATATTATCCTGATTCATCTGAAAAACCTGTCAGCCAAAGATACTTCTGTCGTCCCGCGGTTTTTTGTCCACTCGGTGAATCCGGTTTTTATCAACAACGATAAAAAGACATTATCTTTTGATAACCGGATACATGTTTCACTTCCTGACGGTGTGAAGGCTATACACAAAACAAAAAATGCCAGTTATCACTGCATCGTTGAATTCAAAGCCATGACTCTTAAGGCAGGAGAGGATAGTTCGCTGGCCATTGCCATCAACATAGGGAGCAAGGCTGTTCAGATTCCTTCGTCGGTTGCAGCGGCTGTTAAATACAAATTCAGGGCTGTTGACTTCTGGAATACCTGCAACTTTCCTTATGACAACATTACCGTTCCCGACAGCAATATCCGGAATCTTCTTTATTCCTGCATCCGTAATATTTATCAGGCACGTGAAATTAAAAACGGATTGCCGGCTTTTCAGGTGGGGCCTACCTGTTACCGTGGTTTATGGATCATCGATGGCTCTTTTTTGCTTGAAGCAATGACCTTTCTGGGTCAGATAAAAGAGGTAAGAAATGGGATTGAATACATGAT